>Ga0181519_10001500_pt1 | contig 20583 bp, 19 predicted proteins | sample PEATcosm2014_Bin_26_FD_121102 | JGI IMG/M metagenome (GOLD analysis project Ga0181519, IMG submission 121102) | Peatland microbial communities from MTU Mesocosm Facility, Houghton, MI, USA - PEATcosm2014_Bin02_10_metaG | ecosystem: Environmental > Terrestrial > Soil > Wetlands > Peat | place...
GCTCCAGATACCCGCCCGGCTGCCAGCGCCAGAATTGCCGGATGCCGTCAGGTGTCTGCCGGGCCGCCAGTCGTGCCGCTCTATCCCAACCGAAGCGCGTGACATTGCCGGCCGCATCGGTCTGGCGGATCACCCGGCCTTCCTCGTCATAATCCCACCGCACCGTCTTGCCCGAGCAATCCGTGTAGGCGGCGGCCTGGCCGTCGGGCCGGCGCTCCCAGCGGCTCTCCCGCCCGGCCTCATCGCGCAGCACCATCAGCTCGCCTGTCTCGTCGCGGGTGAACTCCACCCGGCCGCCCGGGTGCGTCACCGCCAGCAGATTGCCCTTGTGGTCGTATTGGTAGCGGGTCTCGGCCCCGTCCGGGCCGCTCTCCGCCAGGGGCAAGGCCAAGTCGCTGCGCCACCGGGTCCGATACCGGCCGCCCAGCGGATCGATCGCCTCGACCAGATTGCCGCGATCGTCATAGCGGTTCGACCATTCCGCCCCGTCGGGCTCGGTGCAGCCGAGCGGCAATCCTGCCGCATCGTAGCGCCAGCGCCAGGTCCGGCCCAAGGCGTCGGTATAGGCCGTCACCTGATGCGGCCCGATCCAGTCCCAGGATTCCGCCCGGCCGAGATGATCGGTCACTGTCGTGGTGCCGGATCGGCCGTCCGGATTTACGCCGTAGGCGGCGCGCCACTCTTCGCCGGCGCTCGTCCAATGCCGGGTCACCCGCGGATGCGACGCGGGAAAGCCCGCCCAGGCGTAATGACAGACCAGACCCGAGGGCAGCGTGTGCGAAGCCAGCAAGCCGCGACCCGGCCCGGCTTCATGCCATTCGAACCGGCGCACGATTTCGCCCGCCCGGTTCGTGACCTCCGCCAGCCGCCCGGAAGGATCATAGGCGTAGCGGACCAGGATCACCTGGGTCGATGGGTTCCGGACCCAAGCAATCTCGGCAATGCGGCGCGCATGGGTCTCGTCGTAGGTGCAGGCATAGACCCGGCCGGCGCTGTCGACCAGCTCGGCGAGCCGCCCCGCTTCGTCATAGTGCAGGGCGATGCGGTTGCCGTTGCGATCCTCGACCCGCTGCAGTGCCAGCACCGAATCGTCCTCGCCCGGCCCGAAATCGTAGAAGAGCCCGGCCGGATCTTCCGCGACCCAATTTCCCTTGGCGATCCGGCCCAAGGTCCATCCATAGGACACATTTCCGACCGCCGCGCCGCGCGCCACCGTGCCGAAGGGGATCTCGATGCCCTGGGCGTCAGTCAGAACCGCCGCCCCGCCGGTCACGCTCAGCGTCACCGTGACCGGCAGCCGCCAGCCCGGACCGAGCGGGCCGTCGCCTGCATCCATGCTGTTGTAGCGCCGCTCCCAGCGCAGCGGCAGAGACGCCGGCAGCTCGAAATCCAGATCGTCCGACCCGTCCAGGAACTTGGCTCCGGTCGCCGCATGCACCGGCTTGCCGAAGCCGCCATGAAGCACGTAGTCGGTCGCGGCCGAAGCCGCCATGCCGACCCCCAGGCACAGCAGCTTGCCCGGAATGGATTTCCAATCGCGGGTGCAGACGGCGAGCGCGATGCCGACGATCATGTCCGCTTTGTCGAGCCACCAGGGCATGCCCGAGCTGATCTCGCGCGTCGCCACCGGCGGGCCGCCGATGAACACGTTCGACGAGCCGGCCGAGGTCTTGGCACCGCAGGTCGTCCGGTCACCGACGCGATGCGCCGGCACGCCGTTGAAGAAGACGCTGGCCGAGCCCTCGGCCACATATTGCGGCGGGCTGTGCTGATCGCAGGCGACCAGATTGTCGGCACCATCCGACATCGCCCGCGCCGCGGGCTTGCCGTTGATGAAGATGTCGGGCGAGCCCTGCACGATCGTGCCGGCAGCGACGGGCGGAAACATCGAGTCTAGCGGTGCCGCCACGGCGCTCCGCGCCAGCCCCGGCAGATCGCTCAAGCCCGGCGCCCCGGCCGCATGCATCAGGGTGTCGGCATCATAGGTGATCGCCGTCGCCACGACCGCGCCGAGCACGACGGCACCCAGACCGCCGGTGCCGACGATGAAGGCCGCGGCCGCCCCCACCGCGAACCCGACCGCGAGGCCGGTCAGCAGCCCGGCACCGACCTGGCCGATCTCCGACATGAGCGATTCGTGCGCGATCGGATCGCCTATCCGCGCGGCGGCGGGTCCACTCATCGTTCAAGGCACCCATAGCTACGGGAGGGAAAGGCACGATCGGCAGTTTCCGACCGCCGTAATGGCGCCCCCCTGAAACGGCTCGCAGTCATGCAGGACTGCCGCCCGGTGCCGTGCGGAATTTGAAGCTGCGGATCGCGTCCAGCAGGAACGCGCGCAGATCGGCGTCGACACTGCCCGGAATCGACGCCGTAAAATTCACCAGCCGCCCCTGATCATTGATCGCCATGACCATCTGATGCATGCGCCTGCCTTGGTTGGTCCAGGTAAACTCCAGAAAATGCGCCGGCCGTTCATCGATCGCACCGCCTTGATCCAGCAGGATCGTCAGGCCGGCCAACTCCTTCTGGAAGTTCTGCCGCTGTGTGGCGATGTAGTCGCCGAAGCTCACCTCCGGGGTGAGCGCGTCACGAGCGACAACGAGATTGACGCCTTTGACCGCCACCTCTTCCGGCATCAGGATATTGACGGTCTTGTCCCGCCACACCCCGTTCAGAGTCAGACTCCCTTCTGGAAGCTGGTAGAGCATGCGCACTTTCCCGGGAAGAACGACGCGCCGGCAGCACTACCAAGGAACGATAAACGCCCTCGGATCGCCGACGAAAACCAACCGGAAGATAGGTCTGGCGGCCCCGCCTGTCGATAGTAATGACGACAGGGTGATTCTCAATCTGCGACCCTGAGAGCCATGGCGAACGCCGTAGGGGGCCGGTGAGGTTACGGCATCGCGCGGTCGTGGGCGATCGGACGGTCGCAGCTCTTGGGAGGGTCCAGCGCTCTCGCCCGCACCATGCGGCATTGGGACAGAGCGGACGCCGCCGCCGATCAAGCCGGGTTGCCGGCCTCTCGACTCCTTCCAAGGTTCCGGCTGTAGGTCGCAGTACCGCTCAGAGCCCGTCGCACGTGTCGATCATCTCGACAAGGTCAAGAAGTTTGGACCGGATGCTGATCAATCCGCTCCCGATCGACCAAGCGGGACGATTCGCTGCAGTGAGGAAATACATCAGCACCGCGTCGGAATCGCGGGCCAAGGCCACGAGATGTTGCGCGCTCGGGCTATGCGTCCCGGCAAACCAGTGTTTCACCGTCCTCTCGCTGGCACCCGTCCAACGCATCACGGTCTTGACGGCTTGATGTGTCGAACCCAGCTCGCATTTAAGCGCAGCCGCAATTTCTCGTTCGAATTCCCCACCGCCTCCGGGTCCGCGGGACGCGCGGGGTAATTCCTTGCCCTTTTCCGGAAACATATTGCCGGTCCTCCGAGGTTAAACTGAATGCGGTGCGGAGACGGCGGACCCTGGCGGAACCGCTTTCACTGTTCGAGGCATCGCGACGCGTTTCCTCGGTCATCGAGGCGGCTGTGCGCTGGGAGACGACATGTCGTGATGCAACAAGGCGGACATCACAGCGGTGGGCCAACCAGGCCGGAGAAACGGCTCAGGGCGGCCGAGTACGTTCGGATGTCGACTGACCATCAGAAGTATTCGACCGAAAACCAGGCCGAGGCGATCCGCCACTATGCTGCCGCACGCGGAATCGACATCGTCAGGACCTATGCCGACGAAGGGAAGAGCGGCCTCAGCATCGACGGGCGCGACGCGCTGAAGCGTCTCATCGACGATGTCGAACATGGCCGTGCCGATTTCGACACCATACTCGTCTATGACGTCAGCCGCTGGGGCCGCTTCCAGGATGCCGACGAGAGCGCCTACTACGAACACATCTGCAAGCGCGCCACGATCACGGTCCAGTACTGCGCAGAGCAGTTCGAGAACGATGGAAGTCCGGTCTCCACCATCGTCAAAGGCGTGAAGCGGGCGATGGCCGGCGAATACAGCCGCGAGCTTTCGACGAAGGTGTTCGCCGGTCAATGCCGGCTCATCGAACTGGGGTTTCGCCAAGGCGGGACGCCGGGCTTCGGCCTGCGCCGCACGTTGATCGATCAATCCGGCACCCCCAAAGGTGTCCTGGCCCGAGGTGAGCAGAAGAGCATCCAAACCGACCGGGTCGTGCTGAATATTGGACCGGAGACCGAGGTCGCGGTCGTCCGACAGATCTATCGCCGGTTCGCCGAGGAGCATCTCTCGGAGCGGCAGATCGCCGACGATCTGAACGCGCGCGGCATGATGCGAGCCTCCGGCCAGCCTTGGACGCGCGGTACCGTCCACCAGGTGCTGATCAATGAAAATTACATCGGCAACAACGTCTGGAACCGCGTCTCGTTCAAGCTCAAGAAGAAGCGCGTTCGCAATCCTCCAGACATTTGGCTTCGCGCCGAAGGCGTGTTCCCGGCCATCGTGGAGCGCTGCCTGTTTGACGCCGCGCAGACGATTATTCGGGCGCGGTCGTTCCGAATGTCGGATCAGGACATGTTGGACGCTCTGCGGAGGCGGCGAGAGAGCGCCGGCTCGCTGTCCGGCCTGATCATCGATGAAGCCGAAGGCTTGCCGTCGAGCAGTGCCTATCGGTCACGCTTCGGCAGTCTTCTGCAGGCGTACCGTCTCGTAGGCTATACTCCGCGGCGAGACTATCGATACATCGAGATCAACCGACGCATTCGAGAACTTCACCCCAGGATAATGGCGGAAATTCTCGACGGGTTCCGCGCTTCCGGCAGCCATCTCCAGGGTGACCCGGAGACGGAACTCATCTTGGTCAATGGCGAACTCACGGTCTCGGTCGTGATCGCGCGATGCCGGCGCACCCCTGGCGGCTCCTATCGGTGGCGCCTGCGGTTCGACACCGGACTCCGGCCGGACGTGACGATCGCGGTGAGGATGGACGCCGCCAATCAGGCGCCGGTCGACTACTACATCCTGCCGCGGATCGATATTGCCAGCGCAACGCTGAGGCTCGCCGAAGAAAACGGGCTCGCGCTCGACGGCTATCGGTTCGACAGCCTCGATCCCCTTTATGAGTCCCTGCAGCCCGTCATTGTCACGGAGGTGGCCTGATGCCTCGATCGGCCGAGCAGAAGGTCGAGATGGTCCCCATTGCCCGGATCAGCGTCCTCAACCCACGCGCCCGGAACAAGCGAACGCATCGCGAGATCGTCGACAATATCGAGGCAATCGGGCTGAAGCGGCCGATCACCGTCAGCCGCCGTCCGGGCTCCGCTCCCGCCCGATATGATCTCGTTTGCGGCGAAGGCCGGCTCGAAGCGTTTCGTATGCTCGGCGCCACCGAAATCCCGGCGGTCGTCATCGACGCGCCGGAATCCGACTGTCTCGTGATGAGTCTCGTCGAGAACCTGGCGCGCCGGCAGCATCGACCGATCGACATCATGCATGAGATCGGCAGCCTGCATAAGCGGGGCTACACGGACGCGGAGATCGGCCGGAAGATCGGCGCGACGACGAGTTGGGTCAATATGATCGTCGGATTGCTGGAACGCGGAGAGGAAAGGCTTGTCGCGGCAGTCGAGTCCGGGCTCATTCCGATCAGCCTCGCAATCGATATCGCGCGGACGGACCACGCCGAGATTCAGAATGTCCTCATGGACGGGTACGCCGCCGGCAAGATCAAGGGAAAGAAGCTGGCAGCTGTCCGGCGAATGTTGGATCAGCGGATGAAGCGAAACACGATGCCGCGAGATAACGGCCTCGGGATCAAGAACGCGCCGCGCAAGATCACGGCCACAGATCTGGTGCGGCTCTATCAGCGGGAGGCTGAAAAGCAGCGGCTGCTGGTCAAGAAATCCGACTGCGCTCAGGCAAAGATTCTGTTCATCGTCGAGGCGCTCAAGGATCTCCTCTCAGATGAGGGGTTCACGACGCTTCTTCGCGCCGAACGCCTCGATACCATGCCTCGGGCGCTGACGGCGCGGATAGCCGGGGAGCAGTTGCGATGAACGGCCCAGCCGACGATGGCGGCAGTCGGGTGAAGCTGGCCTTCGAGCGAGACCTGATTGTTCTGCCCCTTGAACAGATCGTGCCGCTCAAGGCGATGCGGCCGGGGGCGAAGGAAAGCAAAAAATACGCTCAAATCCTCAGTTCAGTGCGCACCATCGGGCTGGTCGAAGCACCGGTGGTCATCCCCGACCAAAAGCGCTCAGGCACCTATCTGCTGCTCGACGGGCTGATGCGCATCGAGGCCCTCAAGGATCTTTCCATCAACGAGGTGGAATGCCTCGTTTCGACCGATGACGAGGCCTATACCTACAATAAGCGGATCAACCGCTTGGCCGCCGTTCAGGAGCATCGGATGATCACGCGGGCTGTGGAGCGGGGGGTTCCAGCCGAGCGGATCGCCGAAGCGCTCGGTCTCGATGTAATCACCATCCGGCGCCGTTTTCGTATGCTCGACGGCATTTGCGCCGATGCTGTCGATTTGCTCAAGGATACCGCCTGTCCGCTGATTGTCTTCGAAATCCTTCGCCAGATGGCGCCGATCCGTCAGATCGAGGCCACCGAGTTGATGATCGGGCAGAACAATTTTTCGACGATGTTCGCCAAAGCGCTGCTGGTGGCAACGCCGGAGGAGCAATTCGTCGATCCGCGGAAGCGGAAGCCGACGGGCGCCACGGCGGTCACATCCGAACAAATCGCGCGGCTGGAACGGGAATTGGCCAGCCTGCAGAGCCAGGTGAAGTCGATCGAGGACAGCTATGGCCTGGACAATCTGCATCTCACCGTTGCCAAAGGCTATGTGGCGAAGCTGCTGGGCAATGCCCGGATCGTGCGCTGGCTCGCACAGAGCCGGCAGGAATATCTGCCCGAGTTCCAGAAGATCGCGGAGATCGAGAGTATTGGATCCGCCGTCGCCGCAGCCGAATGAGGATGACGGGGACCCGGACCCGACAAGCGCGGCGACCGCAGGAGACGCCGCACTGTGAGGCGGATCGATCGCGGCGGCGGGAATGGCGGCGACCCCGTCCGGAGCCCGCCAGGCCGGCAGAGCTTTCGCCGGCCGCGTGCCCGGTCGCCGATCGCGCACGACGTATGCGGGCGTGTCGGTCGAGCAAAGTTCTGCTCCTGACACGCCCGACTATTCGGTGGTCTGTCACTCGCCCTCCGAGCAAGGCTGCACCGACCAAGATCGAAGGCATTTCCTGATGCTCCGGCCGGGGCGGCAGTTGTCGTTCGACGTCCTCGTCAGGGATCGCCACGTGCTCCCGTACTCTATGCCTCCGCAGAGCAACTGGCATTATTTCCAAGATCTGCCTGTCGCCTTGGTGCTCCAAATGCTGGATTTGTTGACCTGAATGCTGAATTCCAAGGCTTCGTGCCCGAAGACATTAAGTGTCTTTAGCTTGTTTTTGTCGGACGGACCTTTGCCCCGCTGTTCCGATCGATCGAAGAACGGCCTGTCGCGTTCCTCGATATCGTGCCGGAGTCTGACGATATCTTCAGGTTTCGGAGCAGCAGTCGGACGAGCGACCCGCGGTATTGATTCATTGAGTTCGGCGAAGAACGCCGTCGGCTCCAGCTTGCGACCGCTTCTGCCATCGACATACAGAATCTCGTGCAGTTCTCGATACTTATCGCCGAGGAAGGTTTTTATCCAGTAGCCCGGCCGCCGGACGTCGAATTTGAAGAACTTCGGGTTTGCACCGCGCGAAGTCAGCGAGAGGATGGGGATTGCTTCCCGGGCGGAAAAAAGGCAATCGAATTCGGCTGCGCCAGCTTTGAAGCGAAACTGCTGTATGTCGACGCCAGCGCCGATCATGCTCTGATGTAGTTCACGCAAGCTCGTCATTTCCATGGGCAGTCCTCTACCGACGACCACTGTCGTTATAATTGTGGCCTTGCGCGTCGAAAGCGACAAGCGATTCCGCTGAGTGAACGCAGCCCGTTCCTCCACCAGGTTGTGACTGCGAGACAGACCCGACATTAGGTCGGGCCGCTCGGCCCGTGGTAAGCGGCGCCCGCAAGAACACGCTGAACACAGCCAGCCCACATCGCCCCAGACCGGGTCTATGGTGTCCGCGGCCACGATTGCCACGCTCGCAAGGATTTGGCCGCCAAGATGCATCGGTTGACGACAAGCCTACTCGCCGGCTTCCAAGAGGCCCGTTTCCCGCACCACCCGCTCTTTGATATCCTGAACGAATCTATGAGCGAGATCAACGGGCATAGTCTCATGGATGCGGAACCGAATATCGTTCCCGTTTGCGGCGCGGCGTTCCGCCAGGTTGCGGAAGCCCTGCGCCTGGCTCTCCACGATCTGGGCGACGGTATTCGCAGCTGCAGACCCTTCGTTCATAAGCTTCGCCAGATGGGCCGCGCGGTTGACCGCGAAAGGATGACTTTTCCCGGCGCGCGCAAAGGCTTCGATGAAGCTCTGCGGCCCGAGGAAGAAGAGCACGCTCGACATGAGGAGCTCCCGAATCTCGTCGGCAAAGGCGAAATACGCAAACTCGTCGGCCTCGAATTCCGTTCTTTGGTACTCGTCGATATCCTCGTCAAGGACAAGCGAGAGCGGCGGCCGCTCGGACCGCTCCGGCTGATCTAAGATATGCCCAAGATGGAGATGCCCCAACTCGTGTGCCAGAACGAACAGGGCTGCGCCCGCACATCCGTTTCGGACGTTAGCAAGCGCTCGCGGCCCCAGGATTTCGCCGAAGGTCACCGGAACGCGACCCGAGATCAGATAGTCCGACAAGATCGAGAAGCCGGACATAGAAAACGCCAGCGCTTCCGGCTTCTCCGCACCATCCATGACGAACGTAGCATTCGGTCGATGAGTCGAAAGCAAGTTCAGCACTGTAATCAACTCTGCATAGCAGCGAATGACCCGCAGTAGACCGGAAAACAGGACGACCTGTCGGCGGCCCTCCGCAAATCGTGGGCAGGCATTGATGCAATCCAGGTCAGTGCCGTAGAGATCGGTCTCGGACAGGAGGTCGGCAACTTCCGGGACGATGATCGCTCGATGGGCATTGATGGTCTCGCGAAGCCAGGCGGATTCGGGACTATCCAAGCGAGCCGTTATGTTGGAGTGCCGAATCGTGTCGACCGTGATCTGCAGCCGCGAGGCTTCGCCCGGCAGCGCTCCAGCCTTCGTCCGCAATACGATGTCGGCTAGTTCATTGCTGGAAATCGACATAGCTGAGAGCCGCCTCAAGGTCCGACTTCGCCTTGTTGAACTCGCCCAGCTCGATCTGGATGTCCTTGGTCTCGGCGCCGATTCGGACAACCAGCTTCACTTGGAGCGGTGACGACACTGCTTTTCCACCGTCTGGGTTTGGCGGTTTGCGTTTGAGCGCCTCGAACAGCCAGCTTGCGATCATGTTGCAGACGATGCCGATCGGCGCAGAAATCAGCCCTATATCGACGGCCAGCTCCCAGTAGCTTTCGAGTGCGCCGGGTATACGCTGCGGCGTCCCGACGTCGAAATGATCCACCTCGTTTGCCGCCGGTGGTGAAGACTGAGCGAGCACCCGTGCCAAGTCGCGATCCGTCGTCAAAACCGTCAACTGCATCAGACACCCCACATCGAAGTCACGAATTGCTCCGCCCTTAAATGTGGTGATACGGGCGCCTCGGCCAGTCAATTCTTCATACAGATGCTCGCTGCGAGGCCGGCGTCAGGCCTCAGAATGTTCCTTTAGGCGACGCGGACGGGGCGCTACCGGCACCGATCGCCCAAGGGGCATGCTCGTCGTCGGGCCGATCGAGTGATGTCGAGGGTTCATGGGGTTTGACGATCGTGCCGTTGCGGTCGGCGACGGGCGGCTGCCAGGTCGCATTGGCCCGGCCGTAGGCCGCATAGGGGTCGTAGTTCGGGTGGAGAACCGGCGGGGCCGCCGGGGCGTCATAGTCGGCCGACGTCTTGAGATTGCCGGAGCTGCAGGCCGAGAGCACGGCTGCAGAGGACAGGATCGCGACATAAAGGAAGGGGCGCATGGTGGTCTCCTCGTGAGAGAGGTCACCATGCGCCCGGGCTTCGCGAGTGGCTCCCGTACGAGCCGGTCAAGACTTGTCCTTGCGCGTGTAGTCGAGAACGCGCTTCACCAGCGCGGCATGTTCAGCCGCAGAGTCCCGATAAGCAGTGACCGCGATCTCGAGGTCTCTTTGCAGCGCGGCGTTCTTGGCACGAAGTTCAGCGAGTTCGGTATCCTTGGCGGAGAGAGCCGTTTCGAGCTGCGTGCTGTAATCCATCCATTGCTGGATGGCGCCGTTAGCTTTTCGCAGCTCGTTATCGAGGCGACGGGCTTTGGCGATGGCATTGTTGCGATCGGTGACGACCTGCGGCGGCGCAAAGCCTCTTTTGACCAGGGCCGCCGTTTCGTCCATGATTCGGGAGGAGTCTGCCGAGGATTGCCCCAACTTATACCAAAGGAAGGGGCTAAAACCGGTGTCGTCATCCGACTCGCCAAACATCTCAACCCTCCGGAGTGCTACCTGGGACATCGGTGGAGGCGCTCAGTGTACTATCCATCCCGTTGCCAGCGCTACGATTTGCGGCTGAAGACAATAGAGGCAAAGCTCGATGGGACGGCGACAAGGTGCTTTCCGATGAGTTTTGCGAACCGAGCTGATCTCCGGTCGCCCGTCCCAAAGCTGTCGGCTGCACAGTCCGACCTATGGTGCTCAACGCACCGTTTACCCCGACAAGGGCAGCATCCCGGCTGAACTGATCGATATCGACCCGGCTCGCCGCGGCGAAGCCGATGAGCTTCGGCAGATGATGCGGGATAAGTGCGATCATCTGGAAGGATTTCAAGGCGATGACGATGTGGATCGTGACGTAAATCGACAGCAGCACGAACATGCCGAGCAGGTTCGTCACGAGCCAGCCGTTCTGCAGCACGAAGCCGGCGGCGATGCCGAAACTCTCGCGGATCAGCCAGGACATCGCGTCGAAGACGAAATACCCCAAGAACAGCCCGAGCAGCATCAGGGTCGGCCGGAACAGCACGTTGAAGATCAGGCTATAGCCTTCGCCCGCCCGCCCATGGAGACCGTCGCCTTCGAAGGTCATGTGCGCCAGCATCCAGAGCGGCACGGCGACGACGGCTTCGCAAACCAGGATCAGATAGCCGGCGACCCCACCCATCCACATGACCCAGGGGATCATCGGCAGCACGAAGGCGATGATGAGGCCAGGAATCAGGATCGCCATGCAGGCGAGGAAGATCGGCGTCGCCAGGAACTGCATCATGAGATGGGCGATGACGCCGGCCCCGGCAGCCGGAAAGTCGAGGGTGAGGAGATTGAACGCCGTGACGGCGGCGGTGCCGGTGGTCGATGACAGGAGGCCGGCCGCGCCCAGCGCCGTCATCGAGGTCAGGATCATCTCATGGCCGAGCTGCATCAGACCGGCGAACGGGTCCTGCCACTGATTGGCCGGCGAGATGGCGTTGGCGAAGAGATAGGTGATGCGTTCGGTCAGATGGATGCGGCGGAGCAACTGCTCGAGCGCGCTGGCGCCGTCCTCGCCCGGCGTGGCGCCGGAGAAAAGATCGGCATTGCCGCCCGGGGCATCGATGCCGTCATTGGTCTGAACATATGTGGCGAGCTTGGTCAGATAGGCCGTCTCGGATTGGAGCATCGGCGCCAGATCGGCGGAGAGCGATGGCCCGAGCCCCTCGAAGCTCGGCGGGTTGACGTTCGGCGTGGCGCTGACCAGCGACAGGGTTGAGCCGTTGAGCCGGGCGAATTCCAGATAATAGGCGCCGGCCGAGGTCCAGCCCAAGGCCGAGAGCTGGTTCTCGTTCTGGATCAGCCCGACATTGCCGGCGCGGGCCTGGTCGGCCTGGAGACCGGCGCGCAGCGACGCCATCGTGGTGGTGGCCACGTTGGTCAGCTGCTGAGTGTAGTCGCTGGTCGCGGTCTGGAGCACCCCCTGCAGCGGCAGCAGTGCCGAGGCCTGCTTGTTCAGCCAAAAATTCGCGGCGACATTCTGCACCGCCGGCTGGATGTCGTTCTGCAGCACGTTGGTCAGGATCGTCTGCTGCTGGCTCGTCATGTCGAGCGAGACGCCGGCGATGTTGGTGGCATTCTGGTTCGGCTGCTGGATCGTGACCGTGCCGCAGACGGGCGAGCCGGTCTCGTTGCCGGCCGCCAGCGAATAGGACCAGGTGATGAAGCCGCCCGGCATGCCGCCGGGATTGGGGGCACTCTTGATCGGGGTCGGCTCGGGCACGAGATTGGGGTTGCCGGACGCCTGATTGACCAGCGCCCGGCAGAGTTCGTCCTGCATCAGATTGAGGACCACAGTCTGCGTGCCGGGAATCATCGGGTTGGCCAGCAGCATTGAATCTGGTCCGATCGCCTGGACGGCATTGGTGTAGACCGATTTCGCCATGCCGATGCCCCACATCGCGGCCTGGACGACGGCCGCCTGCCCGGTGCTGAAGCCTGAGCTCAGCGGGAACATCATGATCGCAGCAAAGCCGACCCGGACCAGGAATAGCGAACTCATGCCGCGCGAGAGCAGATTCGCGGTCTCGGCGACGCGGTGGATGTTGACGAGGCTCGTGTAGCAGACGAAGGCCATCGCGATCGCGCTGATGAACCCGGTCAACTGGCCGACGATGGTGCCGATCACCGTCGACTCGTTGCCGGTCGAATTGGCGGCGGAGCCGTTCACCGGGAAGACGCTCTGGATCGCCTGGGCCGACCAGTCGTTGCCCGGATCGAGCGCCGACCAGCTGACATTGTTGGGGTTGGACGGGGTTGCCGTCTGGGCTACAGCGCGGCCGGCGATGGCGGCCAGCAACAGAACGAACAGGAGAGCGATGAAGGGGAGAGTGGATCGGCGCATGGCATCCTCGCGAGGGGTCTGAGCCCAACGAGGATGCGGACAGGATGCGCGAGTGACGCGGGCCTGATTTTTACGGACCAGCACCTGGGCTCGGCGATGGTGATGCGCTCGCATCAGCCGAGCGGCCGAGGGCGTTGCGCACGGTCTCGACCGCCCCGGCGATGATCTCGCGGGTCTTGGCGGCGAGTTCGTCGAGGGCGCTCCTGCCGTCGCCTCTCCCCGGGATCGCCGAGGCGGACTGGCCGATCTCAGCATCGAGCTTCTCGAATTTGGCGATCAGGTTCGCGGCATTGGCCTTGCCGGCGAGAAGCGGCTCGATGGCTGTCCGCTGCGCGCCATATTGGGCGAGGCCGGCGACGGCCCGATCGTAGCTTGCGGCAATCCCCTGCTCGGTCACCAGCGCGCTGTTGAATTCCTGGCGCAGCCCGGCGAAGCGCCCCCCCTCGCGCATCTCGGACAGCACCGCCGGCAGCCCGCCAGGGGTGGCCTTCGCGGCATCCTGGATCCGCGTCAGAATTTCGGCTGCCGGGCCGGCGCCGAACCCGCGCAGCGCCTCGAGCGCGGCTTGGCCCGCCCGTTCCGCGGCCTGGATGGATTGATCGCCGCGCCGCGGCTCCATGACCTGGCGCTCGAACCGCTCATGCCGTTCAGCGAGCGAAGCCGGCGGCCCATCCCAGGGCAGCGGTTTCGTCGGTTCCGGGCGCCGGAAAGCCGCCACGATGCTGAGAATGGCGTTGACGCCGGCCGATTGCGCGGCGATCTGCGCCGGCTCGCGCTCGGGCTGCCGCGTCTCGTGCTGGGCTGGTGGCAGACGATGCGGCGTGGCCGACCGCGGTGGCTCAGCTTCGGAGACTCCGATGGACGACCGGGGCGGCGGTACTCTCGCGGTCTCCGCCGGAGCCGCCGGATTGGCGGCAGCGGGCGCGCCTGCGTCGGCACTCGGCACCCGGCCGGCAAGGCGGGCGCGGTTCTCCAGGACATCCAACCGGCTTTCAATGTCGGGCGTGCTCTGCTGGGGCTGCTGGGCGATGTCGGCAGCGGCGGCCCGGATATCCGAGGCGAGCTTGGAGTCGGCGATGATGGTCGTGGCCTTCAGCAGATCCTGTGCCCGCTCGTTTTGGAGCCCCGGCACGGTCGTCGCCAGACGAAGCATCTCCTCCCGAACCGGCGGACTGACCGCCAGAGGCCCGGAGGATTTCTCGGTCTCGACGAAGGCATAGGCGACGCGAGTCCGGAACGCCGGTTGGTCGGCTTGAGCCGGGCCATTGGCTTGCTGGACGATCGTCCGGATATTGTTGGCCAGACTTGGATTGATAAGTTCGAGCTGTAGAGCCGCCGCGTCGAGCCGGGCGATTACGTCCTTCAGCTCGCGGCGCCCGGCGCTTCGGGACCGGGTGTCGGCCGCGGTATCGCCGGGCGCCGTCTCGGGTGCGCCGGCGGCAGAGGATGCCTGCTCCGGCGGCTCCGGACGGGAACGGCTGCGCCGTCCGTCTGCGTCGTTGGTCGGTCGGGATTCGGGCATGGCGGCGCCTCAATTCCCGGACATCGAGGGCGTCGCCATCTGCGTCGCCGGCGGGAAGTCCTTCTCCGTCTGCTGGGCCAAGCCGGTCGCCGCGGTGCTGGCGTTCATCAACCCCACCTTATAGTTCTGCAGCAGCAGGTAATTGGTGGCGGCCAGTTCGAGGGCGACCTCGCGCTCGACCGAGGCCGGCGGCATGGTCTGCAATTGCCCGGCCCAATTGGCGTCGCTGTAGCGCCGATCGACATCGAGCGTCAGCGCTTCCAGCCAGGACGCTGTGGCGACCGGGGTCAGGCCTTCACTCTGCGCCTGCTGCTGCTGCTGCGCGTTCAACGGCGTCGAAGGCGCCTGAGCCGCGATGACATAGTCGACCACGTTATGGGCCAGCGACATGCGGGCATTATATTCTCGGCGCCGTGCCGCCGCGTCCTGGCCGGAGACCGAGGTCAGCTGATCGCCGCGCAGCGACGCCGGCACGACCGGCTGGATCAGGTTGGTGGCATAGTCATTGGCTGCGGTGACGCCCTGCTGGCCGTCATAGGTGCCGGTCGCGAACAGGCTGGTGGCGCGCTGGTCGGCATTGGGCAGGGCCGAGATCGAGCAGAGGCCGGCCGCCGATTCCGTGGGCGAGCAGTAGCGCGACAGATGCAGCTGATTGACCGCCTGCACCGCTTGGCCCGCGCCGAAATAGGCCGGCTGGTTCGGGAACGCCTCGCCGCGCGGGTCGCTGACATTCTCCATGCTCTGTGCGGTCTTCCAGGATTGCGCGCTGGAGACGACCACGGCGGCGCCATTGTTCAAGGCGTCGCAATGGACCGGGCTCGCGACATGCTCGTCGACGATCTGGCGCGCCCGGGTATCGAGGGCGAAGCGCGCCATCACCGTGTTGCTGGCATCGGTGATCTGCTGATGCGCCCCGATCTGCGCCTTGCTGTAATTGGCGTTCTGGGTGAAGCCGTTGTTCAGCGTCTGGGTCAGCGAGGTCTGCAAGCCCGTGATCGAGGATACGACGTCGCCCAGGGCGCTGACGACGGCGTTTTCCAGCGCCTTGACGGCGCCGTCGACCAGCACGTCGACCGTCGGCAGATCGGCATAGGCCGGCACGACGCCGAAGAGTGTGACACCGATGGCGATGCCGGCGACGGTGCTCAAACTCACGAATTTCTTGGTCATGGAATTCGTCCTTTACCAGAGCCCGCTGAGGGGCGTGACCGTGTAGCCGGTCGGCACGGTTGGAGATCCCGCGGCATTGAGGCCGCTATTGCCGGAGAGCCCGACGCTGCCGATCGGCGGACCGCCGCCCCCGAAACTCAGCTTCGGGCAGAAGCTGCCGCCGCCGAGCCCGCCGAAGCCCAGATTGAAGCCGGTGATGGTCAGCCCGCATTGGGCGCCGCCGGTCAGGCTGTTCCACTCCGCCTTGACCGCGGCACAGATCTGGCCCTCGACCGCGGTCAAGAGCTTGGTCGGATCGAGCAGGCTGGTTATGAGGTTGAGCCCTGTGCCGTTGAAGAAATTGTCGAGGCACGACAGGGTCGTCACGCTTCTAGGCGGCTGGATCTGGGCGTTGTCGGCGGCGATGCGGGCCTGGGCGCCATTGCTGGCGCTCTGGGCCAGCATGCTGCAGGAAGTCGAGGAAGAACTCGACGCCTGGGCAAAGGCAACTGCCGGTGCCGCGAGGGCGAGCGCTGTCGCGACGGAAAGGGCTCTGGCGCGTGTCATCGCGTCGCCTCCTCAGAGAGCGGATCGCAGGCGGCGAGCAGGGCTTCCAGGCGCTCGGCAGCATAGAGCCGCGCGACCAGGGCCTGGCGGTGCAGCTCGCCGAGCGTCGTACGCAACAGATCGCCGGCACCACTGCGGTCGGCGGGGTCGAGCAGCCCCTGCAGCACGAGGGATCCGCCGGGAGACTCGGCGAGCCAGGCCATGAGCCGCGTCATGCGGTGGAATCCGAGTTGCGCCAGGATCGCGCGCAGGATCGACCGCGCCGGCTCGGCGGTAAGAGTCGCGTCAAGGGCTTGGCCATCCCGGGTCCGGGCGTCGTCCAGCGCTGCCCCGAGCCGAACGAGTGCCTCGGCTACTTCAGGGTCCTCTTCGATCGGACGGGTGGCGAGGTGGTCCAGGTGATCCAGGCCTGGCGCGCTGGTCGCGAACCAGGACTGGACGGAGTCTGTTGAGAGGTCTGGCATGGAGGTGATCTCCCGGTCATCAGGTTCCGGGAGGCTCACAGGTGGCTGCGCGAGTGAGGTCAGTATTTGATGAGCACGGTCTCGTCGTGCAGATGAACATGAAGTCCGAGCGGTGCGACCGCATCCCGCAGCACTGCATCCCAGGCCGCACCGCCCTGCCACGACACCTTTGCTGCGGAATCGACGCCCTTGCCGTAGACGACTTTTATTCCATGTGGGACGATTTGCCGCACGGCGAATGACAGGGGGACCGAGTTACCGAAGCCGGTGGTCTTGGCGATTCGGGGCCGCTCCGGCTCCAACGGCGGCAGCTTCTCGGTCACGATTGCGGTTGGTTTTGGCACCGGCTGCGCCGGAATCGGCGTGTCGGCCGGCTGCGGCGGTGTCAGGATCCGGAAGTCCGCGAGGGCGGGAGCCGGGGTCGCCGCCAAGAAGAAGATGAGTGTGAGCAATCTGGTATGCATTTGACCCCTCCGGTGATGAAAGCGGTATCATCGGCAGGGTTCGTGCGACTGGGATGCCGCATCTCGGAGCAAACGTGCATTCAGGCTTTGGAAAGGCTCTCGCCCCAGCATCGATTTGAGGCTTGAATTGCTCGTTTCGGGGCGTAAGGAAGCAAGGGCGGGGAGCGCCGGTGACGGGCAGGAAGGGGCGATGATGGAGAAGATCGACCATGACCGCGAAGCCGAAGAAGGACGGGCGCGCGACGCCTTCCTGGGAGTGTTGGGCGAGCGGGTGCGCGATGTGCGCAAGGCCGCGGGTCTGACGCAAAAGCAAGTGGCCGAGGCCGTCGGCGTAGCGCCGAGCTACATCACCATGGTCGAGACGGGTGCCCAGAATCTGACGGTTTGGTCGCTGGCCAAGCTGGCCGAGTCGCTGGGCGTGGATATGAGCCGGTTCTTCCCGGCGCCGGAGGGATCCCCGGGCGGGTATTCCCCGGCCGGCATCGAGGGGATCCGGACGGTGCTCGATCGGCTTGTGGCGAACAACGAGGCACAGAGCCGGGAACTCGACCTGCTGCGCGGCGAACTGGCAAAGGCCGCCGACCAGCCGTCGCAGGGGAGCTGAACCAGGGATGCGGGCTGAAGCATCCCCAAGTTGATTATATTATAATATATTTCTAACTTGCTGAATTGTATTAAAATACAATAACGTCTCCCGGTCATCCACCCGGGAGAACCGCCGTGACGCCGGTCGAGCCAGGCGTTTCCGAATTTCATCAGCGTCCGAATTGGACGTCGCTGTTCGTCGCACCGCTGATTGCGGCACTGACGCCGCTGGATCATGTCCTTGCCGGCATGATCCGGGCGGGTCAGGGAATTGAGGCGCTCTGTCTCTATCTCGGCCTGGCGCGCGATGCGCTGTTCGACCGGATCGTCGAGCTGGGCCTGATCACGCCGCACGATCGGCCCATGCGCCGCCCCTGCGGGAAGCGCCCATGGCTGGCCGCCGAGGTTCAGCTTCTCATCCGGCTCTGGGTCGATGGTGTCCGGATCGTGTCGATCGCGGGCGAGCTGGATCGCTCGCCCGGAGCGGTCTCGGCCAAGGCCCGGCGCCTCGGCCTGCCCAAGCGCGACCGGAGGCTGCTCTGGCGGCTCGGACCCAGCGTTTGCCGCCCGGTCACGCCGCCGCCGCCGGCCCCGGTCCCTGTGCCCGTCGAGCCGGCGCGAACCCCCGCCGAGAACCCGGCAGCCGCTCCTGCCGCCGAAGCCCCGATCGTTGTGCCAGTCGCAGCACCGGCCCCGGCGTACGCGCCGGAGCCGGTCCAATCGACTGGAATCCCGCAGGAAGCCGCCTCGACTACCCCGATCGAAGCGCTGGTCGAGCAGATCCCCGCACAGGCGCCGCTTTCCCTTCCTCGGCAGGAACCCGCAGTCTCGATCGTAACGCCGGCCGCCGCCGCGAAGCCGGTTGCTGCGCAGCCGTCGAAGCGCCGGAAGGGGATCTGGACCAAAGAGTTGGATATGGAATTCTCGATGCGCGTCTGGGGTCAGCAGCATCCCAACGCGATCGCCGAAGCCATGGCGCATTACGGCCTCACCGCCTCGGCGCTCGCCTCGCGCTTCACGCGGTTGCAGTTGCCACGGCGCGACCGCGCCGATCTCGTCGGCGAATTCGATCCGGTGCTGGCCGAACGCACCATGAAGGCATCCGGCTATGTCCTCCGCCTCTGCCCGGTGAAGAAGCGGCATTTCTGGGCGCCTCGCTGCGGCAATCGGATCAGCAACGAAGCCAAGAAGAGCGCTGAATTTCGGTCCATGACTGCCGGCCTCGGCTGACCAGGACCGAGCCGGCACCGCCCACCAAGATGCGCGAGTGGCAACGGCAAAATCGCAGGCGGACGAAAATTTATTTGGATGCGGCGCCGGCGATCGATGCCGCCAGTCGCGCAGGACTCCGGGACGATCGAACTCATGCAAAACCAGCACGCGGCGATCATGCGCAGATTATCCGACCCGGACTTCCAGGCCTCGCTCGTGACCCGATGCATCGGCCTTGTCATTGGCATGGGCGTCGTGCTCGCGGGCTTCGCCGCCCATGACGCCTATGTCTGGACGCATCCACCGCAGCCCAAATACTTCTTCATCGACGGCCAGCATCCGCCCCGGCCGGTCACCGCACTCGACAGCCCGATCGTCGACGACACCGAGCTGCTCGACTGGACGGTGAAGTCCGTCCTGGCACCCTACAACGTCAACTACCACGACTATCCGGTGCAGCTGAACACGGCCGGGCGACACTTCACGCAAGCCGGCTGGAACACCTTCGCCAACAGCTACATCACCAACGGGAATTTCGCCGAGCTGCAGAAGGCGATGCTGCTCTGCTACGCCGAGGCACAGCGGGCCGCGATCATCCGGCGTTCGCTGGTGATCGCCGGCGCGCTGGCCTACGAGGTCCAATTCCCGATCGTGCAGACCTGCCAGAACACCCAGCAGGCCAGCACCCAGAACCTGATGATGACCGCGACCGTGGTCCGGACCAATGACGACAATCATCCCGACGGGCTCGCGATCGACCAGCTCGTCGCCGCCCCGCGATGAATCCGGCCGAGAGGAGTGCTGAACCATGCGCATGAGGATAGCCCTGGCAGCGCTCGTCGCCGCAGCCTCACCGGCCGTGCCGGCCGCGGCCGAGCCGCCGGCTGAATCCGGCCAACAGGCCCAATCGCCGGTGAACGCGATCCCGCTCACGCCGGAGATGATCCGCGAGCTGGGCAAGCGCTACGGCGACAATGAGCGCGCCAAGGAAGATGTGACGACGCAGCAGGCCTCGCCGGTAAGCCGGCGGGTGAATTTCTCCTACGCGCCTGGCCAGGCCACCAACATCGTCAATACCGTCAAGGGCTATCCGACAGCGGTGTCGTTCTTCGACAATACCGGCCAGCCCTGGCCGATTGCCTGGGACACCAACAGCAATCCCGCCGGTGCCGCGGCCGGCGGCGCCAATTGCAACACCGCCGCCGGTGCCGGTGGACCGGCCGTGGCCGCGGTCGGGTTCTATGTCTGCACCCCCGTCAAGGGCTCGAACGTGCTGGAGATCACCCCGGCGTCGCTGCAGCCGCGCGGCGGGCTGCTGGTCACCCTCGAGGGGGCGCCGAAGCCGATCGCCTTCCTGCTGGTGGCCGGCGGCCGCAGCTACGACGCCGATCTCAGCGTGTCGGTCGCCGAGCGCGGCCCCAATGCCAAGGTCCAGATCGTGACCCAGACGGCCGCGCCCGACACCGGGGCGCCGTTCCTGACCGGCATGCTCGAAGGCACGCCGCCGGCCGATGCGATGCCACTTTCGGTCGCGGGCGTCTCGCCCGACGATCTGCGCGCCTGGCGCCTTGGGGACCGGGTCTATCTGCGCACCCGGTACACCTTGCTGTCACCCGAATGGACCGCGTCGGAGGCAGGCGAAGGCGGTCTCACCGTCTACGCCGTACCCGCGACCCCGGTCGTCCTCCTTTCCGCCAATGGCCGGACCGTCTCGGCCGCTCTCAAGGA
>Ga0181519_10001501_pt1 | contig 20581 bp, 14 predicted proteins | sample PEATcosm2014_Bin_26_FD_121102 | JGI IMG/M metagenome (GOLD analysis project Ga0181519, IMG submission 121102) | Peatland microbial communities from MTU Mesocosm Facility, Houghton, MI, USA - PEATcosm2014_Bin02_10_metaG | ecosystem: Environmental > Terrestrial > Soil > Wetlands > Peat | place...
ATGGAGTACCGCGCGCACCTCGTCGGCGGCATGCTCGAGATCGCCACGCCGCGCGGGCGCGGGACGCGCGTGCGCTGCGTCGCGCCGCGCGGCGCAGCCGCCGCCGCAGCGCGCGCCGCTAGCGGCGCCTGAGCGGGCTCGGGGTCGCGGCGGAACGCACCTTGTCCCAGGCCGGCGCCAGCGCGCCGAGCGCGCTGTCGGCGCCCGGGCCGGTCGCCGGCGGCAGTTCGCCGGCGAGCGAGGCGAGCCGCAGCACCGCTTCGGGGTGCCCCTTCGGAAACGAGCCGCGATCGGTGAACACCACGCGCCCCTCGACCGGCACGCCGTCACCGGCGAGCATGCGCACCACCGCGACGCGGTCGTAGAGCGGGCCGAGCGGGTTCGCGAAGGTGGTGCGCTGGTTCTTGTGCATCACGGTCCACTCGGTCATCTGCTCGCTGCCGAAGATGAGCCCGGGCAGGTCGCGCAGGTCGACGACGATGATCCCGGCGGTCGTCAGCAGCAGGAAATCGACGTGGAACCAGCCGCCGTTGCCGTCGGGCAGGATGACGTCCTGCAGGTGCGCGCTCGACACCGACTCGATGCGGTCGAGGAGCGCACGGCGCGCGCGATAGCGCTGCCAGAAGCGCCAGCCGGCGACCGCGGCGAGCGCCACCAGTAGCGCGCCGACGAGGCCGGCGAGGACGAGCGGCGGGATGTCGGGCAGGTTCACGCGAGCGCCGCCTTGAGTGCCGCGAGCGTCGCCGGGATCTCGCGCACCTGGCGCGGCAGGGCGAGCAGCCGCGCGAGCGCCGGCGGCACCTCGAGCGTCGCCTGCACGAGCGGCTCGACAGTCTCCGGGAACTTGGCCGGGTGCGCGGTCGCGACCAGCACCCACGGGGCCGCGGCGCGCGCCGCGGCGGGCAGCCGCGCGTAGGCCTCGGCCGCGGTCGCCGTGTGCGGGCACCAGGTCTCGCCGAGCCGCTCGCGGTCGAGCCGGATGCGCGCGCGAATCTCCGCGTCGCTGATGCTGACCGCGCTCACCGCGCGCGCGATCTCGGGCCAGCCGGGATAGAGGTGCCGCAGCCGCTCCATGTTGCTCGGGTTGCCGACGTCCATGGCCGAGGCGATCGTCGCGATGCTCGGCCGCGGCCGCCACTCGCCGCTCGCGAGGAAGTCCGGCACCGTGCGGTTGGCATTGAAGGCGAGCAGCAGGTCGCCGACCGGCAGCCCGACGCGCCGCGCCCACACCGCGGCGAGCACGTTGCCGAGGTTGCCGCTAGGCACGATGAAGTTCGCCGCCGTCCCGGTCCGCCGCCAGGTCACGAGGCTCGCCCAGGCGTAGTAGGTCGCCTGCGGCAGCAGGCGTCCGACGTTGATGCTGTTCGCCGAGCTGAGCTCGCGTGCCGCGCGCAGCTCCGCGTCCGCGAACGCCGCCTTGACGAGTCCCTGGCAGTCGTCGAAGGTGCCGCGCACCGCGAGCGAGCGCACGTTGCCGCCCCAGCACGTCAGCTGCTGCTCCTGGCGCGGCGAGACGAGGCCCTGCGGGTAGAGCACCACCACCTCGACGCCGGGGCGGCCGTGGAAGGCGGCGGCGACCGCGCCGCCCGTGTCGCCGGACGTCGCGACCAGGATCGTGACCGGTCGCGAGGGATCCCGCGGCATGCGCGCGAGGCACGCCGCGAGGAAGCGCGCGCCGAAGTCCTTGAACGCCGCGGTCGGCCCGTGGAAGAGCTCGAGTACCGCGGCATCGTCCGCCACCTTGAGCGGCACGAGCGGCACCGGAAAGTCGAAGGCCTCGCCGACGATGGCGGGCAGCTGCGGGGCGAGGGCGTCGCCCTCGAAGAACGGCCGCAGCATGCGCACCGCGACCTCCGCGAGCGTCGTTGCGCCGTCGAACTCGGCGGCGCGCACCACCGGGAAGGTCTCGGGCACGTACAGCCCGCCGTCCGGCGCGATGCCACGCGCGAGCGCCGCGCTCAGGCTCGCCGTCTGGTTCGGGTCGCGGGTACTCAGGTAGCGCATCAGTCGATCACCCGTGCACCGATCGGCTCGATCTCCGAGATCCAGCGGTCGCACTCGAGCCCGTGCGCGGCGAAGGCGCCGCTCATGGCCGCCACGATCGGCTCCGCTGCCGCCGCCTCGCACCACGCGAATACCGTCGGCCCCGCGCCCGAGATCGAGCAGCCGAGCGCACCGTGCGCCATCGCCGCCTGCTTGACCGCGCGGAATCCCGGGATCAGCGCCTGCCGCTGCGGCTCGACGACCACGTCCTCGAAGGCGTCGCGGATCATGTCGAGGTCATTCGTGTAGCAGGCGGAGATGAAGCCCGCTAGGTTGGCGCACTGCCACACGAGGTCGGAGAGCTCGACCGTCTTCGACAGGATGCGCCGCGCCTCCCTGGTCGACAGGAACATGTGCGGGTGCACGAGCACGCAGCGGATGCCGGGCGGCACCGGGATCTGCTTGGTGCGCGGGTGGTCGATGCCGACCGTGAGCACGAGCCCGCCGAACAGGCACGGCGCGATGTTGTCGACGTGCACCGAGCCGCTCGCGACCTTCTCGCCCTGCATCGCGTACTTGAGGAGCTCGAGCTTCGGCAGCGGCACCGGCAGCAGCGCGTTGCCCGGGACCACCGCGGCGACCGCCGAGGCCGCCGAGCCGCCGAGGCCGGAGCCGAGCGGGATGCCCTTCTCGATCGCGATCTCGATGCCGAAGTCGAGCTGCTCGGCCTCGACGAGGCTCTCCAGCGCCCGGCCCGCGGTGTTGCGCTCGGTCTCGAGCGGCAGCGCGACGTCGAGGCCGGTGATCGAGAGGATGCGCACGCCTCGCTCCGGCGAGCGCGTGACGCGCACGCGATCGCCGATCGCCTCGACCGTGTGGCCGAGGATGTCGAAGCCGATGCCGACGTTGCCGACGGTCGCCGGCGCGAAGGCCGTAGCGCTCTTCCGCACGAATCACCTCAGGATTGAGTGGTCAGATCTTCGCGCCGAGGTACGCGGCGAGCCTGAGCAGGTCGCCGAACACGCCGCCCGCGGTGACCTCGGGTCCGGCACCCGGGCCCTGCACGATCAGCGGGTTGTCGCAGTAGCGCATGGTCTCGAAGCGCACGACGTTGTCGGTGAGCGCGATGTTCGCGAACGCGTGCTGGCGCTTCAGGCGCACCAGCCCGACGCTCGCCCTGCCGGCGCTGTCGATGCGCCCGACGTAGCGCAGCACCTCGCCCGCGGCCGCGGCCTCGCGGTAGCGCACCGCGAGGCGCGCATCGAACTCGGGCAGCCGCGCCAGGAACTCCTCGGCCGTACAGGCGACGAGCTCGGCCGGCACCAGGCTCTCGACCGCGACGTCGGCGAGCTCGAGCGTGAGGCCCATCTCGCGCGCGAGGATGATCAGCTTCCTCGCGACGTCGAGGCCCGACAGGTCGTCGCGCGGGTCGGGCTCGGTGTAGCCCTTCTGCTTCGCCGCCCGCACGATGGCCGAGAACGGCTCCTCGCCGTCGTAGACGTTGAAGAGGTACGCGAGGGTGCCGGAGAAGATGCCCTCGACGCTCCTCACCTCGTCGCCCGTCTCCAGCAGGTCGCGCAGCGTCATGATCACCGGCAGGCCGGCACCGACCGTTGCCTCGTAGAGGTAGTGGCTGCCGTGCTCGCGTCCGAGCTCGCGCAGCTGCCGGTAGTAGGCGAACGGGCCGCTGTTGGCCTTCTTGTTCGGGGTCACGACGTGGATGCCGGCGGCGAGCCACTCGGCATAGTGCGCCGCGACCGCGGCGCTCGCCGAGCAGTCGATGATCACCGCGTGCGGCAGGTGTTCGGCATTGACGTGGCGCGCGAAGGCGCCGAGCTCGCTCGGCGTCCTGCTCGCCGCCAGCCCCGCGCGCCAGCTGCCGAGCTCGACCTCGCCCGGCGCCAGCAGCATGCGCGTCGAGGACAGGATGCCGCGCACCCTGAGGTCGACGTTCTTCGTCGCGCGCAGGCGCTCGAGCTGCGAGGCCAGCTGCTCGAGGAGCGCACCGCCCACGAAGCCGGGGCCGATCAGGCCGATCGAGATCGTGTTCGGCGACAGGTAGAAGCCGGCATGCACGGCACGCAGCGCGCGCGTCGAGTGGCGCGAGTCGATCACCACCGAGATGTTGCGTTCCGAGGCGCCCTGCGCGATGGCGCGGATGTTGACCGCCGCATCGCCGAGCGCGCCGAACACCTTGGCGGCGACGCCGTGGCTGCCGGCCATGCCGTCGCCGACGACCGCGAGGATCGCGCAGTCGCGGCTCACCTCGACCTCCTGGATCTGGCCCTCGCGCAGCTCGTTCGCGAAGGCGCGCCTGACGACGTCGCCGGCCGCGTCCGCCTCGGCGTCCGGGATCGCGAAGCAGATCGAATGCTCGCTCGAGCCCTGCGAGATCAGGATCACCGAGATGCCGGCGTCGCGCAGCGCGCCGAACAGGCGCTGCGCCGTGCCGGGCACGCCGATCATGCCGGCACCCTCGAGGTTGACGAGCGCGACCCGGTCGATGGTCGTGATGCCCTTCACCTTGAGCGCCGAGGTCGGGTGCGCGCAGATGAGCGTGCCCGGGCGCTCGGCGGCGAAGGTGTTCTTGATCAGGATCGGGATCTCGCGCATCACCGCGGGTGCCATCGTCTGCGGGTGGATCACCTTGGCGCCGAAGTAGGCGAGCTCCATCGCCTCGCTGTAGGACAGCGAGTCGATGACCTTGGCGTCGGGCACGCGGCGCGGGTCGGCCGACAGCACGCCGTCGACGTCCGTCCAGATCACGATCTCCCGCGCCCGGAGCAGCGCGCCGAAGATCGACGCCGAGAAGTCGCTGCCGTTGCGGCCGAGCGTCGTCTGGATGCCGCGCCTGTCGGCGGCGATGAAGCCCGTGATCACGAGCGTGCCCGCGTAGCTCGCGGGCACCTGGCGCGCGAACGCGGCTTCCGACTCCGGCCACTGCACGGTCGGACCGAGCGCGCCCCAGTCGACGACGACCGCCTGGCGCGCGTCGACCCAGCGCACCTCGCCGCGATTGCCTCGCTCGCTCAGGAAGCGCGCAAAGAGGCGCGTCGACCAGATCTCGCCGTAGCCCGCGACCAGGTCGCGGATGTTGCCGGCCGCCGAGCGGATCAGGTGCACGGTCTGCAGGATGCCGGCGATGTCGCGGCAGTCCGCCTCGTGCGAGATGATGTACTCGCGCGCCCCGTCGCCGGACAGCAGCGTCGTCGCGAGCCCCGCGTGCCGGTCGTGGATGGCCGCCAGGCGCTCGCCGTGCGTGCCGGTGCGCTGCTCGGCGAGCGCGACCAGCTCGAGGAGGCCGTCGGTGATGCCCTTGCACGCGGACAGCACCACCGCCACCCGCTCAGGCGCCTCGGCCTCGATGATCGCGGCGACCCGCCGGAAGCAGTCGGCATCGGCAACGGACGAGCCGCCGAACTTGTGAACGATCCAGCCGGAGGGGGCAGCCTTGTCGGTGCGGGTCATGGTCCGTCAGCCTAGTTGTTTGCGGCGCACAATCTACTGGCGCGCGCCTGCCCGGGGCAAGGGCGGCGCGCGTCTTCCGCTCAGCCCCGGCGGCCGCGCCGGGCGTGCCAGGCGAGCATCAGGCGCGCCATGCCGGGCACGCGCAGGAGCCGGAGCAGCCAAAGGCCCGTGCGTCGCTCCCCGGCGGCGAGCGCAAAACGCCGGAGCAGCGGCTCGTAGAGCCCGGGCCGGGGCTCGTGGCGCGGCAGTTCCGCGCTCACCGGCCGCGCCGCGCCGCGGGGGTCCGCGGCAGGCCCGTGTGCTGGGTGCGCAGGCGCCCGGGACCACCCGCCGGCCGCGGCGGGGCCCCGCCCGTCCCCGCCGGCTGCCACGCCGGCACCAGCTGGTGCTTGGCGCTGCCGATCAGGTCGGCCCGGCCCATGCGCTTCAGCGCCTCGCGCAGCACCGGCCAGTTGTTGGCGTCGTGGTAGCGCAGAAATGCCTTGTGCAGGCGCCGTACCTTGAGCCCCTTCGGCACGACGACGCCCTCGCTCGTGCGGCTGACGCGCTTCAGGGGGTTCTTGCCCGAGTGCCACATGGCGGTCGCGGTCGCCATGGGCGATGGCAGGAAGGCCTGCACCTGGTCCGCCCGAAAGCCATTGGCCTTGAGCCACACCGCGAGCTCGAGCATGTCCTCGTCGGTCGTGCCCGGGTGCGCGGCGATGAAGTACGGAATCAGGTACTGCTCCTTGCCCGCCTCCGCCGAGTAGCGGTCGAAGAGCTCCTTGAAGCGGTAGTAGCTGCCGACGCCGGGCTTCATCATCTTCGACAGCGGTCCCTCGCCGATCGCCTCCGGCGCGATCTTGAGGTAGCCGCCGACGTGGTGCTGGGCGAGCTCCTTGACGTACTCGGGCGACTCGACCGCGAGGTCGTAGCGGACGCCGGAGGCGATCAGCACCTTCTTGATGCCGGGCAGCGCGCGCGCGCGGCGGTAGAGCCTGATGAGCGGCGCATGGTTGGTGTCGAGGTTCGGGCAGATCCCGGGATACACGCACGACGGCCGCCGGCACGCCGACTCGATCGCCTCGCTCTTGCAGTGCAGGCGGTACATGTTGGCGGTCGGCCCGCCGAGGTCGGAGATGACGCCGGTGAAGCCGGGGACCGTGTCGCGCACCACCTCCACCTCGCGGACGATCGAGTCCTCGGAGCGGCTCTGGATGATGCGGCCCTCGTGCTCGGTGATCGAGCAGAACGTGCAGCCACCGAAGCAGCCGCGCTGGATGGTCACCGAGAAGCGGATCATCTTGTACGCGGGTATGGGCTCGGTGCCGTAGCGCGGGTGCGGCACGCGCTGGTACGGCAGCTCGTAGACCGCGTCCATCTCCGCGGTCGCGAGCGGCAGCGGCGGCGGGTTGAGCCACAGCTCGAGATCGCCGTGGCGCTGCACCAGCGCGCGGGCATTCCCGGGGTTCGATTCCTGGTGCAGGATCCTCGAGGCGTGCGCATAGAGCACCGCGTCGTCGCGCACCGCCTCGAAGGCCGGCAGGCGGATGACGCTGCGCTCGCGGTCGGCATTCCTGACGCGGCGCGCGAAGCGCACGACCTGCACGCCGGGCTCTGCGCGCGGCTCGCCGGCCGCGCGCATCTCGGCCTCGCTCGCGTACGGCGACGGCAGCGGCGCGACGGGCCCCGGCGTGTCGATGTCGGTCGAGTCGATCTCGATCCAGCCACCGGGCAGCGCGCGGCGCAGGAACGCCGTGCCGCGGATGTCGGTGAGCGACGCCATCGCCTCGCCCGCGGCGAGCCGGTGCGCGACCTCGACGATCTGGCGCTCGCCGTTGCCGTACACGAGCAGGTCCGCGCGGGCATCGAGCAGCACCGAGCGGCGTACCTTCTCCGACCAGTAGTCGAAGTGGGCGATCCGCCGCAGCGACGCCTCGATGCCGCCGATGACGATCGGCGCGTCCGGGAATGCCTCGCGTGCGCGCTGCGCGTACACGATCACCGAGCGGTCCGGCCGCTTGCCGCCGCCGCCGCCCGGTGTGTACGCATCGTCGCTGCGCACCCGCCGCTCGGAGGTGTAGCGGTTCACCATGGAGTCCATGTTGCCGGCGGTGATGCCGAAGAAGAGCGTCGGCGCGCCGAGCTCGGCGAAGGCCGCGGCGCTCCGCCAGTCGGGCTGCGCGATGATGCCGACGCGAAAGCCCTGCGCCTCGAGCAGCCGACCGCAGATCGCCATGCCGAAGCTCGGGTGGTCCACGTAGGCATCGCCCGTGACGATGATGACGTCGCACGCGTCCCAGCCGAGCTCGTCCATCTCGGCGCGGCTGGTCGGCAGGAACGGGGCGGTGCCGAAGCGCTGCGCCCAGTACTTGCGGTAGCCAAAGAGCGGCGGTGGTTGTGGCAGGCTCGACATGCGCCGATTGTCGCCGATCGCACGCTCGCGCGGCCAGTCAGCGGCCGGTCAGGCGCCAGCCGGCCGCCTGAACGCTCATTCCCGGCGCCACAGCGTGATGACGGCGGGCTGGGTCCGCGCGACCAGGGGATCCGCGTCGACGACCCGGGCGAGCGGCACGAGCCCTGCGCCCGCGGCGAAGCCGGCCGCGCGCGCCGCCTCCGACACGCCGTGGTTCGCCATCACGAACTCACCGTCCGCCGCGAGGTTGGCGCGGATCCTCGCGAACAGCGGCACCGGCGCGAGGACGCCGAGCGGCAGCCGCCAGGCGAGCACCGGCCGTGGCGTCACGAACGGGAAGAACGCCGTGACGACCCGGGCGGGAGCGCTGACGTCGGCGTAGCTCGCCACCACGAACCGGCCGGTGGGGATGGCCGCGAGGTAGCCGAGCGCACGCTGCGCGCGGCTCAGGCCGCCCTTGAGCCGCCGGTGGCCGTCGAGCTCGACGCCGACGAGCTCGCGCGGTGCGAACCAGGCGTCTAGCGCGGCCGCGTACCAGAAGCTCGCGCAGCCGACGTCGTGCACGACCCCGGCGCGCGGCGGCGCGCGACCGGCCGCCCGGTAGAGCCGCACGAGCCACTCGAGCGTCGCGTAGTTCGCGAGCGCCGTGTCCCGCGCGAGGCGCGCCTCGAAGGGCACCTCGAGCACGGGAAGGAGGTCCGCGATGCGGCGCTCGACGCCGGCCGGCAGCGGTCCGAGGTCGCCGGCCGCGACTTCCGGCGCGGCCGGCCGCTCGCGGGCCAGGCGCTCGGAGAGCGCGAGGCAGAAGGCGTAATAACCCGAACGCAGGTGCCCGACCGGTCCGACCTCGCCGTGATGCTCGGCGTCGGCATCGGCGGATTCGGACTCGCGGGCTCGCCTCCACATCCATGGATTGTCGCCGAAGTGGCGGACCGGGAGCGGTCCCGGCTTGTCAGCCATTTGTCAGAAATAACGACGAATTGCGACGCGCGATAGGTAATGGCCGATCTGTGCGGTACCGCAACAAGCGCCTAGGTTATCCAGCGCGGAAACGAGAACTACTCCCAAGGGCGAGGAACCTGCCATGAATCGATCCCGTTGGACCCCGGCGCTGCTGGCGAAAGCCCTGCTGCCGGCGCTGCTGCTCCTCAGTGCCTCGGCCGCCCAGGCCGTGCCGAGCTTCGCCCGCCAGACCGGGATGGCCTGCGAGGCCTGCCACACGGTGTGGCCGGAACTCACGCACTTCGGCCGCATGTTCAAGGCGAGCGGCTACGTGATCGACAACCTGAAACAGGTCAAGGGCGTCACGCCGCAGCGCGAGGAGATCCTCGAGCTCGCCGGCCTGCCGCCGCTGTCACTGATGGTGCAGGCCTCCTACACCTCGACCGCGAAGGCCCAGCCCGACTCCTCCGGCAAGGGCGAGGCGCAGAACGGCACGGTCGCCTTCCCGCAGCAGGTGAGCCTCTTCTACGCCGGCAAGATCGCGCCGCACCTCGGCGCGTTCCTGCAGCTGACCTACGGCTACGACAGCGGCACGATCGGCATCGACAACACGGACATCCGCTTCGCGGACCTCAAGATCCTGCCGGGCGACGAGAGCCTCGTCTACGGACTGTCGCTCAACAACAATCCGACGGTGCAGGACCTGTGGAACACCACGCCGGCCTTCGGCTTCCCCTACGCCGCCACCGTCGCTGCCCCGGGCATCCCGTATGCCTCGCAGATCGATGGCACGCGCGGGCAGGACGTCGCCGGGCTGACCGCCTACGCGTTCTGGAACGAGTCGCTGTACGGCGAGGTCGGGGTCTACCGCTCCGCGAAGCAGGGCACCGGCACGGGCCCCCTCGACAGCACGACGCCGGGCGGGGTGATCGCCGGCTCCGCGCCCTACTGGCGCGTCGCCTACGAGCAGAACTGGGGCCGCAACTCCCTCGAGGCCGGCATGTACGGCGCGACCTTCAAGGTGTACCCCGATGCGGGCTCGGGCTACGGCCAGCCGCTGACCGGCCCGACCGACCGCTACCAGGACGTGGCCGAGGACGTGCAGTACGAGTTCATCGGCGACCTGCACATCTTCACGATCGAGGCCACGCACATCCACGAGAACCAGTCGCTGGATGCGAGTTTCGCCATCAATCTCGCCGCCAACACGAGCAATTCCCTGAACACCTCGCGCGCGTACGCGACCTACTACTACAAGCGCAAGATCGGTGGCACCGCCGGAGTCTTCTCGACGACCGGCAGCGTCGACGCGACGCTCGCACCGAACAGCCCCGACACCAAGGGCTGGATCGCCGAGCTCAACTACCTGCCGTGGCTGAACACCAAGTTCTCCTTGCAGTACACGAACTACAGCAAGTACAGCGGCCTCAGCAACAACTACGACGGCAACGGACGCAATGCCAGCGACAACAACACGCTCTACCTGCTCGCGTGGCTGTCGTACTGAGCCCGGCGTGCACTCCAGGAGAAATGCCATGAGATCCGCATCCATGACCGCAGTTGCGCTCGCGCTGTCGCTCGCCCTCGGCGCGGCCCGCGCCGACGACGCCGATGCGCTCGCGCACGCCACCGCCGTGCGCCTCGCCGTCGGCGTCTGCGGCACCTGCCACGGCCCGCACGGCGTGAGCCAGCTGCCCAAGTACCCGCGCCTCGCCGGCCAGAACGCCGCCTACCTGACCGCACAGCTGAAGGCGTTCCGCGGCCAGACGCGCGGCGATCCCGACGCCATCAGCTACATGTGGGGCATGGCCGGCAACCTCGAGGACGGCACGATCGACGCGCTCGCGCAGTACTACTCGTCGCAGACGGCCGCCGGTGGCCGCGGCGGCGGCGACGCGGCACTGATCGCGCGCGGCAAGGAGATCTACGACAAGGGCGTCGAGCAGGTCGGCGTCCCGGCCTGCGCCGCCTGCCACGGGCCGGATGCGCACGGCATGGCGGACTTTCCGCGCCTCGCCGGGCAGCACCAGCAGTACATCCTGAAGCAGCTCAACTCGTTCCAGAGCAACATGCGCAAGGTCGCCGTCATGCACGGCGTGGCGCAGGGGCTCAAGACCGAGGAGATGACGGCAGTCGCCGCTTACCTCGAGTCGCAGCCCTGAGGAGGCATCGCCGCCTGGCGCCCTGACGTCAGGCGGTGGGCGGCCGCGAGTAGGTCGCGACGAGCCGAGCCTCCTCGACGACGTGGCCGGCGAGCGCCGCCTCGAGCGCGGCGCGGCGCGGCGCCTTGAGATCCGGCAGCAGCGCGTCGACCGCGAGCAGCCGGTGGACGTAGCGGTGCTGGCCGGCGAGCGGGCACGGGCCGCCGTAGCCGGTGCGGCCCCAGTCGTTGGTACCCGTCAGCGCGCGCGCGGGCAGCCCGCGGCGGGCCGCATCCTCGGCGAGCGCATGGATGGTCGCCGGGATGTTGTAGACGAGCCAGTGGGCGCGGCAGGCGCCGGAGGCGCCGACGTCGAGGTCCTCGACGAGGAGCGCGAGACTCACCGTCCCGCTCGGCAGCCCCGACCAGGCGAGCGGCGGCGACACGCCGGAACCGTCGCAGGTGTAGCGCGCCGGCAGAGGCCGGTCCGCCTTCACCGTCGGCGAGCTCAGCACGAAACCCACGGCCGTCCTCCGCTCGGAATTCACGCGGCTACGGTCGCGCGTCGCGCGCCGGCCGACTATTGCGGATTGCCGCTGCCGCGCTCGGCCAGCCCGAACGCGACCCACGTCTCGCTGGTGGAAGTCCCCGCGACAGTCCCGCCTGCCGGCGCCGATACCCCGGTATGGCGCACTGCGTGCGCCCCGGGCCCATGGACGAATGCCGCGATGCACGAGGACGCCGCGACCGCAACGGCCGCCGCCGATGCCGAGCGTACGATCCGGCTGGAACAGCTGCAGTCGACCTGCCGCTTCATGCCAGCCGCCCTGCTGCTGTCGGTGGTGGCCTCGCTGCTCCTGACCGGCATCTACTCGTTCTTCAACGGCTTCGCGCCCGCCTTCGGTGCATGGGTCGTGTTCCTGTCGCTGTCGAGCATCCTGCGCTTCCTGCTGGTGCTCGAGTTCCGCCGCCGCGCCCCGGACCTGCCGCTCGGCCTGTTCTCGTTCGCCTTCGTGCTGAGCGCTGGCTTCGCCGGGCTCGCCTGGTCGATGCCGGCCTCGGGCACCCTGCCCGGCATCGCTGCGGTCGCGCGGCCGGCGCTCGTCAGCGTCTCAGGTGCCATCGCCGCCGTCGGCGGCTATTCGCTGTTCCCGTTCTTTCCCGCCTACGTCGTGTTCGCGCTCGCCGCGACGCTGCCCGTGATCGCCGGCTGCCTCGGGAGCGGCGACCCGATGCTGGTGCAGGTCGGCATCGCCCTCGCCTTCTTCGTGGCGCTCATGATCGGCGCCGGCCGCAGGCTCTCGGCCGCGCACCGCGAGCTGATCGTCGCCCGGCTCGCGCTCGAGGTGACCGAGCGCGTCGCGCTCGCCGCGAGCGAGGCGAAGAGCCGCTTCCTCGCCAACATGAGCCACGAGCTGCGCACGCCGCTCAACGGCGTGATCGGCATGGCCGACCTCCTGCTGCGCTCGCCGCTCGAGGAGCGGCAGCGGCGCCAGGCGCACACGATCGCGAGGAGCGGCCGCACCCTGCTCGCGATCCTCACCGACATCCTCGACATCGCGAAGATCGAGGCCGGCAAGCTCAGCCTCGCGAGCCGCGACTTCGACCTCGCGGCCGCAGTCGACGAGGTCGAAAGCCTGTACCGGCCGCGCGCGATGGAGAAGGGCCTCGAGTTCGCCGTGGTGTGGGAGCCGGGCGTCGAGCCGGCCGTGCATGGCGACCGGGTGCGCTTCGTGCAGGTGCTCGGCAACCTGGTCGCGAACGCGGTCAAGTTCACTGACGCCGGCCGGGTGGCGGTGCTGCTGCGCAGCCTCACCCTCGACCGGCAGTCGCTGCGGCTGCGCGTCGAGGTCACGGACACCGGCATCGGCCTCGCCCCGGGCCAGTGCGAGCGGATCTTCGATTCCTTCGAGCAGGGCGACGACACGGTGGCGCAGCGCTTCGGCGGCACCGGGCTCGGCCTCACGATCGCGCGCCAGCTGGTGCTCGCGCAGCGCGGCACAATCGGCGTCGACAGTCAGCTCGGCCGCGGCACGACCTTCTGGTTCGAGCTGCCGTTCGGCCGCGCCGAGAGTCCGACGGCGGAGATCCGCCAGCGACCCGCCGTGACGCTGCCGATGCTGGCACGCGGCCGCGAGGTGCTGGTGGTCGACGACAACGCGGCGAACCGCGAGGTGAGCGCCGCGATGCTGGAGGCGCTCGGCGCGCGGCCGGTGCTCGCGGCGGGTGGCGCGGAGGCGCTCGCGCTGCTCGCGGCGCGGCCCTTCGACCTCGCGCTGATGGACTGCCAGATGCCGGACCTCGACGGCTTCGAGACCACGCGCCGGCTGCGCGCGCTCGAGGCGACGCGCGGCGCCACGCGGCTGCCCGTCATCGCGATCACGGCGCACGCGGTGGAGGGCTACCGCGAGCGCTGCCTCGCGGCCGGCATGGACGACTACCTGACGAAGCCGATCACGACCGAGCGGCTCGCGACCGCGCTCGCGCGCGTGCTGACCCCGCGGACGGCCGCTGCACTGCCGCCGTCACCGCCCGTCACAGCGAGCGCGCGATCAGTTCCTTCATGATCTCGTTGGTGCCGCCGTAGATGCGCTGCACGCGGGCATCCGCGAACAGCCGGCAGACCAGGTACTCGTTCATGTAGCCGTAGCCGCCGTGCAGCTGCACGCAGCCGTCGAGCACCTGCTGCTGCGTGTCGGTCACCCACCACTTCGCCATCGAGGCCGTCTCGGTGTCGAGCCGGCCGGCCACCAGCCGCGCTATGCAGTCGTCGACGAACACGCGCGCGATGCGCGCCAGCGTCGCGAGCTCGGCGAGGCGGAAGCGCGTGTTCTGGAACTCGGCGATCTTCTGGCCGAAGGCCATGCGCTCGTTGACGTAGGCACGCGTCGCCGCGAGCCCGCCCTCCATCGCCGCGACGCCGCCGAGCGCGACGATCAGCCGCTCGTACGGCAGGTCCGCCATCATCTGGTGCATGCCGCGCCCGGTCTCGCCGCCGAGCAGGCAGTCCGCGGGCAGGCGCACGTCGGTGAAGAAGAGCTCGGCCGTGTCCTGCGCCGCCATCCCCATCTTGTCGAGCACGCGCCCGACCCGGTAGCCCTCGAGTCCCTGGGTCTCGACCATGAAGAGCGACAGGCCCTTCCGGCGGTCGGCGGGATCGGTGCTCGCGGCGAGCATCAGGAGCCCGGCCTGGCCGCCGTTGGTGATGAAGATCTTCGAGCCGTTGATCCGGTAGACGTCGCCCTCGCGCACGGCGCGCGTGCGGATGCCCTTGAGGTCGGAGCCGGCGCCGGGCTCGGTCATCGCGATCGCGCCGACGAGCTCGCCCGCGGCGAGCCGCGGCAGCCAGCGCCGCTTCTGCGCCTCGCTGCCGTGATTCAGGAGGTAGTGCGCGCAGATGCTGTGCACGCCCTGGCCGAAGCCGCTGAGGCCGCGCCGGTTGCACTCCTCGTACAGCACCGCCTCGTGGCGGAAGTCGCCGCCGCCGCCGCCGTACTCGGCCGGAATGTCGAGGCACAGGAGTCCCATCTCGCCGAGCCGCCGCCACATCGACAGGTCGACGTGATGCTGCTGACGCCAGCGCGCGTCGTTCGGCAGCATCTCGCTCTCGACGAGGCGCACGACGGTCTCACGGAGGATGGAGAGCTCGTCGTCCATCCAGGGCGAGACGTAGGCGTTCACCGCCCGCCCCCGTCGCCGGCGCTGGCCGCGGCCGCACGGTGCCGCGCGAACCGCACGTCCGAGCCCGGCCGGTCGAAGAAGCCGACGAGGCCCGGCTGGCCGGCGTAGCCGAGGTGCCCGCCGGTACCGAGCAGGCCCTCGATCGTCCGCAGGAGCGCGTAGTGGTTGAAGGGCGTCGCCGAGCGCGTGCCGGGGACGAGCCAGGGCGAGAGCAGCACCGTGCCGGTGCGATCGCCGCCGAAGCTCTGGAAGGTGATGGTCTCGTTCTCCCACGTCTCGGTCTGCGGGAAGGGCGCGAGGTTCGGCCCCGGCTGCTGGTTGCAGCAGGTCGCGCCGGGGAAGTTGACGCGCACGCCGCCCGCGGCGTCCTTCGCTACCTCGGCGTCACCTTCATCGAAGGTGATCACGAGGAGCCCGTCCCTCCGGTACGCGGGTGATGCGAGGATCCGCGGCACCCACTCGCGGAGGAACGCGTCCGCCGACCTGAGCCCCCCCGGGCGGCCGTCGACGCAGGGCGCATCGTGGCCGTCGCTGCACAGGCTCGGCACGATGAACGAAAAATCCGGGGTCGTCGCGACGGCGCCGAGGTCACGCGCCAGCGCCGTGAGCGCGACCACGTTCTGCGCGCACTCCGGCGAGTCGATCACGGAGTGGAAGTAGACGAAGGGATTGTGGCGGACGGCGTACGCATCGCCCGTCGGGACGCCGGCCGAGGGCCTCTCGGCCTTCTGCGTCGGATCCTTCGCACCGAGCGCGGGGTGTCCGCAGGCGGGTGCCTCGCGGGCCGGGTCGTTGCCCATGTCCTCGAAGTAGCCGCGCCAGTGCCTGCCGACGGCGTCGAGTTCATCGGCGAGCGTCTTGACGCCCGCCGGGTAGACGCAGCCCCTGCCGATGGCCTGGCCGTCGGGCGTCGTACCGGTCGCGACGAACTCGCTGTAGGTCTCGCAGTCGTCCCTGGTGTCCGGGTTCGCCGCCTGGCCGCTCAGCATGGCGAGGTAGTTGTCGAGGCTGTAGTGGCCGGTGCCGAAGTACTGGGTCAGCAGCACGCCCTGCGCCGGGAGTGTCGTCGCGAGGTACGGGGCCGGCGACTTCGGCCCGAAGGTGACGTCGTAGCTCTCGTTCTCGAGCACGATCACGAAGACGTGGCCGACCGGCGGCGCATGCCGCCCGTGCCCGTGAGCGGCGCTCACGTCCTTCCCGGCAGCCACCGAGGCGACGGCCAGCATGGCAAGGCCGGGCAGTGAATACACGCGCTTCATGACGGGACTCCGGGGCAGCGATGGCGACGGGCGCTGGTCGCGGCGCCCGGCCTCACGATCATAGTGGGCGCCGGCGGCCGGCGCACGTCGGGGCGCGCCGCTACAGGCCCTCGAAGCGGGCGAAGCCGGCGAGCGGCTCGCGGTCGGCGACGAGGCCGTTCTCGGGCGCGCTCCAGTCGGCGTGCCCGAGCGCCATGCCCGAGACGAGCACCTGGCCGTCGGGAATGCCGAGCGCGGCGTGCACGGTCGGCCCGAACTCGCACCAGGCCTGCTGCGGGCAGGTCTCGAGGCCGTAGGCGCGCGCGAGCGTCATCACGTTCTGCATGAACATGCCGACGTCGAGCCAGCTGCCGAGCTTGAGGAAGCGATCCATCGTGAAGAACAGCCCGACCGGTGCGCCGAAGAACTCGAAGTTCCTGAGCATCGCGCGCTTGCGTGCCGGGTAGTCGCTGCGCTCGATGCCATAGAGGCTGTAGAGCTTGTAGCCGACCGCGCGCCGCCGCGCGAGGTAGGGTTCCGGGCAGGGCTCGGGGAAGTACTCGTACTCCTCGGCGCGTTCGTTGGCCTCGGCGGCGGCCAGCACCGCGCGCGAGACGCGCTCGCGCGCCTCGCCGGCGACCACCGTCACGTGCCAGGGCTGACTGTTGGTACCGGACGGCGCGCGCGCCGCGGCGGTCAGGATCGCCTCCACCGTCGACCGCGGCACCGCCATCGGCAGAAAGCGCCGGATGGAGTGCCTGCCGTTGACCGCCTCGACCACCGTGTCCCGACTCGTCGTGCTCACTCTTCAGGTCCCCTGTCGCATCCTGCGCCGCGACGCTATCCGTGACGATTCAGCTCCGCGCGCAGCTCGTCCGCCCAGCGTCGCACGCTGAGCCGCCTTTGCATCGTCGCCGGCAGCGCCTTCAGGATCCGGTCCGACTCGGCGAGATCGCCGGCCCGCTGGGCGGGGTCGGCGAGCCCCGCGGCGAGGAGCGCCGAGGCGAGCTCGACGCGCTGCATCTCGTGGTCCTTGTTGCGCGCATACAGGCGCCGCTCGAGGGCGAGCGCCGGTGCGATCGCCGCACGCGCCTCGGCGAGCTGGCCGAGCCGCGCCAGCGACAGCGCCTCGAGTACCCGGCTGCGCGCCTCGCGCTGCTGCTCGAAGGGCTTCACCAGCTTCCCGTTGCGCATCCGCTCGCCGGCCGCGTTCGCATCGCGCGCCGCCGCCGCATAGTCGCCGAGGTCGTACTCGATCTGTGCGACCAGCATTGCAGCCCGCATCTGCCGGTCCTCGACGCTACGCTGGATCAGGCTGCTGTTGCCCTGGCCGTGCGCGAGCTTCTCGACTGCCACGCGGGCCAGCGGCGACGCGTGGGCGAGGTCGTGCGCCAGGTAGGCGAGCTCCGCCTCCTCGAGTGCCGCGAGACCATCCGCGTTGACCCGGAGCAGGGCGTCGTCGGCCCACTTCTGGTCGATGCGCTGGGTGAGCGCGCGCGCGGCCTCGAGTGACGCGCCCGCGCGGGCATCGCCGTCGTCGAACTCGATCCGCGCGACCTCGCGCGTCCAGCCGTGCAGGATCGCGAGGTTGAACGGCGAGAGGTCGCGTTCGGCGCGCACCACGTCCATGGCCCGCGCATAGAGCCGCAACGCCGCCTCGTTCTCGCCGGCCGCCGCCAGGTACACGGCGGCCCAGCGGATAGCCTGGGCGTAGGACTGGCGGTCGTCCGAGTTGGTCGGATCGAGCCGCACCAGGACGGCATCGGCCTCCGCCGACCGGAGCGAGAGCGCCGCCGCCTCGCGCATATGCAGCTCGTCCGTCTTGATGCCCGCGAGCCAGCCGAGTGCTCCCACCTGGGCACGCAGCGCGACCATGTGCCCCGGCCGCACCTCGAGCACGCGCTCGGCGAGCTGTTCGGCCTCGGTCTCGATCTTGCGGAGATCGGCGTCGCGGTCACGTTCGCCGAAAAAGAGCGGCACTCCCTCGTACGACGCCGCCTGCGCGTAGTCGGCGGCCGCGTGCACGTCCCTGAGCTCGAGCGCGCCGAGGCTCGCAAACGCCTGCTTGGCGCGCTCGAACATCGGGATGCCCGAAAAGCCCTGGTAGGTCGCGAGACTCTCCGCCATCAGCCCGTAGGTGCGGCGCACCGCCGCCGAGGCGTTCGGCGCGTCGTAGTAGGGCCGCAGCACCTCCTCCGACTCGCCCGAGAGCGGCAGGCCGTCCCGGCCCTGGCGGTCCTCGAGGTCGCCGAGCGAGCCGAGGCCGAGCGACAGTCCGATGGCGACCCGGTCGCTGGTATCGCCCGCGGCGCGCAGTGACTTCAGGCTCGCGACCGCAGCGCCCAGCATCTTGCCGGCCTCCGCCAGCCGCGCCTGCGCGATGAGCGCGACGCCGAAGCGCACCTGCGCGAGCGCCGCGCTCGCCCGGGTGTCGCTCGTCTGCAGCGACTCGGGCAGCGAGCGGTAGTAGTCGAGCACCTTCTGGTCGATCTCCTCGATGAGCCCGAGCCGGCCGAAGCCCTCGAGCTCGGTCGCAAAGTCGTCGTTCAGGTAGCCGAGCAGGTGCTCGGCCTCGCCGCGCGCGCGCTCGGCGACGCGCCGCGTCTCGACGGCCGCCGCCTCGGCGCGCTTGGCGCGCGCGCCGGAAAGCACCGCGTAGCCCGCGGCGCCCACCGCCGCCACCGCGAGCACGATGCACACCGTCGCCACCTGGCGCGCGCGCACCAGCGCGTGCCGCGCCGCGAGCTCGCGCGACTGTTGCTCCGCGAGCCGCCGTTCGGTCGCATCGCGCGCCTCGCGCTCGTGGCGCAGGTCGCGGCTCGCCTTGACGACGCTGCACAGCACGTCGTGCGTGAGCTCGACCCGCCGGATGTCGAGCCGCTCCTCGATGCGCAGGAGCCGCCGGTTGACGAGCAGCGCGAGCGCCTCCGGCCCGGCGCCTGCCGCCGCGAGGCTCGCCTGCATGCGCTCCTCGGCGATGTTCTCGCGAAAGCCGGAGTCGGTGAGGAGCTCGTCCTCGATCACCCGGCGCACCGGCGCCGGCTGGTCGGCGAGCGCGCGCTCGTAGAAGTTGCTGAGGATGGCGGTGCGCGAGCCATCGAGGAGGTCGAGCGAGATCTCGGCCCGTCCCTGCGCGATGCGGGTGTCGTTGAGCTCGCGGCAGATGAGGCTGAGTAGCGAGGGCTCGACCTCGGCGTTCGCGAGCTCGGCGCCGCCCGCGACGAAGCGGACGATCGCCTCCGCGACCTCTTCGGTCACCAGCCGGCCGCCCGGGCCGGTGACCGCCGCGAGCGCCTGGGTGCCGGTCATCGGCGCGAGCCTGAGGCGGTTCTGCGTGATCGACGGCATCGGGCCCTTGAGGCCCTCGAGCGGCGCGAGGTAGTCCTCGCGGAGCGCGATCAGTACGCGGTAGTCGCTGCGCGCGAAGTCGAACTTCTCGGCGGCCGACTCGTCCGCCTCGAGCTTCGCCTCGAGCGCCTTCGGCGGGCGGTTCTCGACGAGGTCCGCGAGGTCCTCGACGAAGGTCGCGGCGCGCGCGCGGCCGAAGTCGTCGCTCTGTCCGAGCGTGAAGATCTCCTCGAACTGGTCGAAGATCAGCAGCGGTATCAGGGTGGCGCCGGATTCGTCACGCAGTACGTCGTCGCGGTGGTGCAGGAACTCCCACAGCGACTCGCCCGCCTCGGCGACGCCGACCTGGGTCCACTCGCCCGAGCGGCGTGCGGTGCGTGCGATCGCCTGCTTGATCTGCTCTGCGGGCGGCGGCGAGTCGCGACCATAGTCGATGCGCACGTAGATGGGGCAGTAACCCTGCCCGCGCAGCCGCGGCACGAGCCCGGCGCGGAGAATCGAGGTCTTGCCGAGGCCCGACTGGCCGAACAGCACCGTCAGGCGCTTGCGCTGCACGCGCCGCGCGAGTTCCGCGACCTCCTCCTCGCGGCCATGGAAGTAGCCACGCGTCTCCTCGGTGAACGAGGCGAGCCCGAGCCAGGGGTTCTCGGCATCGACCGCGGGCGTGGCCGCGGCGTTCGGCGGCGTGCCCATCGTCATGCGCCGCGCGCCTGCATGAAGTCGCCGAGGCGCGCCGCGAACTCCGCCGTCACGACGCCGGCGTCGAGCCGCGTGAAGTGCAGCGCCTTGAACTTGTCCGGCACGTGCGCCTCCGCGGCGGTGGTGCCGTCGACGGTCACCGGCAGGACGAACAGCGCGCCGTCCGCCATGTTGCGCGAGCGGTCGAGCGCATAGCTCCACTCGCGCCGGAAGTAGCCCTCGAGGCGCCGCTGGCTGTTCGCCGAGATCACCGGGATGAAGTACGAGCAGCGCGCAATGTTGCGCTGGATCTTGCGGTCGTAGTCGTCGCCCGCCTCGAGGCGGTCCATGTCGAACCAGGTTGTGATGCCGGCCGCCTCGAGCCCGGCCTTGATGTTCTGCACGGCGACCAGGTCCTCGCGCGCATAGCTGATGAAGACCGCGTTGTCCGGCATCTCGCGCGCCGGCGGCAGGAAGCGCGCCGGCGCCGCCGCCGGCGCCGCGGCGTCCGGCTTGCGGCGCGCCTGCCAGCGCGCGTGCAGGTCCTCGACGAAGCGCTCGGCGCCGGTGTAGACGCGCGTCCTGACGCTCACCTGCTGCAGGAAGCTCATCAGCCGCTCATCCGCGCTCGAATGGTCGTCCGCGAACACCTCGCCCACGTCGCGCGGGTCGGAGAGCCGCTGCCGCTTCGCCATCCGCAGGAAGAGG
>Ga0181519_10001502_pt1 | contig 20569 bp, 20 predicted proteins | sample PEATcosm2014_Bin_26_FD_121102 | JGI IMG/M metagenome (GOLD analysis project Ga0181519, IMG submission 121102) | Peatland microbial communities from MTU Mesocosm Facility, Houghton, MI, USA - PEATcosm2014_Bin02_10_metaG | ecosystem: Environmental > Terrestrial > Soil > Wetlands > Peat | place...
CACGCGTGTCCGGCTTGACAGCCCTGGCCTTCTCTTCGTCGTTCTGCTGCGCCTGCATCAACGCGGCGGCCGAGGGCGCACCGTAACCGCCGATGCGTGGGCCGCCACATCCCGCCAGCGTGGTCAACGTGGCCAACGTTACCGCGCACAGCACGGCGATCCGCGAGCCCGACGTGGCGCGGCCGGGCTTGCGTGGATGTCGCCCACCGGTCGCCACAGCGGCGCCCCTGAGGGGTTGTGTCGGATTTTGCATGGTCACTGCATGGCCTCCATCGATTGAGCCAGCGACAGGATGGCCGGCCCCGCGACCACCAGCATCAGCGCGGGCAGCAAGGTCACCATCATCACCAGCGTCATCTTTACGGTGAGCTTGCCGATGCGCTCTTTCATCGTTTGGCGACGTTGTTCGCGCAGACGATCGCTGAACTGCTGCAACGGCTCCTGCACGGCACCGCCGTGTTGCTCGACCTGCACGATGAGCCGCACGAGCGCGCGCAAATCGTCGTTGTCGTACACCTCGCGCAGCCGACCGAGCGACGCCTCGCGCCCACGCCCGGAGGCATGCTGACGATTGGCGTTCTCGAACTCCCTGGACAGAATCGGCAGCACCTCGCGGAAGTCGGAAACCACCACATAAAGGCTTTGGTCCATCGACAGCCCCACGCCTTGCAGCAGACGCAGCAGGTCGATGAGCAACGGCAGTTCGTCGACCAGATCGTGACGACGCCGGCTGGCCTTGCGCTGCACATAGAACTTCGGCGCGAGCAATCCGGCCCCGGCCGCACCGAGCAGGCGCAGGATCGTGCTGAGACCCCCGCCGCCCGGGAACCACAGCCAGACGAGCAACGGCAGCACCACCGCCAGCGCCACCCGCGAGAACAGAAAAAGCGACTTGGCACGCACGCTGTCGTACCCGCACTGCGCGAGCAGCAGACGATCTTCGGCGGCAATCAGATGCTGCCCGAGACGCGTCTCCGACCACTGCTTGCCGAGCGCCGACGCGCGATCGACCAGCGCGCGCCAGCCGCGCTGCCTGCCCTCGGCGGAGTCTTGCGCATCGTCCGTCTTCCCGCGCAGTCCACCCGGCGCGCTCGCGGCACGCAGCGCCGCCAACGCCTGTTGCTGACGGCTCGCCAGCACCTGATCGATCACGCGCTCGCTTCGGCTTTGCCGCACCGCGCGCAACAGAATGGCAGACGCAGCGAGCAGCAGCCCGGCCGCGACCATCAACAGGCCCAGCGTCATCCAGAGATGCGAGTCGGACGAAAGCGATGAAAGGTTCATATCGTAAGGTCTCTCTCGCTCACAGCGACTTGGCCAGCCGGTACAGCACGAAGCCACCGAACACTTCCAGACTCACGCCGATGGCCAGCAGTTTCTGACCGGCCCCCTCCTGGAACATCGGCTCGAAGAATGTCGGGTTCAGCAGCATCAACACGGCGCTGACGATGATCGGCAGTGCGGCCAGCACCCACGCCGACAGACGTGTCTCGGAAGACAACGCGTGCAGTTCGGCTTGCGCCTGCTCCCGGTCGCGCATGAAACCCGCCATGCGCGAAAGAATCTGGTCGGCGCGTCCCCCGAAACGGGTCGACAGATCCACCACGGACGCGAACAGATAAATCTCCTCCACCTGATACTGCCGGGCGATCTGCTTGAGTGCCACGTCCAGTTCAACACCGGCCTGCACCTGCCGCACGGCTCGCTCGAGCAATTCGCGCAACGGCATGTCGGCGTTGCCCGCTGCCGTCTGGAATGCGGCCGGCAGACTGTTGCCGACCGTCAGCATGCGCACCATACCGTCGAGAAACACCGGCAACTGACGCACGATGCTGCGATGCCGGCGTGCCGCCTTGAACCCATAGCGCAGCACGTTGCCAAGGACGTACAGCACCAGAATGACGATGGCCGAGAGCGGCCCGTGCCAGACCCAGAACACCAGCGCCAGCAACAGCCCGGGCGCGATGAGCAGCGTGTAGAACATCGGATCGGGCTGAACGCCCGCGCGCTCGAAGAAGAACTCCCACGGCAACGACTTGCGGCGCGACACGCGGGAAATTCCCCCCTCGCTGGCCGAAAACCTCGGTGCGTTTTGCGCGAGCTGCTGCTCGATGAACGCACTCGTCGCCTGATCTCTCACGCGCTTTTGCGTGCGGCGCCATAGCTCCAGCCCTGCGGCGATCAGCAGCAGCGCGATGCAGATGGCCCACAGCACGATGGGGTTCATCGCCGGCGTCCGAAGAAACCGCCACCGCCCGAATCCGGTGGCGGATTGTTCTGGGCTTGCGCGGCCGCCGCCGCATTGCGCGCCTGCTCCTTGTAGCGCTGCAACTTCGGCGAGTGCGGCTGAAGGCCAAGCGAGACCCAGCGGTCCTTCTCCTCGCCGTCGGGCCCCACTACCGATTCGTGACGGATCAGTTCCTGCGTCGAGATCACCGTGTCCGACACACCGGTGACTTCCGTAATGGACAGAATGCGCCGGCGTCCGCTCGACAGACGGCCGATCTGCACGATGAAATCGAGCGCGCTCGTGATCTGCCGGCGCAGGCTGCTTTCGCTGCCCTGAAAACCGGCGAAGCCCGCGAGCATTTCGAGACGATAGAGACACTCGCGCGGCGAGTTGGCGTGAATCGTCGCCATCGACCCTTCGTGGCCCGTGTTCATCGCCTGCATCATTTCGAGCACTTCGGCGCCACGCACTTCGCCCACGATGATGCGGTCCGGACGCATGCGCAAGCTGTTGCGGATCAGATCGCGAATCGTCACCTCGCCCGAGCCATCGAAGCCGCCCTGACGCGATTCGAGCCGCACCACGTGCGGGTGGTTGAGCGAGAGTTCGGCCGTGTCTTCGACCGTCACCACACGCTCGGTAGCCGGAATGAAGCTGGCCAGCGCATTGAGCAGCGAGGTCTTGCCCGAGCTGGTCCCGCCCGAGACGAGAATGTTGCAACGCGAACGCACCGCCGCTTCGAGCAGACCGTAAATCTCCTCGTTGAAGCTACCGAGCGCGAGCAGATCGGACGGCTTGAGCGGGTCCTTGCGGAACTTACGAATCGAGACGACAGGCCCATCCACCGCCAACGGCTCGATCACCACGTTCAGACGTCCGCCGTCGGGAAGCCGCGCATCGACCATCGGATTCGACTCGTCGAGACGGCGGCCGATGGGCGCGAGAATGCGACGCACGATGCGCAGCAGATGCTGATTGTCCGAGAAGCGCAAGGCTTCGCGGGCCAGCACGCCGTGGCGCGAGACGTACACGTCGTTGTAGCCGTTGATGAGAATGTCTTCCACCGAGGCGTCTGCGAGCAGATCCTCGATCGGGCCGAAGCCGGCGAGTTCCTTCGTCAGCGCATCCGAGATCTGGCGCAGCTCCGATTCGTTGATCGGAATGCGGCGCAAACGCACGAAGCCGTCCATCTCCAGATCGACAAACTGCTGAATCGCGCTGCGGCTCCAACGCCCGAACTCGGCGCCGAGTTCCTCGATCCGTGCGAGCAGGTGTTCGTGCGCAGCGGTCTTGATGTCCTGAAACTGCTGCGAATTGGCAAACGCGCGCTTGTCGTCGGCAAATTCGATGGAGTCGGTCATATCAATGCTTTCCCATGAATCGGCCCAGCCAGCCCGAGGACTGACGTTGTGCTGCCGCCCCGGCATGTTGCTCGGCGAGCAGCCGCTCGACGAGCGGTTGCAGTGCGCGCACGTACGGGTCGCTGCGCGCGGTATCGAGAATCAATTTGCCCTGATTGGTCGCCGAGAGCATCGCCAGCGGACGATCGGGCAACGTAGCGAGCAACGGCACATCGAATCGCTTGGCGATCTGATCGGCCGCCATGCCGTAACGCGGATCGTAACGATTGAGCACGAGATGCAGGTGATCGCGCGCGACGCTCTTTTCTTCGAGATCGCGCAGCAGCGAAGCCAGCGAGACGATCGCGCCCACGCTCTGATCGACCACGAGCCAGACCTCATCGGCCGCGCGCAAGAGGCTCGCCACGAACGCAGGGTTCGAGAAGCCGCCGAGGTCAGCCACGATCAGATCGAAGAACGCGCGCAGGCGGTCGGTCAGTGCGAGCGCATCGGCCGCCGCCACGCTGCGCATATCGCCCAGATCGAGTGGCAGCGGCAACACGGCCAGACCGCTGGGCGCATGCGAGACAGCGGTGTGCACGAGCGTCTCGTCGAACCGTCTCAGGTTCTGCACCGCTTCGGCAAAGCTGAACTGGCTCTGGGTGTTCAGATACAGCATGCCGTCGCCCGACGGCAAACCAAGATCGAGCAGCGCGACATGGCCGAGCAGCGAGCTATCGAACTTGTCGTCCTTGCTGGCCGGCGCCTTGGGCGCCCTGGCGGCTCTTTCCGGCTGGGCACTCACGGAGAGTTCCTGCCCGAGCTGCGACAGATGCGCGGCGAGCGTGCTGCATCCCACACCGATGCGCGAGCCCAGCAGCACCACGAACCGGCCGTGACGTTGGGGCGTGGCAACGCCAACCGTCGGCGTTTGATCGACCACCCGGCGAATGACGTCGAGCGCCTCCTCGTGCGTCGAATGCATGTCGATGAAGTCGTGCACCCCCGCGCGTATGGCCGCCTTCATGCCGTCGGCCCGCACCAGGGAGCCCACGGCCACGACGGGCAATTTGGGCGCCACACGCTTGAGCATGTGCGCGAGTTCGGTCGCCGCAGCGATGCCGCCGTCGGGGCCGTCGTCCGCGTGCCCGGTCGGCTCACCGGAGAAATCGAGCAGCACGACCTGCGGATCGAGATCGCCAATGCGCTGCTGCAATTGCGCTGGACGGCCGGCTTCCTGGAGCACGACGCCCTCTTCCCGTAGTGCCGCCGAGAGCCACTGACCGTGGCCAGCATGCGCACTGCAAAAGAGAAAGCGATGCAACTCTGTCATGGTGTCCAGTATTCGCGTCGGTGCGTTCATGTATGCACTCCTTACTGCCCTGTCCCGGCTCTCGCTGCTGTGCGCTCGATGCCGTCTTCCTGCCGGTAGCCGCCCTACTTCGAGAATCCCGGCAATTCGCTGTCGCTTGCCACACCCATCAGATAAGCCCCCCAGACCGGCCCCGGACGACGCTCGCGCGTGTCGCCCGGCAGCGGGATGTCCGCGCCACGAGCCACGGGCTTGACCAAGTGCGGTGTAACGATGATGACCAGCTCCTTTTCGGCGCTGCTGTACTTCAGGTTGCGGAAAAACGCCCCGATGAGCGGCAGATCGCCGAGCAACGGCACCTTGTCGACAGCGGCGGTCGTCGTGCGTGAGATCAGCCCGCCGATGATGAAGCTTTCCCCGTCGCCCAGTTCGACCGTCGTGTCCGCACGACGTGTCGTGATCGCGGGAATCTGCGTCGAGTCGGTGACGATGGCATTCGTATAGTCGATGTCCGATGCCTCAGGCGCCACCTTCAGCGCAATGCGGTTCGGCGAGAGGATCGTCGGCGTGACCGTCAGGCCCACGCCGAACGGCTTGTAGACGATGGTGGTCGTGCCAAGACCGCCCGACTGCGGCACCGGAATCTCGCCGCCGGCGAGGAAACTCGCGCTCTGCCCGGAGAGCGCCACCAGCGTCGGGGCGGCGAGCACCCGGCCAAGGCCGTTCGATTGCAGCAGATCGATCTCTGCCGACATGCTGAACGCGCCCCGGGTGATCGAGCCGAAGAACGAGCCGAAGTTCGACACGCCGCCTGAGCTGGTGCTGGTGCTGCCGCCGAACGCGGAGTTCAGCGCCGAGGTCACGCCAAAGCTGCCCGTGCCCGTCTTCTTCGACGCGCTGAAACTGGCCCCCAACTGATTGAGGATGTTGCGGTTGATTTCCACGATCTTCACGTCAACCTGCACCACGCCGGTATCGCCCACTGTCGAACGATCGACCACGACGCCGCCTTTGCCCGTCGCGTCGACGGCTGCCGATTGCAGCCCGCTATGCTCGATGATGGTGTTCGCATGGCCCTTGATGACTGCGGCATTGCCTCGGGCGTCGACACTGGCAGTGCCGGTGTCGCCCAGCACGCCCTGAAGATCGCCGGTCACGTGAACTTCCCAACGCACCGGTTCACCGCCGCGCGGCCACGCAGCGATCTGCGTGGTGCCCGCTTTCTTGCCAACGACCAGCACCGAGCCGCGCCGTCCGCCCGTGCCCTTGAGCACAACGACGTCGGCCACGGCCGGATCGGCAACCGCCACGCGCTCGAGCGCACCCGGCACCTGAAGCTCGCGTTGCTCGTGAACGCCCAACGTCAGCGAGCGCGATCCCGCGCTCGCGGCGGGGTCCGCCGCGTCGGCCATACGCACCGCTACCGTGGCGCCGCACGCGAGCAACGCGGCAAAGCACAACAGCATTCCCGTAACCCGTCTGGTCTCTCGTCTGGCAGTGCGAACCTGGCTTCTGATCATGGCGTGGCTGTATCGGTCACTGTGTCGGTGTGTCGGTCAAATGGCGTCGCGCTTGCGCGTTGACGTCACGGCATCTTCAGCTTCAACAAGTCCGGTCACCTCCGTCTCGTTCATCTCATTCATCTCATTCATCTGGCGCTTCGCGTTCAATAGGAAGCCGTGGTACGTTCCGCGCCGCGCACGACCTCGATCGTGCCGCCACCGCCTCCGCCGCCCGGCGCACGCGCGGCTGCGGCAGTCCGGCGCACCGGCTCCCCCGCGAGTCCCGTCGTGGCAATCCCGGCGTAGGCCTGGTTCTCCGGCGTATCGAGCGCGGCCTTGTCCTCCCCCTTGAGGCCCGACTTGCCGACCAGTACCGGGGGCGGCGACGGGAACAGCGACGTATCGGGCGTGGCATCGTCGCCCGGGTTGCGCAGGGCCAACGTGATCTTGCCCTGCTGCGTGCCCAGCACCACACGGTTGACGTCGGCCACCGGCACGGCGACGACCGCAGCGGTCGCGGGCATTGGCGGCTGGTTGTTCACGACCGGTGCGGGCGGGGGCGGCGCGGGCGTGGTCGTGGCCGCCTGCACGGTAGACGCCACGCTGGGCGAGGCCGGCGGCGGCGTCACGTCGTCGAGCGACGCGCTGCCGTAGCTCAGCACCCGCACGCGAGACGCCAGCAGACGAGACTGCGTGTCGTCGACCAGACCGCCCGCCGCGCCTGCGGGCTGCGTGGTCTTCATCGTGAAGAAGACGTCGACGTAATCGCCCGGACGAATGCGGTTGCTGACACCGACGGTTTCCGTCACAGGAATGGCGACCGCGCGCTCACCGGGCGCGAGCTGCAAGGCAATGCCGCGTGCGAGCGTGTTTTGGGTGATGGGCACACCGGCGGCGAGCGCAACGAGCGGCACGCGTCCCACGACATCGACGGGGTTCGTGAAGCCGCCCACCGTCTGACTGTCGAATTGCACGATTTTCACGTCGTCCGCCCCCATCGGCTTGCCCGGCGAAAGGGCTTTCGCCGCCACCACGGCCGGATAACGCTGCGTGAGCGTCTGCGTCACCGGTGACGGCGTGGCAGCCGGCGCCGGCGCGTTATTCGTCCCGAGACGCAACGCAACGAGAGCCAGCACCACGCCGGCGATAACCAGCAATGCAGCAATAATCTTGGTGGCTTTGTTCATGGCTTGGGGCCTGTCGGCCGTTCAGTCACAACTTGCGGGACGCCGGCTGACCGGCGGCATGACAACTGGCAAAACCTCACATCGCTCTGTTGCGTGCGCTACGAATTCAATATCCGCCCAATGCCGGCTCAACTCCCCCCGAGCGTCGACGTGTCCAGCGTGATGGCGGCCGTGCCGACGATGTTCTGCGGCACGAGCGCCCCCAGTCCCGGCCAGTTGATGGTCATCGGCTGTGTCAGCGTCAACGTGACATGGACGATGCATTGCGCACTGGCGCTGGTGCCCGACGCCGGACAGGGATACGTTGCGTCCGCAGGGAAACTGGCGCTCACCGCAGACGCTGACGGCCACGTGAGGGTGGTATTGATCGCCTGCGTGGCGTAGGACTGACGCTGCGTCATCGTGCCGGCGCGCAACATCGCCCGCCCGGCCTCTGAGGCGGCTTGCGTGAGCATCTGGCGGGCAAGAATATTGATGGAGAACGCGACGGCCACATAGAACGCGGGCAGCAGGATCATCAGGATGAGTGCAAATTCAAGTGCCGCGACGCCGCGTGAACGCGCGCCTTGCGACCTTGCTCCTGCCTGTGCCCCAGACCGATTCATGACGATGCCCCCCGTCGCGCACGGCGCTGTGTGGCCGTGTTTGGCGACGCATTGGTCCAACCCATTTGCGCGGCGTCGCCCGCGCCTCCCGTTTTTGCGGTACTGCTCGCGGCAGTACTCTTGACCTCTCGAGTTCGCCTCACGACTTCGCGTCGTTATGTCACCTCGTCACCTCGTCACGTCGACGCTTTATGTCACTGTCCCATCGCGGTTCAAACGCTTTGCGCGTCGCGCTGCGCCGCCGCCCTCACCTCACGACCAGCGCCGCCGCCGCCAGATAGGCCCCGTAGGGCAATCCGATGCGTCCGGCCCGCCACTGCAAAATCCTTTGCCACGCACGCGAGCCCGTCAATCGATCACGCCATCGGGCGAGCCACTTCAGCCTTGCGGCCAGCAGCACCAGCGCATGAATGCCCGCCGCCACGCTGGCCAGACACCAGACCGGCAGCAACGCCGGATACCCCGCGACCAGCCCGATCACCGCGAAAAGCTTGACATCGCCCGCAGCCATCACGCCGCGCCACCAAAAAGGCAGCAATACGATCAATCCAAGCAGTGCGCCCAGCCCATGCACCCACAACACACGAGGCTGCCCCTGCCACACCTGCCAGCCGATCCAGCCCAGTGTCAGCACCCCGATACCCAGCAACCAGACATTCGGGATACGACGCGCAACCAGATCGCTAATCACTATCGGCACGCACAACAGCCACAGCAGTGTCAGCACCGGGTGTCTCGCATCAGTGAGCCACGATCGACGTGACTGCCGACGTCACGTTGCTGAAGGCGGCTGACAGCACGCTACTCAGATTCGTGAACACCGCGGTGCCAATTACGACGGCTAAGATCGCCGCCAGAATGCCGTACTCCAGCGATGTAACACCGTTTTGCCGTGACAGTTTGCGCTGCCGGCCGGCGTTGCCTGTTTGCCTGATTCGCATGACTCGCATCCTCGCGAATAAGCCTCTAATCTCACCGAACGACACCGTCAAACGAACGGTGTCCTTCCCCTTATTGCCAGCGTGCGACCTCACGCTTTCCGCGCAGGTCACATGCTGGCACTTATCGCAGCGAACTGGCTTCGTACGGCAAGTGCTTCGGCGTCAGGCGCCTGCTGCGGACACTGTGGACGAAACCTTTGAGAAGACTTGGCTGAACGTCGACGTCAGGTTGCCGTAGACAGTGCCACCGATCACCACCGCCACGATTGCAGCGAGGATGCCGTATTCCAAAGCGGTTACGCCGCGCTCGTCGCGAGCAAACAGTCGAAAACGATTGCTGAGTTTCATCTCACCCTCCTGAAAAAAGGCGCAAAGCGCCCGTTGGCACACACAGTGAGAGATCACCGACCTTTCGATCGTGTGACGCATACCCACTGTATCGCTTATCAACTCTTGACTTCGGCCTCGGGTTCGTTGTGCCACACGGCTTCTGAACCTCTTTTACGTTGTACGCCAATGTTTCCCTGCATTCTGTTACAGCCTTTGCAACGGCGCACTATTTTTTTCTGATCGTAATTTAAACCAAATCACAAAAACTAGAGTCTTGCTACCAATCACCCGAGAGAATGCTAAAAAGCGTTACGCGGGTTGATCCAACAATACTCCAAAACCAAGCAGTGCACCCCTCGCAAGGGAAAACCATGATTGGTGGGACACCACACGATCCATCGTAATGCATGCAGTGCTTATTTAAACAAATATTCATTCGTTGCGCGCGATGTTTCGGACATCAATACCCACGGTGTTTCTTCTTGTGAGACACCCGCGCGCCGGCACTTTACCCTCCACCATTGCCTCGCCTTGTCGGCGCCGCCGCCTCGTGGGCCATGCCTCGAGCGCTGAAACTTTCAAAGCATTACACCTGCCGCGCGCGCCATCGTTCGTCGATTTCATTTGTATATCAATGCGATTTCGACTTCGGTTTCGTCCAAACGTGCCGCGCCATTACTTCTAATTACAGCGCGCACTTCATTCGCCCCGCTCAGGCATTCCCCGAATCACTCGCGCGTTGCCATATTCGTTAGTTTCCAAAGTGCATTTCGGCGGTTGACCACCGTTGCGTTACGTAACGTTACCCGTAACGCCCCCCGTAACGGGAACGGCAATTCGCCTGAAATTCGCCATTTCCCGATGGCGTTAACCCTGATTCAACCCTCCCGCGACACTCACCGATCTCTTGATCGAAAAGATTCTTGTTTTCCGAAACGCAAATAAATACAGGCTTTTCAGGCCATCGACGCGAAAACTAGAAGGCTTATTCAAACCCGGATTTGGCGATTGGCACAGCTCTTGCGCATATCCCTGCATCGCAACGCTAAAGATCACCGGGGGACACCATGATCATTGGCAATACCAAACAAACGATGCAACCCACCGCGGCCATCACGGCCGAGCGGCAACGCATCGCGGCCATGCAGCGCAGCGCTGCTGCCGAAGACGATCGTAGAGGCGCAAGCCCAGGGAGGGGCGGTGAACAAGGCGGTGGCGTACGCGCCACCGCCACACCGACCGAAGCGGCCAGCACCCATAGCAACCGCAACACCGATTCGACCCATGCGATGACAGGCCCCGATAGCTCGGTCGTCAACGCACTGCTGTTCGCACTCATCGCACAACGCATGAACACCCGACTGGCAGCGCAAGAAGCGCTCGCCTGAATACTTAAAAAGACCAGAGGACACCATCATGAACAACATCCAACGCAACCTTCTCGCTTCCGCCTGCCTTCTCGCCGTCATCACGATGACCGGCTGCGCCAGCTCCGGCTCGGGCGGCACCAGCGGCTCCCTCGGCGACGGTGGCGGCACTAGCGCCGGTACCGGCAGCGGCGGCGGTACGGGCACCGGCACGGTTCCCGACGGTTCCGGTGACGGGAGCAATGGGAATGGAAATGGAAACGGCAATGGCAATGGCAATGGCAACGGAAATGGGAACGGCAACGGGAATGGCAATGGCAGCACCCCGGCGGCAACCAACCCGATCGGCACCGTAGCCGGCACGGCCAGCACGGGTGTCGTGACGCAAGTCGGCAAGACGGTCAGCGACGTCGGCACGACGCTCGCCGGTACGCAACTGCCGCTGCTCAGCTCGCAAACGCAAAGCGGTCTGGCGGGCGCCGTCGTCTCCACCGGCAACGCCGTACAAACGCTCGGCAACGGCCTGTCCAACGGTCTGGGCAAGCTCGGCTCGGTGAAGGACCCGCTCAACCCCACGCTCGCCAGCGTAGGCGGTGTGGTCTCGAATCTCGGCACGGCCGGTACGCAGTTGGGTAGCGCCGTCGCCGGTCTCGGCCAGATCGGGCCGCTGACCAACACGCCGGTCAATGGTGTGACCACGCTGCTCGGCGGTGTGGTGACGTCGGTCGGCAAGGCCGGTGAAGCCCTCGGCGGCGGTCTGACGCAAACCATCACCAGCGCTCCCGTGCAACAACTGACCACGTCGCTCTCGTCGGCCATCACGCCGATCACGAACGTTGTGACCAACACCACGCAAACGGTCGGTAACGCTACGGGCCTCGGCACACCGGTCGCAGGTCTGCTGGCCCAGGTCGGTGGCGGTCTGGCAGGTGTGGGCACCAAGATCGGGGGGCAGCTCAACAACCCGATCGCGGCTGACGTTGGCGGCATCGTCGCCGGTGTCGGCAACACGGTGGCCAGCCTCGGCGGTGTCGTCCACGGCACCCCGACGAGCAGCAACCCGCTCGCCCCGCTCACCTCGGCCCTTGGCGGCTTGACAGGCGGTCTCGGTGGCGGCACGGGCACTGGCCCCCTTGCCCCGGTCACAAGCCTCGTCTCTGGCCTGACTGGTGCACTCGGCGGCGCCGCTGGCGGCACCTCGGGCAGCAACCCGCTCGCCCCCGTCACAAGCCTCGTCTCTGGCCTGACGGGTGCGCTCGGCGGCGCGGCTGGCGGCACCTCGGGCAGCAACCCGCTCGCCCCGGTCACGAGCCTCGTCTCCGGTCTGACTGGTGCACTCGGCGGCGCCGCTGGCGGCACCTCGGGCAGCAACCCGCTCGCCCCGGTCACGAGCCTCGTCTCCGGCCTGACGGGTGCGCTCGGCGGCGCCGCTGGCGGTGCCTCGGGCAGCAACCCGCTCGCCCCGGTCACAAGCCTCGTCTCCGGCCTGACGGGTGCGCTCGGCGGCGCCGCTGGCGGTGCTTCGGGCAGCAACCCGCTCGCCCCGGTCACGAGCCTCGTCTCCGGCCTGACCAGCGGCCTGGGTGTTTCGCTCTCGGCAGGCGCAGGCGCGGGCGCCTCGGCGGGCTCTGGCGGTGCTTCGGCTGGCGCAGGCGGCTCGGCCTCGGTGGGCGTGCTCACCCCGGTCACCGCGTTGCTCGGTTCGGTGACGGGGGCGGTCGGCGGCGCAACGGGCTCGGGCAGCAACAGCGGTGGCCCGCTGGCCCCGGTGACTGGCCTGCTTGGCGGCCTGCTCGGCGCGAAGAAGTAACCCGCCCCCCACCACTCGACCACGTCACCCAGAGGCCGATCGATCATGACCCGCGCGATTCCTCCGCCCGCCTGTGACCGCCGCGATCCGGCCCCCGCCCCGATGCCCACGCATCGGGCCAGGCTGGCCCGGATCCGGCGCACCCCACACGCCGCCCGCGCACATCGGCATCACAGCGAGCGGCCCCGGTTCCTCAAGTGGAAGTAACGACCTGACCGCGCGACGCATCGCCGGCAAACATTCAGAACAATCCAAGGAGATAGGCATCATGTCCAACGTACTTCAACGCACCCTTCTCGCCTCAGCCGCCATCGGCGTCATTGCGCTCACCGGGTGCTCCAGCGGCGGCGGCGGCAGCGGCGCCACATCGACCGGCACCACGGGTACCCCGAATGCCGTAGGCACGACGGCCAGCGGCGCAGGCGGGGTCGTGAGTTCCGCAGGAAACGTCGTCAGCGCGCTGGGCGATCAAATTTCCAGCACCCAACTGCCGCTCGTGTCGACGCAAGCCACGCAAGGCTTCGGCGGCGCACTCTCGAATACCGGCAAGGCCGTCACCGACCTCGGCAACGGCGTGAGCAGCGGCCTCGGACAAACGGGCACCTCGGCAGACTCGGTCGGCATCACGCTTGGCAGCACGGGCAACGTAGTGACCGATCTGGGTCAGGCAGGGGTGTCGTTGGGCAGCGGTGTCGCAGGGATCGGTAAGAGCGGCCCGCTCGCCGGCACCCCGGTCGATACGCTGACCAGTGCGCTCGGCAACGTGGTTGCCACGGTGGGTCAGGGCGGCATCGCCGGCGGCGCGATCCTGAAGCAAGCCTTCTCCGGCGGTCCGGTGACGCAGGTCACTTCCACGCTCTCGGCAGCGGTCAACCCGATCACCAACGTGCTGTCGGACACGACCCGCACCGTGGGTAACACCACGGGCCTCGGCGGCCCGGTGCAGAACCTGCTGACCGTACTGGGCGGCACGGTCGGCACCGTCGGCACGACGATCAAGGGCGCTTCGCCGAATCCGGTCGTCGGCGCGCTGGGCAACACCGTCGTCGCCACCGGCAACACGGTCTCGGGCCTCGGCGGCTTCGTGAACGGTCAGACGTCCACGGGCTCGTCGAATCCGTTTGGCTCGCTGCTCGGCAATCTCGGCACCACAACGGCAGGTGGCGGCAGCGCATCGAACCCGCTCGGCTCGGTCACGGGTCTGCTCGGTGGCCTCGGTGGCTCAGGTGGCAGCAGCCCGCTCGCCCCGGTCACGGGTCTGCTCGGCGGACTCGGTGGCCTCGGCGGCTCGGGCGGCAGCAGCCCGCTCGCCTCGGTCACGGGCCTGCTCGGCGGTGTGACGGGGAGTGGCTCCTCAGGTAGCGGCAACCCGCTCGCCCCCGTCACGAACCTGCTCTCGGGCGTGACGAGTGCCGCTGGCGGCAGCTCGGGCAGCGCCGCAGGCGGGCTCGGCACCCTGCTCGCGCCGGTCACCGGTCTGCTCGGCAGTGTCGCGAGCGTCGGCAAGTAATCGTTAGCTTGACGGTGCATCGCGCATTGGGCGCATGCACCCTTTGATTCCTCGATAAGGAGATGCCATGGCCCGCTTCATTTCCGACACCGGCGTTCTGATGCGCAGTCGTGGCGAATCCACCTCGCAAACTTCCGAACCCCTGGCGATGCGCGAGACCGGCAACGGTAACGGGTTCTCCAACGCTCACAGCCATAACACGTACGGTACCGATTCAGGTGCCGCCTCCGGGGCGACGTCGACTGCCTCCCCGCTCAACGGAACGCACGACACCATGAGCGACCGACACACGAACCGCAACGAACTCGTCGCCGGCATCGTCCGCTCGCTCGGACGCCGGCTCGCCGTGTACACCGCGCTCTATCACGCAGCGCTCGCCGAACAGCTTGGCCTGAACGTCACCGATCTGAACGCGCTCGATCTGATTCTCGAACTCGAATCGATCACCGCAGGCCAGCTCGCCGAACTCATGGGCGTGAGCTCCGGAGGGATCACCACGGTCATCGACCGGCTCGAGCGCGCGGGCTTCGTCGAGCGCGAGAAGAATCCGCACGACCGCCGCATGGTGATGATTCACCCGATCGAAGAACGCTGCGCGCAAATCGAGCAGTTCCTGTCATCGGTCTCGCGTGAGCTCACCGCGGTCAGCGCCGCGTACGACCACAGCGAACTCGCTGCGATTCACGATTTTCTGGTGCAGAGCATTCGCACCCTGAAGAGCGAAACCTTCCGTCTGCGTTTCGAGGCCGATCAGGACATCGCCGGTCTGGTCTCGAGCAGCCGGGGCACATCGACCAAGCGCTGAACGCGCGCGGCGATTGCCCTAACAAGGAGAAACGTCATGTCGAAGCATCTGCACCCTGCGTTGCTTGCCGCGATGGTGGCGGGCATCGTCGGTGTCACCGGCTGTTCCAGTTCTGGCGGCGGTAGCGGGGCCACGGCCAACACCCCCACCAACCCGAACTCGCCCACCAATCCGACAAACCCGACGAATCCGACGAACCCGACGACGACCAGCAACGGTGTGGTCAGCTCGGTCGGCTCGGTGGTGAGTGCCGTCGGCAATCAGGTCTCCGGCACGACGATTCCGGGGGTATCGCCGCAAGCGACGCAAGGCTTCGGTGGCGCAATCACGCAAACCGGCAACGCCGTCACCGATCTGGGTACGGGTGTCGGCAATGGGCTCGGCCAGCTTGGCAAGTCCGGCACGAACCCGGTCGGCACCACGCTCTCGAGCACCGGGAGCGTGGTCTCCGATCTCGGCAACGCCGGGATATCGCTCGGCAGCGGCATCGCCGGTATTGGCAAGAGCGGCCCGCTCGCCAACACGCCGCTCGACACGCTCACCGGTGTGCTGGGTACGGTCGTTGCCACCGTCGGTCAGGGCGGTGTGCAAGGCGGCGCCGCGCTCACTCAGGCACTCACGAGCGCCCCCGTCGTGCAGGCGACATCGGCCCTCTCGTCGGCGATTTCTCCCATCACGAGCACGGTGGTCACGACAACGCAGACCGTCGGCAATACGACCGGTCTGGGCGCGCCCGTCGCCGGTCTGCTCGGCACGCTGGGCGGCGCCTTGAATTCCGCAGGTGCGCAGGTCAAGGCCGTTGCCCCGAACGCCGTCGTCGCCAGCCTGGGCAATCCGCTCTCGGCGCTCGGCAACACCGTCACGAGTGCCGGCGGCTTGCTCTCCGGGACTACCAGCAGTGCCAATCCGAATGCCCTCGGCAATGTGCTCGCCAGCATTGGCAACACCACTGTGACGCCAACGACCGTGAACGGCAGCAACCCGCTGGGTGCCGTCACGGGCTTGCTCGGCGGGCTCGCGGGCGGCACCAACGCATCCGGCAGCAATCCGCTCGGCGCAGTGACCGGACTGCTGGGCGGTGTGACGAGTTCCGCAGGCGGCAGCGGCGGCGCAGGCACCGCGCTGGCGCCTGTCACGGCACTGCTGAGCACTGTCACCACGCCGCTGACGACGCTGGCCGGTTCGACTACCAGTGGTAGCGCAGGTGGCGCGGGCGGCCTGCTCGCCCCCGTCACCGGTCTGCTGAGTGGACTCGGCGGGTTGGGCAAGTAACGCCTCGCGTCGAGACGCGCAAGAGCATCGCGAGAGGGGAACGTCGGCGGGGTGCAGGTCCCAACGACGACGGTGAACCCGGACAGTGAAGCGACACTGCCCGGGCTTTGCCGTGCCTGCTGTCTGAACAATACGCGCTAACGGTGCCCGCCAAGGATGCCCCTCAGAGAACGAACAACGAACGAACAACGAACGCGACAACAAAAGCAAAAAGACCCGGATGAACGTTCATCCGGGTCTCTCTTTCGTGCCTTTGCGCACGCGTATCGCACCGATACGGGTTATTGCTCGCGAATCCAGGTCTGTGTGCGGCCGATCAGCGAAATGCCGATGAAGCCTCGAACGTCGAGCTTCTTGCCGCCGTCGACCACGGTCATCTTGCAGTTGTACTCCTTGCCGTTCTCCGGATCGAGAATCTTGCCGCCGCCGTAAGTGTCACCATCTCGACGGACTCCGCGAATGATCTGCATGCCGAGCATCTTCTGTCCCTTGCGCGCATCGGTACAGGCCGTGCAGACGCGCTCAGGATCGTCGCTCTCGCCCAGACCCTTGGTAATCACGCCGACGTATTCGCCGTCCTTCTCGGAGATCGTAACGAGTGCCTTCGGCTTGCCGGTGTTGTCGTCGATGGTCTTCCATACGCCGACCGGCGAAGTGTCGTCCGCCGCCATTGCCGCTTTGGCCACACCGCCCAACAGCGCCACGGCAACGAGCGCGTGAGCACCCAGACGTCGCCACGACGTCGCGTTAGAAATCTGCTTCATGGTTGTCATCCTCCCGGATACGGAATTGATTGTCGTAGGACTCGCGATAGCCGCCATCAACACCCAGCCGCACGCGTGAGTCGCTTTGAAGATTACGCCAAAGGCGTGACGCCGTGCTGAGGAAGTCCTCTAGCCGACAAGCATCCCGCGCCGCTGACGCATACCGACAAATTCCGCCGGAAGACGACGTTACTGCTCTCGTATCCAGGTCTGCGTGCGACCCAGCAACGAGACCCCCCAATAGCCTCGCACTTCGAGCTTTCGGCCGCCGTCGACAACGCGCATCTTGCAGCCGTACTCGCTACCGCTGTCCGGATCGAGAATTTTCCCGCCGGTGTATTCGTCGCTCTCCGGGTCCTTGCGAAGGCCGCGAATGATCTGCAATCCCTGAAGCTTCTTTCCTTTGCGCCAATCGGTGCACTCGTTGCAGCGACGCTCCAGGGCGTCGCTCCTGCCGAGGCTTTTGGTGAGCGATCCCACGTATTCGCCGTCCTTCTCGGTGATGGTGATGAGCGCCTTCGGATCGCCGGTTTCATCGACGATTCGCCACACGCCCACGGGCGTCGCCATGTCGGCAGCCGCCATCGCGAACAGCGCATTGCCCCACAACATGACTGCTACACAAAGGCGTCGCCACGACGCGGTATTCGAAATCGCTGTCAAGATGACTTACGTACCCGATAGAAGAAGGAGATTGACGATTACAACGGCGGCAAGGCAATCGCCGTCAGACGCCATTGCACGAGATTACGCCGCGTGAGCGTAAACGTCACGACACGTTCCGGACGATCGCTGCGCGAGACGTGCACGAGGAAGTGACCGAAATCCTGAAACTCGGTTCGCGTGATCGTCCGCGGCGGCTCGTTACCCGAAGCAGACGACTCGCTGCCGCCAGGAGGCGTTGCAGGGGCTGAGGGCGCCGCCGGCGTGCCGCTCTCGGCTTGCGGCGGTTGTGTAGCCGCCGGAGGTTGTGGGGCCGCATCACGCGGGGCCGGTGCGCCCGGCGCAGGCGGCAGCCCGGTGCTGTCACCGCGCAGCATGGCGGCGACGGCTTCGGGCGTGAGCAGCGCTTCGACGACGCGATCCGACACCCACCCCCCAAGCGCGAGAGCCAGCGCCCCGAAGGCGTTGCCGCGTTGCTTGTCCATCTGACGCGCGAGTTGGTCATGCAAACTCGCTTTCAGGCTCTCGCGAACGGCCGGATAGTCCACATACGACGAAAGTGCGGTGGCATCCCGGGCATTGGCAGCATCGCGTGCACGCGACAAGGTGTAATACGGCGTGCCGAAGAGCAAACCCAGCACGACAACCAGCGTCCCAATGGAAAGGCCGGCAATTGACAGCTTACGCATCGCAAAACTCCGTCGATCAAACAGCGCATGGTAGGCGACCTATGGCAACCCCCGCCTACCGGCTTACATTGCTTTACAAATCATTACAGCACACAGCCCGGCGTCCTCTTACTCTCAAAGCGTAGCCGCAAGTCCGTGACACATTCGGGCATGAGCCGATCCGGCTGGCAAGACATGTGCAGCGCGCGGCAATTCAACCGACAAGGAGGTGGCATCATGCGTCACACCCGACTTGTCCGGATGATGGGTGTCGTCATGCTGGCCGGTGTCGCCTTGGGCGCATCGGCCCGACCGTTGTCGGACGGCCGATTTTTCGAGGGCTGGTTCGCGCAAACGGCCGACCGGCCGGACGCCCGCGGCGATAACCATGGCGGCGCGCGGCCCGGACCGTCACGCCCGCCACAGCCGCCGGAAGTGCGGCCGCAGGGCGACTTGCGCGGCGATATCTATAACCATATCCGCGAACAACGGCAATCGCCGTGGGCCCCGCCCTCGCCCGCTGCTGACCCGCGACAACGCCAACGGGATCGCAACGGGCGCTGAGCCTCTGGCAGGCGTCACCTTAGATCCATGACGCCTCGTTGATCGCAAGGCTGGCTCAGGTGAGCGACGTGTCCACCACGCGACGCGGCGCTTCGAGATACTCGCGCGACTGCATCTCCACGAGACGCGACACCGTGCGCGTAAATTCATTGGCCAGCGTGCCTTCGGTGTACAACTCCTCGGGCGCCACTTGCGCCGACATCAGCAGCTTGACCTTGTGATCGTAGAAGACGTCGACCAGCCACGTGAAGCGACGCGCTTCCGAGGCCATGCGCGGCGTCATTTTCGGCACATCCGAGAGCACCACGGTGTGGAAACGATTGGCCAGTTCGAGATAGTCGTTCTGCGAGCGCGGGCCGCCACACAGCGTGTGGAAGTCGAACCACACCACGCCGCCGGCGCGGCGCAGCGCTTTGAGCTCACGCTGCTCGATATGCAGCAACGGACTCTCGTCGGGCACTCCGGCGATCTCGGCAAACGCCGCGCGCAGTGCGCGGTTCGCCTCGTTACCGAGGGGATGGTGATACACCTGCACCTGCGCCATCGTGCGGCGGCGATAGTCGATCCCTGCGTCGACGTTGAGCACGTCGAGCTTCTCTTCGAGCAGACGGATCGCGGGCAGCACACGGTCACGATGCAAGCCGTCCGGGTACAGCGTGTCGGGACGGTAGTTCGACGTCATCACGAACTGCACGCCGTTCTTGAACAACTCGGAGAGCAGGCGGTGCAGGATCATGGCGTCGGCCACATCCGAGACGTGGAATTCGTCGAAGCAGATCAGGCGGTACCGCTTGGCGATGCGCTTGGCCAGTTCGTCCAGCGGATCGGGCAGCCCCTTGAGCGCTTGCAGTTGATGATGCACCTCGCGCATGAACTCGTGGAAGTGCAGACGCGTTTTACGCTGCAACGGCACCACCGAGTAGAAGCTGTCCATCAGAAAGCTCTTGCCGCGCCCTACGCCGCCCCATAGGTACACCCCCTTGGGCAGATCGGGATGCACGAGCCACTTCTTGAGGGTGCTCGAGCGCTTGGCCTTGTAGGCCGCCCATTCGTCGTAGCACTGCTGCAAACGGTCGACGGCGCGCTCCTGCGCCTCATCGGGCTTGTAGCCGCGCGCGGCCAGTTCTTGTTGGTAGTATTCGCGAACGTTCATGCGGTGCGGCGACGGGCCGGGGGGCAGAGGGAATCGGGAAAAAACAAAGGCGAGTTGCCTCGCCTTTGTTCATACTCGTCATGCGTCAATCAGCTTGAATCGGCATCAAGCGACTTACATGTTCAGCGCGCGCTTCTCGACGGCGAGGGCAGCTTCACGCATCACTTCCGACAGCGACGGGTGCGGATGGCAGATGCGGCCGATGTCTTCCGACGCCGCCTTGAACTCCATCGCCACCACGGCTTCGGCGATCAGGTCCGACGCGTTCAGGCCAACCACGTGCACGCCAAGGATTTCGTCGGTCTTGGCATCGGCCAGCACCTTCACGAAACCTTCCGGTGCGCCCATGCCCAGTGCACGGCCGTTGGCCGCGAACGGGAACTGACCCGGCTTGAATTCACGGCCTTCGGCCTTCAACTGTTGCTCGGTCTTGCCGACCCAGGCGATTTCCGGCGAGGTGTAGATCACCCACGGAATGCAGTTGTAGTCGATGTGCGGCTTCTGGCCGGCGATGACTTCGGCAACCAGCACGCCTTCGTCTTCCGC
>Ga0181519_10001503_pt1 | contig 20568 bp, 20 predicted proteins | sample PEATcosm2014_Bin_26_FD_121102 | JGI IMG/M metagenome (GOLD analysis project Ga0181519, IMG submission 121102) | Peatland microbial communities from MTU Mesocosm Facility, Houghton, MI, USA - PEATcosm2014_Bin02_10_metaG | ecosystem: Environmental > Terrestrial > Soil > Wetlands > Peat | place...
ATCTCTCCCGTCAGCCGCTCGCCACCCTCGATTTCCAGATGGTCCGCGGCCACGCGCTCGCCGGCGGCGGCCTCGCTGTTGCCGGCCGCGCCAGCGCTCTCTTGCGTGATCCTCATTGCGCCTGATACTCCGCAGGCGTGAGGGTCTTCATCGACAGCGCGTGAATTTCCGCCTTCATGCGATCGCCCAGTGCGGCGTACACGAGTTGATGGCGCGCGATGAGGCGCTTGCCTTCGAACTGCGCGCTCACGATGGTCGCAAAAAAGTGCTGGCCATCACCTTCGACGGCCACGTGTTCGCAAGCCAGACCGGCTTCGATGTACTGTTTGATTTGTTCGGGGGTAGGCAGCATTGCCGTTCCTAGAGAAGTTCAGTGACGCAGTTTGTAGCCGCGGCGCAGCAGATTCAGCGCCACGATTGCGAGTATCAGGAAAGTCGCACCGACGACAGCCAGGCTGGTCTGCGGGGCCACGTCGGACACACCGAAGAAGCCGTAACGGAACCCGTCGATCATGTAGAAGAACGGGTTGAAGTGCGAGACAGCCTGCCACAGCGGCGGCAGCGAGTGAATCGAGTAAAACACGCCCGCCAGGAACGTCGCCGGCATGATCAGGAAGTTCTGGAACGCCGCGAGCTGGTCGAACTTCTCGGCCCAGATGCCCGCGATCAGTCCCAACGTGCCGAGAATCGCCGCGCCGAAGAACGCGAAGCCGATGATCCACAACGGCGCCGCGAACGACAGATGAGTGAACGCGGCCGTCACCACGAAGACCCCCAGCCCCACCGAGAGTCCGCGCACAACGGCAGCGAGCACGTACGCGCCGTACATCTCCCAGTGCGAGAGCGGCGGCAGCAGCACGAACACGAGGTTGCCCGTGATTTTGGACTGGATCAGCGACGACGAACTGTTGGCAAACGCGTTCTGCAACACGCTCATCATCACCAGACCCGGCACGAGGAAGGACGTGTAGCTGATCTGGTCATAGACCTTCACGCGGTCTTCGAGCACATGGCCGAAGATCATCAGATACAGCAGCGCGGTGAGCACCGGCGCGCCCACCGTCTGGAAGCTCACCTTCCAGAAACGCAGCACTTCCTTGTAGAACAGCGTGCGAAAGCCGATCATGCTGCCACCTCCTGCTGCGCGCGCGAACCGGACATGATCTGCACGAACACGTCCTCGAGATCGGCCTTCTGAATGTCGATGTCCTCGACGATGCCACCCGCCGCCCGACAGGTGGCGAGAATCGATTCCACTTCGTCACAGCCCGCCAGACGCAGCGCGAACTGACGCCCGCCCGTGTCCTGAGCGTCGACCAGCAGCGGACGCAGTGCATCCGGCAGCGTGCCTTGCTTGAAGCGCAACACGAGACGCGTGCCCGCGAAGCGCTGGAGCAGCGAGGCGGTGCGTTCGAGCGCCACGACTTCACCGCGCTTGAGCATGGCGATGCGGTCGCAAAGCGTTTCCGCTTCTTCGAGATAGTGCGTGGTCAGCACGATGGTGTGGCCTTCGCGGTTCAGACGCGAGATGAATTTCCACAGCGTCTGACGCAGTTCCACGTCGACCCCGGCGGTCGGCTCGTCGAGCACGATCACCGGCGGACGGTGCACGAGCGCCTGCGCGACAAGCACGCGTCGCTTCATGCCGCCCGAGAGCTGGCGCATGTTGGCGTCGGCCTTGTCGGTCAGGTCGAGGTTCGCCATCACTTCGTCGATCCAGTCGTCGTTGCGCGTGAGTCCGAAGTAGCCGGACTGGATACGCAGCGTTTCACGCACGGAGAAGAACGGATCGAAGACGAGTTCCTGCGGCACCACGCCGAGCTTGCGGCGGGCATTGCGGTAGTCGCGCACCACATCGTGGCCGAGCACGCTGATGTTGCCCGAATCTGCGCGCGCGAGGCCCGCGAGAATGCTGATCAGCGTAGTCTTGCCGGCGCCGTTGGGGCCGAGCAGACCGAAGAATTCACCTTCTTCGATCGAGAAGCTGACGCCCTTGAGCGCCTGCAACGCCTGATAGCGTTTTTTGACGTTACGGATTTCGATGGCGGCCATGGACTGCACGCACCCGTCTTGGCGGGTACGCCATTTTGTTTTCCGGCCAGGCCGACCGTGTGTGCAGACCGCAGGAATCGCGGCAGCAGCCATATCGGCGGCAAGGATGCCCGGAAGGGGGATAACTGCCCAAAAGTTGGCAGAAAACCCCCGATTATAAAGGAAGCCCGTACTGGCCGTGATTGTGCCAGTCCGACAAGGCCCTGATGCCCCGTGCCTGCTACGTCCGTCAGGCTCGTCGCGCCCGGTTTCCGGCCCGCGGATATTACATCGCCCATAAAAAAAGCGCCGTAGCGAGACGGCGCTTTCATGAGGGGGCGGCAGTCCGGCCAGACGAATCAGCTCGAGAGCAGATGGTCGACACCGTACACCAGCGCCAGGCTGGCCAACCCCGTCGGCAAGTTAGTGAACGCCAACGTCGCGCCACGGCGGACCGCGTGGCGGCGCAGGGCCAGCAACACGGCGAGCGCCGACGAGTCGAAATGCTTCAGCCCCGCGCAATCGATCTGGGTCTCGCCCGCGTCGATGCGATCGATGGCCTGCGCGAGAACGTCGCCGGCAGTGTCGTGCGTGAGGTCGGTCTGCAACGCGAGCATGCGCTTACTTGCCGCCTGCGAGTTGCTGGTTGCGCGTCTTCAGGAACTGGATCAGACCTTCGATACCGTTCTTGTTGATCTGCTCGGCGAACTGGCCGCGATAGTTCTGGACAAGCCAGACGCCCAGCACGTTCAGGTCATAAATCTTCCATTCGCCGCTGGCGGTCTTGTACAGACGGTAGTCGATTTCGAGCGGCTGGCCGTTATTAAGAACGCTGGTATTGACGGCAACATCGGTATCGCCCGGCTGTGCGCGGAACGGCTTGTATTCGACCTGTTGGTCACGAATCTGCGCAATGGCGCCGGCGTACGTGTGCAGAAGCAAGCTCTTGAACTCGCTCGTGAGCTGTTCGCGTTGCTGCGGGGTGGCATTGGCCCAGGCACGGCCGGTAGACAATTGCGTGGTCTTCGTAAAATCGGCGTGCGGCATGATCTTCGTTTCGATCAGCCGGGTAATGCTGTTCAGATCACCCTTTTGCACGCTCGGATCGCTCTTGGCAGCGGCTATGACTTCGGTCACGGTCTGCTTGACCAGCGCGTCCGGCGCTTGCGCCTGCGCCATGGCAGAACCCGCAGCGGTGTAAGTCATGAACGCCATGACAGGAATGAGCCAGAACTTCTTCATTGTGGACTTCCTCTTTCGAGTGACGGAGTTGCGGGGTTGGATACCCGCGTCGCGTCTTGAGTTCTCGGAATGACGGCAGTGTGTGTAACAAACTGTTGCCCGAAGGGCCTGCCGACGGCGCCCCGGCGAGCGGGGCGCGTTGTCATATTTTCGATTCGATACCGTGCCGTGCGCGATCCGTGTCGATCAGCGACGGAACGGCAAGCCGCCCGGCACCATCGTGCCGGGGACCGGCGAGCCTTGCGGCGCTTCCGGCTCAGCTTGTCGGGCCGGGGCCGGCGCGCTCGCGCCCGAGGCAGGGGTTGCCGGCATCGGCTGAGCGCTCACACCGCCAGCCGCACCCGCAGTGCCCTCTTCCTCTTCATAGTTCGGCAGCGCACTGGCACCCGTCGCCCCGCCGTTGATCAGATACTTGCGACGCGCCAGATAGGCATCCCGCGTGAATGAGTACGGATCGAGTGCGGCGGCTTCGAGCAGGTTCGATGCGTCGAGCAGGTTCGCCCGCGTGTTCACGAGACGAACGCCATAGATCGTGTAGCTCACCCAATCCGGCTTGATGTACGACGTCGGGTCGATGAACATGTTGCCGGCCATGCCGACGGTGTCGCGCACCGTGCTCGGGCCGAGCAGCGGCAGCACGAGATACGGGCCGTCAGGCAAGCCCCACTTGCCGAGCGTCACACCGAAATCCTGGCTGTGCTTGGGCAACCCGGCAGGGGTGGCGAAGTCGAACAGACCGCCCACGCCGAAGAACGTGTTGATCGTCAGGCGCATCAGATCCTGCGCAGCGGCCGTGATTTGCAACTGCAACAGGTTGTTGGCGAAGTTGTACACATCGCCCACGTTCGAGAAGAAGTTCGTGACCATGTCGCGTGCCGGTTCCGGCACGGCGAAGCGGTACCCCTTGGCTACCGGCACCAGGACAGCCTTGTCGAGCGTGTCGTTGAACGTGTACACCGAACGGTTGAAACCTTCGATGGGGTCAGCGGGATTCGGGTTAGTGACAGTGGCGCAACCGGCCAGCGCCATCGCGCCGGCGGCCAGCACTGCCGAAGTACGGAAGCTGGTCATTTCTCTTATTTTCCTTGGGTTACCGGTGCTGCCCCTTGCGTCGGCGCGGCAGCAGGGGCTGCCGGAGCCTGAGCGGCCGGCGCACCGCTCGCCTGGGCGCCACCGGCATCCGCCGCCTTGTTGTACAGGAACTGGCCGATCAGGTTTTCCAACACGATTGCCGACTGCGTGAGCGTGATCGTATCACCGCCCTTGAGCATCTGATCGTCACCGCCCGGCTCAAGTCCGATGTACTGCTCGCCGAGCAGACCCGACGTCAGAATCTTCGCCGACGAGTCCTTCGGGAATTGATATTGCGAGTCGATGTTGAGCGTGACGTCGGCCAGATAGCGCTTGTCGTCGAACTTGATCGACGCCACGCGGCCAACCACCACGCCCGCGCTCTTGACCGCCGCGCGCGGCTTGAGGCCGCCAATGTTGTCGAAGCGCACCGTCACCGGGTACGTGTTCGAGAACGACAGCGAACTCATGTTGCCGGCCTTGAGCGCGAGGAACAGCAGCGCCGCAAAGCCGAGAACCACGAACAGGCCAACCCAGAAGTCGAGGGGGTGTTTTTTCATTGTGTCAGTGTGCGCAAACTGTCTATGTCTTGGCAGGCTCGTCGGCCCGTTAGCTGAACATGAGGGCCGTGAGCAGGAAGTCGAGGCCGAGCACGGCAAGCGACGCCTGCACCACCGTACGCGTAGTCGCACGCGACACGCCCTCCGGTGTCGGATTCGCCTCGAACCCCTGATACAGCGCAATAAACGTGACGGCAATGCCGAACACGATGCTCTTGATGACGCCGTTGGCGACGTCCGCCCACACGTCCACGCCGCCTTGCATCTGCGACCAGAACGCGCCGCTGTCTACACCGATCAGCTCCACGCCGACCAGATAGCCGCCGAAAATACCCACGGCCGAGAAGATCGCCGCAAGCATCGGCATGGCGATCACGCCGGCCCAGAAGCGCGGGGCGACCACGCGGGCAATCGGATCGATCGCCATCATCTCCATGGCGGTCAGTTGCTCGCCCGCCTTCATCAGCCCGATTTCGGCCGTGAGCGACGTGCCCGCGCGTCCCGCGAACAGCAATGCCGTCACCACCGGCCCCAACTCACGCACCAGCGACAGCGCCACGAGCAAGCCCAGCGCCTGCTCCGAGCCGTACTTGTTGAGGGTGTAATAGCCCTGCAAGCCGAGCACGAAGCCGACGAACAGGCCCGAGACGGCGATGATGACGAACGAATAGTTGCCGACGAAATGAATCTGATCGGTCACCAGACGCGGCCGGCGCAACAGCGCACCGCTCGATGCGAGCATGCGCAGGAACAAGCGCGCGCCATAGCCCACACGCTCGAAGTGGCCGCGAACAAAACTGCCGATGGCGGTAATCATGCACGCGCTCCGATACCAAAATCTTCCGCGAGCGGCGGCGCCGGATACTGAAACTTCACCGGGCCGTCCGGCTGCGCGTCGATGAACTGACGCACCGTCGGGTCGCTCGAGGCACGCAGCGCGTCGGGCTCACCTTCGGCAGCAATACGGCCTTCGCTAATGAAATAGATGTAGTCGGCGATGGCGAACGTCTCCGACACATCGTGCGAAACAATAATGGACGTGGCGCCCAGCGCGTCGTTGAGCTTGCGAATCAGATTCGCCGTGATGCCCATCGAGATCGGGTCCAGACCGGTGAAGGGTTCGTCGTACATGACGAGATCCGGATCCAGCGCAATCGTGCGCGCGAGCGCCACACGACGCGCCATCCCGCCCGAGATCTCGGCCGGCTTCATGTCGCGCGCGCCACGCAGGCCGACCGCGTTGAGCTTCATCAGCACGAGATCGCGAATGAGGTCTTCATCGAGCCGGGTATGTTCGCGTAGCGGGAACGCCACGTTGTCGAATACCGTCATGTCGGTGAAGAGCGCACCAAACTGGAACAGCATGCCCATGCGGCGACGCAACCGGTACCAGCCGTCGCGGTCGAGCGAGGCGACGTCGGTGCCGTCGAAATCGACCATGCCACCGCTGGCATGGACGAGCCCGCCGATCAGGCGCAGCACCGTCGTTTTGCCGCAGCCCGACCCCCCCATGACGGCAATGACCTTGCCGCGGGGAAACCGCATATTCAACCCGGAAAGCACCAGACGTTCGCCGTAACCAAAGCTAACGTCGCGCAACTCGAGCAAATTTTCCGGATTCGGGATAGACACGTTTCGGGTCTTATAGTGCGGCGCAAAACGCCAATTATAGGGGGGAATGCCGATTGATGCCGCCCAAGGAGGATGGGCGAAAGCGCGGATCGGCGAAGCCCCGCGGCATTCTACAGGGCACCGGCCTATTCGCCTCGTCGCGTTCCAACCGGCACAACGAGCAAAAAACGTAACGGTGGCAAGGACTTACCGAGACCTGCCCCCGCACGGGTGTTGCGCCGTTGCTACAATACGACGTTTCAAGCAATAAATCATTGACTCCGATGTCCCGCGCCACGCCTTCGCCTTTCCGTCCCCTTCCGACGCAGCTTACGGAGACACCGAATTTTCGGATTCGTCCGATGCAACCAGAAGATCTTTCCCAGGTATTGAGGGTGCAGGCACAGGCGTATCGCGATCTGATGCACGAGTCGGAAGCTACGCTGGCGTCGCGGCTCGCGCTATCGCCGTCCACCTGCTGGGTCGCGATCGACGCCGACTCCGCAGATGCCCCGGTGGCCGGCTACCTGTTCACGCATCCGTGGCGCATCGCCGCCCCGCCGCCGCTGGACACCGTCCTCGACGCGCTGCCCGAGACGCCCGACTGCTGGTACGTGCATGACATGGCGCTCGCCCCTCGTACACGCGGCGCAGGTGTCGCCAGTCAACTCTATGCGGCGGCTCTGGCGTCGGCCCAATCGCTGGGACTGCGCGCGTCGGCGCTTGTCGCAGTGCAGCAATCTCAGGGGTTCTGGGCGCGCTTCGGTTATGCCGTCAAGACCGACGTCTCACCGCTCATCGCCACGAAGCTGGCGGGATACGGCGACGGCGCTGTGTTCATGACACGCGATCTGTAAGCAGCGGATCGCGCAACGAGAGACGTCATCTCACGTCGCGCCGCATCGCATCGCATCGCATCGCGCGCCACCTTACGCGTACCGCGCGAACACCTGCTGCATTCCCTTGACCGCCGCCGCCACATCGGCGGCCTGCGTCACGGCACGCACGACCGCCGCGCATCCCGCTCCGGTATCGAGCACCTGCGAGAGATTGCCCGCGTCGATGCCGCCAATCGCGACGAGCGGGTAATGCGGGGCGACCAGCTTCACATACCGCGCCAGCTTCGCCAGCCCCTGCGGTGCGGTCGCGATCACTTTCGTCGTGGTCGGGAACACGGCCCCCACGGCCAGATAGCTCGGCCGGAAATGATGCGCCGCGAGAATCTCGTAATAGCCATGCGTGCTGATGCCCAGGCGCATGCCGCTCGCAAACAGCTCGGCCACCTCGCTGGCCGAGAGCGCCGCCATGTCTTCCTGTCCCAGATGCACGCCGTACGCGTTCGCTTGCGCCGCCTCGCGCCAATGGTCGTTGATGAACCATGCGCTGTCGTGGGTCACGCGCCGCCCTGCGGCCACCGTGCGTTCGATCTCCGAGCGCAACGCGGGATGCGCCGGATCCTTGATGCGCAACTGCACCGTGCCGACCTGAAGATCCGCCATGCGCTCGCACCAGTCGGCATCGGGCAACACCGGATACAGGCCGAGGCGTGACGGGCACGCCGGGAAGCGGCCGGGCGACGCCACCTGTCCGAGCACGGCGGGGAACGTCTCGAGCACGGTCGGCCAGGCGCCCAGCGTGTCGGCGTCTTCCGCTCGGGCGTGGCTGCCGTCGGTGCGCCACGCACGCGCCAGAACGAGCGCGTCGTGCGGCATGAATCCGCAATCGAGAAACGCGGCGAACGCGGGGAAGAAAGCCGGATCGTCCACCCCCGACACGCGATAGATCGCATCGCCCATGTACAGCGTGTCTTCCACCTGCCCCTGCGCCAGCGCATGCGAGCAGAGCACGACGGCACCGGCCGCGCGCCAGACGTCGATCTGCACCGATGCCGCCGTGCCCGGCGCGCCTTGCGGCGCCAGCGGCCACCAGACCACATCGCCCTTGCCAGCGCTGGCAGGCGTTTGGGCATGCACACGCCAACGAGGCGCCGTCTTGTCCGAGGGCCACGGCGCAAGACGCGCACGAATGTCGGCCGCAGCCGCCTGCCATGCCATGGCGAGAGGAGCGTCGGCAGGCAGGCACTGCACGTGCGACAGCGCGGCGGCGCCGGTATGCGTCGTCATGAAAATTCCTTGTGAATCGGGTGGTGCGGGGCGGTGGCGAAATCCCGTTGCGCGCCGAACGAAGTTCAGGCGCCCGTCTGATGCCAGAACGGCACACCGACCACCGGCGTGCTGGCTTCGGCGCTTTCGCGTTCGGCCATCGGTCCGGCGAGCCACGCGGCACGACCCGCCTTGATCGCCGCGGCAAACGCCCCGGCCATCTCCACGGGCTGCGCGGCAAGCGCCACCGCCGTGTTGAGCAGCACACCGTCGTAGCCCCACTCCATCACCTGACAAGCGTGCGACGGCAGACCGAGCCCCGCGTCGACGATGAGCGGCGTATCCGGCAGACGATCGCGCAGCAACCGCAGCCCGTACGGGTTGATGACCCCCTTGCCGGTGCCGATCGGCGCGCCCCACGGCATCAGGGCCTGACAGCCAACGTCGAGCAGACGGCGGCACAGCACCAGATCTTCCGTGCAATACGGCAGCACCTTGAAGCCGTCGCGAATCAGTTGTTCGGCGGCCGTCACCAGACCGAACGGATCGGGCTGGAGCGTGTAGTCGTCACCGATCAGTTCGAGCTTGATCCAGTCGGTCTCGAAGACTTCGCGCGCCATTTGCGCCGTCGTCAACGCTTCCTGCACGGAGTGGCAGCCCGCCGTGTTGGGCAGCACCGGCACCGCGAGGCGGCGCAGCGTGTCCCAGAAATGCCCTTCCGACGCCTGCGCCCCAGTGCCCGACAGTTGACGGCGCAACGCGACCGTCACCATGCCCGGACGGGCGGCGTCGATGGAGTCGCCCAGCGTCTGCAACGACGGATAGCGCGCCGTGCCGAGCAGGAAACGGCTGCCAAAGCGGGTGTCGTACAGCGTGAGCGCGTCGCGCACGCTGCCTGCGGCCACGTTGGACGATTCGGTGAACGCGTTCATTTCAGCCTCCGGCCACCGGTTGCACGACATCGATCTTGTCGCCCTGCGCGAGCGTGCGCGCCGCGTATTGCGTCTTGGGCACGAACTGCCCGTTGATCGCCGCCGCGAACGGCGGCGTGGCGCCGTAGGCGGTAAGCGCCTCGGCCAGCGTCGCCGTCTCGGCCACGCTCAGTGTCTGTTGATTGATATGGATGTCCATCGCGTACCGCTCTCCCTCTCATGCCTGACGGAACAGGTCCGGCCAAGGCCGGCTCGCTCGCCACGTCTCCCAGTCGAACGCGTGCCCGGCTCCCGTTTGCGCGCCCGTCGATTGCATCAATGCCTGCGCCAGCGCGCAAGCCTCTCCCGTGACTGCCGGCGCCAGCAGATAGCCGTGCCGGTACAAGCCGTTCACACGCAGCACCCGCGCGCCATCCCACTGCACACGCGGTAGATGGTCGGGCAACGCGGGGCGGCAGTTGACGTTCAACTCCACAATGCGCGCCTCGCCGAATGCCGGGTTCAGCGAATGCGCCGCCGAGAGCAGTTCGAGCGCCGAGCGCACGGTCATCGGCGACATGTCTTCCGACTCGAGTTCGGTCGCGCCGATCACATAAAGATCGTTTTCCTTGGGCGCGATGTAGATCGGATAGCGCGGATGCAGCAACCGCACCGGCCGACGCAATCCGATACCCGGCGCGTGAATGCGCACTACCTCGCCACGCACACCGCGCAGCCGCGTGAGCGCGCCGCGCGCGCCCAACCCGCGGCAATCGATGACGAGACCGGCGTCGGGATACGCCCCTTCAGCGATCTGCGTATGCCAATGCAGGTCTGCCCCCGCTTGCGCGAGCCCGGCCGCGAGCGCGCGCAGCAGTTGACGGTTATCGAGCTGGCCTTCGTTCGGCAGCAACCAGCCCTCCTGAAAACGCCCGGCGAGCGCCGGCTCGACGTCGCGCAATTGCGCCCCCGTCACCCGTTCGACGCCACCGAGCAGCAGTTCCGGCGGGGCGTTCGCGCGCATGCGGCGCTCGAACATCACGGCTTCGGCGCGGTCGGGCTGATGCCACACGACCAGCGTGCCATTGCGTTGGAAGAACACAGGCTCAGGCAGGCCGTCGATCAATGACGGCCAGCGATCGAGGCCAACCGCCCCCATCTCGACGATGCTCGGCTCGGCCACGGCGGCTTCGGCCAGCGGCGCGAGCATGGCGGCCGCAACCCAGCCGGCGGCCGACGACCCCTCGGCGTCGCCCCGCTCATACAGCGCCACGCGCGCACCGGCGCGAATCAGTTGCCACGCGAGAAGACGACCGGACAGCCCGCCGCCGAGAACGGCGACATCAGGACGGGAGGCGGAATACGACGGGCAGGCGCTCATATGCGCACTGCCGCGCAAGCCATCACGGCGCGCAGGCACTCAGGGCAATACGAAGGAATTTGTGGAAGGCAGCGCATGGGGTCCTTTCCTCACGAAAGCAAAAGGACGAAACGGTGTCGGACACCTTACCCCACTGGAGTAGTCGGAAACTTCCCACGCCGGTATTACCCGGGTCGGGTGCAAAGGGTCTCTCTCAGCCCCGCTGGCTCGTCACGCATGGTCAACACCCGCGTCCGATACGGAGCACCCCTGTTTCGCCCGCAGCCATTACAACATAGATGCCGACGCCCGTGCAAGCTGGCGTTCCGGCCGGTTGCACGCCCGTTGCGTCTCGTTTTTTGACGAATCGCCCGGGCCTTGTAACAGCACGTAAACAGAAATTCCACGTGACGCGAGTTTCGGGCCGGAATTCGTGCAACGCAGCATCCGGAACTGCGGTCAAATGGGCCATCGTCCCTATTCCTTCCGATAACACGTTGCACCACCGCGGCAGAGCCGCCAGACGATCATGGTTCACACGCCGATGTCTCCCCAACCACCCGAGGCGCCGCCCGCCGGCGACCCCGTCACCACGCCTGCCCCCAAACCTCCCCGGCACCCCACGGCCTGGCAGTTGATCCGGCCCTACTGGGCGTCGGAGAAGCGTTGGGAGGGACGCCGGTTGCTCGCCCTCGTCGTCGCGCTCAACCTGGCGGTTGTGTACATCAACGTGCGCCTGAATGCGTGGAACGCCAGCTTTTACGACGCCCTCGACAAGCGCAACTGGCCCGTCTTCAAGTCGTCGCTCGCGGAATTCGCGGTGCTCGCCTTCAGCTTCATCATCATCGCCACCTTCCGCACGTACTTCCGCCAGATGCTTGAAATCCGGTGGCGCCAATGGGTGACGAATACGAATCTGACGAAGTGGTTCACCCATCAGGCGTATTACCGCATCGAGCGCGATCATCTCGCGGACAACCCCGACCAACGTATTTCGGAAGACATCCGCACGCTCGTCAGTTCGTCGCTGGCGCTGTCGCTCGATTTGCTGACGACGTTGGTCTCGCTGTTCTCCTTCATCACGATTCTCTGGACGATCTCGGGCGCGGTGTCGTTCGTGCTGGGCGGCATGAACATCGCGATTCCCGGCTACATGGTGTGGGTTGCCGCGCTGTACGCGGTCGTGGGCTCGTACTTCATCTTCAAGGTCGGCCGTCCGCTCGTCGGACTGAGCTATCGGCAGCAACAAGTGGAAGCGGACTTCCGTTTCTTGCTGGTGCGTCTGCGCGAATCCGCCGAGCAGATTGCGCTCTATCGCGGCGAAGGCGCCGAGTTGACGCGCCTGAAGTCGGCGTTCGGCGCCGTGCGCGATAACTGGTGGCAGATCATGGTCGTGACGAAGCGCCTGATCTTCGCGAACTCCATGTACGCACAGGTCGCCATCGTCTTCCCGATCATGGCGGCCGCACCGCGCTACTTCGCGGGGGCGTTCACGCTCGGCGTGCTCATGCGGATCATCGATGCGTTCGGGCAGGTGAGCGACGGCTTCTCGTGGTTCGTGAACAGTTTCTCGACACTGGCCGACTGGAAGGCGACGATCAATCGTCTGCGCGAATTCACGCGCGTGATCGACGAGCCGCCGCTAGCGCCACATGCCGGTGCCATCTCCGTCGTAACGGCGAGCCGCTCGACGTCCCCCGCCTATGCGGCGACTGACCTGCATCTCGCGCTGCCCAATGGTGCGCCGCTCGCGGTACCCGGATCGTTCTCCTTCACGCCCGGCTCACGCTGGCTCATTCGCGGACGTTCGGGCTGCGGCAAGAGCACCCTGCTGCGCGCGCTCGCCGGTCTGTGGCCCTTCGGCAGCGGACGCATCGAAGTCCCCGCCGATGCCCGCGTGCTGTTCCTGTCGCAACAGAGCTACCTCCCGATCGACACCCTGAAGGCCGCGCTGGCGTTCCCTTCGTCGCCCGAGACGTTCAGCGACGAGCAATGCCGCGAGGCGCTCACTGCCGTCAATCTCGGTCAGTACACGGATGAACTTCAGACGGTCGCGCACTGGGCACGTCGACTCTCGGGCGGCGAACAGCAACGACTCGCGGCCGCGCGCGCCCTGCTGCAAAAGCCGGACTATCTGTTTCTGGATGAGGCGACCAGCGCACTCGATGTGCAGACCGAAGAAGCCGTATATGAAGCGCTGCACACGCATTTGCCGGGCACCGCCATGATCAGCGTCGCGCATCGCGAGACGCTCGGGAGCTTCCACCAGAACACCATGACGTTGCGCGCAACGAACGACGTCGAACCGTCACGAGTGGTGGGCGCCGCCTGAGGCGGGCACGGGCACGTCAGTTCATTCACTTCCTAAATAATATTGACGCGCCTGTCCCGACGCACAAGGGCTTTGGCATAATCACGAGCACCCTTTGCTTGACCCGGGCTCATCGTGACTACCCTCGCTTCCTCGTCCGGCCAGTCTCATCACCGTGCCGGACACACCGTTGTCGTGACCGGCGCCGCGTCCGGCATCGGCGCGGCCATCGCCCGCCGACTCGCCTCTGCGCAGACTCGTCTGCTGCTGCACACCCGCGGGGCGTCTGACGCGAGTCAGGCCCGGCTCGCCGAAGTGCGTCATGCCTGCGAGGCGCTGGGCGCGCAGTGCGCCGTCTGGTTCGGCGATCTCACCGAGCCCTCGGCTGCCGCGCGTCTGATCGACGCCGCGCACGACGCCTTCGGCCCCATCGACCAACTCGTCAGCAACGCCGGCTTCGCCACGCGCCAGAGCCTTGCCGACCTCGACGACGACGCCTTCGCCCGCACGCTCGCCGCCATGCCGGGCGCGTTTGCCGCGCTCCTGCGCGGCGCGTTACCCGATCTGCAACAGTCACCGCGAGGCAGCGTAGTCGCCGTCAGTTCGTTCGTCGCGCATCGCTTCGCGCCGAATCAGCCGGGCTTTCCCGCAACGGCCGCGGCCAAAGCCGCGATCGAAGCGCTCGCCAGGAGCGCCGCCGCCGAATACGCGCGCGCGGGCGTGACGATCAATTGCGTGTCACCGGGCTACACGCGCAAGGACGGTGGACACTCGGCCATCGACCCGGCGGCATGGCAGCGCGCGGCCGACGCCACGCCGACCGGCCGCCTGTGCGAGCCCGACGATATCGCGGCGCTCGCCGTCTTTTTGCTGGGCCCCCACGCGCGCCAGATCACGGGGCAGGTCATTCACGTCGACGGCGGCCTGACACTCTGAAGCGTGCCCGGCCTCCGCACAAGAAAAAACACACGTCACACACATAACGACAAGCACACGATCCACCGAGGAGTCTTCATGGCATTTTTTTCCTGGTTCAAGGAACTCAACACGAAGGAACGCAAGGCACTGTATGCGGGCTTCGGCGGCTACGCCGTCGACGCGTTCGACTTCATGATCTATTCCTTCCTGATCCCCACTCTCATTGCGGCGTGGGGGATGACGAAGGGGGAAGCGGGCATGATCGCGACCAGTTCGCTCATCTCATCGGCCGTGGGCGGATGGCTCGCGGGCATTCTCGCGGATCGCTTCGGTCGCGTGCGCGTGCTGCAATGGACGATCGCCACGTTCTGCCTGTTCACGTTCCTGTCGGGCTTCACGAACTCGTTCTGGCAGTTGCTCATCACGCGCACCTTGCAGGGCATCGGCTTCGGCGGGGAATGGACGGTCGTCACGATGATGATGGGCGAGATGATCCGCTCGCCGCAGCATCGCGCGAAGGCGGTCGGCACGGTACAGAGCAGTTGGTCGGTCGGCTGGGCCGCCGCCGCGCTGCTGTACTGGTTCTTCTTCGCCGTGTTCGACGAAGGCACCGCATGGCGCGCGTGTTTCTGGATCGGCATCGTGCCGGCGCTGTGGATCACGTACGTGCGCCGTAACGTGTCGGACCCCGAGATTTTTACGCAGACCCGCCGCAAGATCGCCGAGGGCAAACTGCAAGGCAACTTCATGCAGATCTTCGCGCCCGAGCATTTGAAGACGACGATCCTCGGCAGCCTGCTGTGCTCCGGCATGCTGGGCGGCTACTACGCGATCACCACGTGGCTGCCGACCTATCTGAAGACGGTGCGCGGACTGTCGGTGTTCAACACGAGCGCGTATCTGATCGTGCTGATCGTCGGCTCGTTCGTGGGGTATATCGTCGGCGCAATTCTCTCGGACAAACTCGGCCGTCGCGGCGCCTTCATCTTCTTTGCCGTCGCCTCATTCGTGCTCGGCATGGCGTACACGATGCTGCCGATCACCGATAGCGCGATGCTGCTGCTCGGGTTCCCGCTCGGGATCGTCGTGCAAGGGATTTTCGCGGGCATCGGCGCGTATCTGACGGAGCTGTATCCGAACCACATTCGCGGCTCCGGACAAGGCTTCTGCTACAACCTGGGACGCGGCATCGGCTCGTTCTTCCCCATCGCCGTCGGCATGCTCGCGCAGACCGGCTCGCTCGTGAAGGCCATCGGCATGGTCGCGGGCGGCGGTTATCTGCTCGTGGTCGTGTGCGCGCTGCTGCTGCCCGAGACGCGCGGCAAATCGCTCGTCACGCCGGACTTCACGCACTGATCCTACTGAGTGCACTGAGGGCACGAACCACCATCGACCCAAGCGTCGTTGGCAAAACGGGACGCCGGATCGCCTAACGCAATCGATCCGACGTCCCGCCGCCTCACCGGGTGGCCATCCGTGTAAGCCAGCCACACCGGAACCACTTCCGCGGTGCTCGCCGCTTGTGCGCTTTCGCACGGCGTCGCTACCGACTCACCCCCGCCTACACACCTGCCGCCGAAAACGTGCCTGCCGACCCGGCATAAGGCACTTCCGGCAATCCCTGCACGCCGCAACGCACGGCGAACACATGACCATCGTGTTCGTTGGCACCCGCGCCCGGACGAATCGACGTGACGAACAACGTATCGAAGTCGCGCCCGCCGAACGCGCACATCGACGGCTTCGACACCGGCAACACGATCTCGCGATCCAGCTCGCCCGCCGGCGTGAAGCGCAGCAAACGGCTGCCGTCGTTGGCGCATGTCCAGTAGCCACCGTCGGCGTCGACCGCCGCGCCGTCGGGGCGGCCCGGATACTGATGCATGTCGACGAACAGACGCCGCCCGCTGATCGCACCGCTCTCGGCATCGAAATCGAACGCCCACACGCGACGGCGCGTCGGATGCGAGTCGCTAAGATACATCGTGCGGCTGTCGGGCGAAAAGCCCAGACCGTTCTGCGTGACGAGGCCATCGACGAGCGGTGCGGACAGACGACCTTCAGCATCGAGACGAAAGAGCGACCCCGCGTCGCTCGCCAGCGACATGTCCTGCACCATCGTGCCCGCCCAGAAACGTCCCTGACGATCGCAACGGCCGTCGTTGAAACGCATGCCCGGCGCGGGAAACACGGGCGCTGCTAGCCGCTGCCAGTCCGATGCCGCAACGGCGCCGGGTTGCCCCAGCCGCGCCGCGAACACCCCGGTTTCGCCACCTGCGAGCAACGTGCCCGACGCATCGAACGAGAAGCACGCGACCTGCTCCGGGAACGTCCATTGGCGGTGCTCTCCGTCGGCGGGCGTCACGCGGTGCAGTTGCTTCGCGGGGATGTCCACCCAGTAGAGCGCCTGCTCGTCCTCGCGCCACAGCGGGCTTTCGCCCACGGCATGCGGCGTCTCGCGCGACGGCTCGAGCCGTTCGATGGACACGCTCATGCGCCCGGCTCCATCGGCCCCATCAACACGAACGCGCCTCCCTGGAAGCGCTGCGTCCAGTCATCCATTTGGGTATCGGGCGCCTTGGCCGGGAACAGACCGGCGAATTCGGCCGAGCTGTCTTGCGGACGGTAGCCGAGGAACGCGGCCTTCGTGTTGTCGACCCACAGCGTCGGGTTGTCCGACACGCCGTAGACGATGGCATGTCCCACGCGATTCGTGAACAGCGAGCAACGCACGAGTTCGATGAAATCGCGATAGCTCAGATACGTCACCATCATGCGCGGATTCTTCGGCTGCTCGAACGACGAGCCGATGCGCAGGCACACGGTCTCGAGGCCGAAGCGATCGAAGTAGTAGCGCGACAGGTCTTCGCCGAAGCACTTCGACAGGCCATACATGCCATCCGGACGATGCGGGGCGTCGACGCCGAGCACTTCCGTCACGGGATGGAAACCGACCGCGTGATTCGAGCTGGCGTAAATGATGCGCTTCACGCCCTGCTTCTGCGCCGCGCTGTAGACGTTGTACAGGCCGAGAATGTTGGCTTGCAGGATGTCGTCGAACGGCGCTTCGACGGAGACGCCGCCCAGATGCACCAGCGCATCGACGCCTTCGAGCAGCGCGTGCACGGCGGCGCGATCGGCGAGGTCGACCTGCATGGCTTCTTCGTGCGGCGCATCGGCCGTGAGCGGCACGATGTCGCTTACGCGCACGATGTCCGCCCACTCGGCGAGCTTGCCGCGCAGTTGTTGGCCAAGATTGCCCGCCGCGCCGGTCAGCAGCAGACGGCGGAAAGGTTTGCCGGAAGTCTGGCTCATGTCACTCCTTGTTCATCGGTAGATCGCAATGCCTGCCACGACGTATTGCCTCACTGCCGTATTGCCGCATTGCCGCAAGAAAACCGACGCCGCGCCGCACACCCAAGGGGGAGTGTGCCGCGCGGCGTACGTCAAATCTTCGGGCGACGATCTATTGCCTCGCCGCACCACCCGCCTTCGTTCGAGACTCGCCGCCTGGCGTCAGGCATTGGCCGTGCGTCCCACGTCGACACGCTTGACCGGCGACGGCGTGGCCGTGCCCGTGACGCCGGGCCGGACCACCGTCCACAGAATCACTGCGCCGATCAGATCGCCCAGGCCCAGCGCCACGAAGAACGGGGCGTAACCGAGCGCCGTCACGAAGGTGCCGATCACCAGCGTGAAGAGCAGATTGCCGATACCGGCGGACAGCCCCGCGAGCCCCGTCACCGTCGCCACTTCGTTGCGCGGGAACAGGTCGGCCGACATCGAGATCACGCTGATCGAGAGTGTCTGGTGCGCAAAGCCGCCCAGACACAGCAGGAAGATCGCCATCATCGGATCTTTGACGAAGCCCACACCGCACATCGCCGTCATGATGATGGCACCGATCGTGAAAACGACGCGCTTGCCGTTGAAGATCGTGATCTTGAAATGCTTGTTCAGCCACACGGAAATCGTGCCGCCCATCAGGCACCCGATGTCCGCCGCCACGAACGGTAGCCATGCCGTCGCCGCAATCGTCTTCAGATCGAAACCGCGCGCCTGATTGAGGTACAGCGGCATCCAGAACACGATCGTGCCCCACACCGGATCAGCGAAGAAACGCGGCAGTGCGATACCCCAGAAATTGCGCTGACGCAGGATCGAAATCAGGTTCGGCTTGCGGGCGTCGGCGGCAGCATCGACGACTTTGCCTTCATTGATGTAGTCGGACTCCGCTGTCGTGAGCGCCGGATGGTCGGTCGGATGACGGTAGAACGCGAACCACAGCGCGCCCCACACGAGACCGAGCGCGCCCGCGATCACGAACGCGGTTTCCCAGTTGTAGCGCAGGATCGACCAGGCGATCAGCGGCGGGGCGAGAATCGCCCCGATCGAGGTGCCGATGTTGAAGATGCCGGCCGCGAGCGCGCGCTCCTTCGACGGGAACCAGAACGCTGCGGCACGCATACCGGCCGGGATGAACGACGCCTCGGCCAGCCCCAGCAAACCGCGCAGCACGAAAAGACCGACCCAGCCGTCCGCCAGACCGTGCAGCATGCACACCACCGACCACACCACACCGCACAGCAAAAAGCCCAACCGCAAGCCGATGCGGTCCATCAGGTAACCGGTGAGCGGGGCGCCGATCGGATACAACACGAGAAACGCGCCGGTAATCCAGCCGTATTGCTGAGTGGTAATGTGGAGATCCTTCATCACCGTAGGGGCGGCAACGGCCAGCGAACTGCGCGCCAGGTAGTTCATGACTGTGCCAAGCGTCAGCAGTCCGATCATCCACCAGCGCAGGCCTTTGATCTTCAGTGCCATGATGGTTGTCTCTCTCCGTGAGTATTTTTTGTGGCGAGTCCGTCGCTCGCATGGAGAGGCATCCTACGTGAGACGATGTACGATGACAATGGAATAATACGTGGTTTACGGATAATCCCTAGTGTTTCCATCGATCACGGACATCAACACTCAAACCCTTATCAGCGTTGAAGTTTGCACATAATGAGAGCGCTTTCCCGCATATGACCGAATGGCTGAAACACCTTGTTGTATGACGTCTTATATTTAGCAGCCTATAGAATTTCGTGACGTGCCGGCGCGCGCGGCAGAACGATGCCGACAAGACGAACGGGCAAGAAAAAACCGCCCGGACGTTGCCGTCCGGACGGTTTCTCCACGGTGACGCAGATGCCTACCTCCGCGCCCCTCCTCTCAACCCCGTATTTGTGGTTTTGGCAGGCGTACCCTGCGCGCGCCCCCGAGGGGGCGCCTTGATGCTTTGGATGCCGTTGATGCTTAGCGCGGCAGTTCCGAGTGTCCCATCAGGAACTCGTCGACGGCACGGGCGCACTGACGGCCTTCGCGAATCGCCCACACCACCAGCGACTGACCGCGACGCACGTCACCGGCGGCGAACACCTTCGGCAGGTTCGTCGTGTAGGCGCGCTCACCTTCGGTCGAGGCACGCACGTTACCGCGCGCATCCTTGTCGACACCGAACGCGTCGAGCACGGTCTGTAGCGGCGAGACGAAGCCCATCGCGAGCAGCACCAGATCGGCCTTGAGTTCGAACTCCGAGCCCGGCACTTCCTGCATCTTGCCGTCCTTCCATTCGAGACGCACGGCGATCAGTTTCTCGACCTTGCCGTTCTTGCCCTCAAAGCGCTTCGTGGCCACCGACCAGTCGCGCTCGCAGCCCTCTTCGTGGCTCGACGACGTGCGCAGCTTGGTCGGCCAGTACGGCCACACCATCGCCTTGTTCTCCTGCTCGGGCGGCTGCGGCAGCAGCTCGAACTGCGTCACGCTCTTCGCGCCATGACGGTTCGACGTGCCCACGCAATCGGAGCCGGTGTCGCCACCGCCGATCACGATCACGTGCTTGCCCGTGGCCAGCGTCTGGTTCGCCAGCTTGTCGCCCGCGTTGACCTTGTTTTGCTGCGGCAGGAATTCCATCGCGAAGTGAATCCCCTCGAGCTCGCGGCCCGGCACCGGCAAATCGCGCGGCTGCTCTGCGCCGCCGGCGATGACCACGGCGTCGAACTGCGCCTGCAACTGCTCCGGCGAGATCGTCTCTTTGGAGAAGTTGTTGATATGCGCTTCAGGGGAGTCCTTGCCGACATAGACGCCGGTGCGGAACGTGACGCCTTCGGCTTCCATCTGGCGCATGCGGCGATCGATCAGCCACTTCTCCAGCTTGAAGTCGGGGATGCCGTAACGCAGCAGCCCGCCCACGCGATCGTTCTTTTCGAACACGGTGACGTCGTGACCGACGCGCGCGAGTTGCTGCGCCACGGCCAGACCTGCGGGGCCCGAACCGACAACGGCGACCGTCTTGCCGGTCTTGTGCTTTGCGGGTTGCGGCTCGACCCAGCCTTCGCTCCAGGCCTTGTCGATGATCGCGTGTTCGATCGACTTGATGCCCACCGCGTCGCTGTTGATGTTC
>Ga0181519_10001505_pt1 | contig 20556 bp, 18 predicted proteins | sample PEATcosm2014_Bin_26_FD_121102 | JGI IMG/M metagenome (GOLD analysis project Ga0181519, IMG submission 121102) | Peatland microbial communities from MTU Mesocosm Facility, Houghton, MI, USA - PEATcosm2014_Bin02_10_metaG | ecosystem: Environmental > Terrestrial > Soil > Wetlands > Peat | place...
AGACGTGGCCCCGATCGTCGAGCACGCGGGAACGGTGCCCGTCTGGTGGCTCGTCGCACCCGGCGAGCTCAAGGACACCACCCGCGGCGGGTTCCTGGAGCTGGTGAGCGAGTGGGAGGTGGCCGGTGGCGGTCTCGTCGATCCGCACTCCCACCCGACGCACGAGTTCTACTACATCATCTCCGGGCGCGGCATCATGAAGATCGCCGATGAAGAGCGGGAGGTGGGTCAGGGGGACCTGATCAGAATTCCCCCGGACACCGTGCACAGCATCTGGCCGCTGACCGCCAACGCCGCGCTGCGCGGGCTGGCGTTCGCCGTCGGTATCGAGGGGGCGGGCCCCGTCGACTACACGAGCTGAGGCTCTGCCCCGGCCGGTCCACCCGACCGGGGCATCGCACACCGGACGGAGGACGCCCCGGTGGACGCGGCCGAACGGGCCCTCACCTCGGTGCAGCCCGGAGCCGGCGGGACATGGCACCGTGCGTCGGGAGGCATCGGAGGGCCCCGTCCGCCGGTTCCGACGGGTGCGACCCGGCGCCGGCGTGCCATGATGCCGGTGGTCCCGCGGGCCGATGACCGCTCGCGGTGCCGGAGGGGAAGCCATGGCACGAACCGAGCCCGTCAGCGACTGGACCTCCGACTTCGACGTCCTCGATCCCGGCTACGTCGACGATCCCTTCAGCGTCTGGGACGGGCTCCGCGGCACGTGCCCGATCGCCCACTCCGGGCGACGGGGGAGCACGTGGCTGCCGACGCGGTACGACGACGTGGTGGCGCTGGCCCACGACATCGCCCATTTCAGTTCGCTGAAGATCGCGGTGATCCCGATCGACGACGACCCCCGTGGGGAGGATGCCCTGCCCTACGGCCTGCCCCCCATCTCCTCGGACCCGCCGCTGCACACCTGGACCCGACGCCTGCTCCTCCCGTGGTTCTCCCACCGGCGGGTGGAGAGCTACGAGGCGATGACCCGGGCCCTGTGCGGATCGCTGATCGACTCGCACCTGGCGGCCGGGCGGGTCGACGCGGCCGCCGACTACGCCCAGCAGATCCCCGTCCGGGTGATCGCCCACATCCTGGGCGTGCCCGCCGATCTCTCGGACACCTTCACCGGGTGGGTACGCGACGTGCTCGAGTTCGCCGACGACCACGACCGCCGCCAGGCCGGCGCCGAGGCGCTCCTCACCTACTTCTGGGAGGAGATGGTCCGGCGGAGGGAGGTGCCGGGTGACGATCTCCTGAGCGAGCTGCTGCACACGGAGGTGGACGGGGCAACGGTGGAGGAGTCGATCGTGCTCGGCACCGCCGCCCTCGTCCTGATCGCCGGGGTGGACACCACCTGGAGCGCCATCGGGTCGTCCCTCTGGCACCTGGCCGGCCACCCCGAGGACCGGCGACGCCTGGTGGAGGAGCCGGCGCTCATGCCCACCGCCATCGAGGAGCTGTTGCGGGCGTACTCACCCGTCACCATGGCCCGCGAGGTGGTGGAGGACATCGACTTCGAGGGGTGCCCGATGCGGGCCGGTGACAAGGTGCTGATGAACTTCCCCGCCGCCAACCGCGACCCCGGGGCGTTCGAGGACCCCGACCGGGTGGTGCTGGACCGGGCCGTCAACCGCCACGTCGCCTTCGGCTCGGGGATCCACCGCTGCGCCGGATCCAACCTGGCCCGGATGGAACTGCGGGTGGCCCTCGAGGAGTGGTTGGCCCGGATCCCCGAGTTCCGGCTGGCCGGCGACGGCGTCACCTGGGCCGGCGGCCAGGTCCGCGGTCCGCGCACGGTCCCGGTGGTCTTCCCGTGAGGATCCGGGTCGACCCCGACCGCTGCCAGGGCCATGCCCGCTGCTACGGCCTGGCGCCGGAGCTCTTCGACGTCGACGACTACGGCCTGTCGACGGTGAAGGGCGACGGGACGGTCCCCCCGGCGCTGGAGGCCAAGGCCCGTCTGGCCATCGCCAACTGCCCCGAGTACGCGGTGGAGGAACTGCCCGACTGACCGGCGGGCACGGGCCGCCGGGTCACCCCGGCCGCCGCTCCGGCGGCGACGGGACCTGCCAGACAACCCGGGTCCCGTGGCCCGGACGGCTGAGCACGGTGCACGTCCCGCCGAGCTCCGCGGCCCGCTCCTCCATGTTGGCCAGACCGCTCGAACGGTTGTGCTCCCCCATACCGCGTCCGTCGTCGGACACCTCGAGGGTGATCCGGTCGTCGGTCCGCAGCAGCATCTCGACCGACGAGGCCCCGGCGTGACGGGCGGCGTTGGCGAGCGCCTCCCGGGCCACGGCCAGCAACGCGTTGGCCACCTCCGGGGGCACCGCCGAGTCGACCGGCCCGTCGAAGAGGACCCTGGGCTCGAAGCCCAGGCCGTCCCGGGCGTGGGCGGCCACGTCGAGCAGCTCGGCGCGGAGGCTGTCACCGTCGTCCGGGACCCGCCCCAGCGAGAAGATGGTGGTGCGGATCTCGCGGATGATGGCGTCGAGGTCGTCGACGATCGTGACCAGCTGGTCGGCCACCTCGGGCGGCTGGGCCCGGCGGCTGGCACTGGCCAGGGCGAGGCCGCTGGCGAAGAGCCGGTGGATGACCAGGTCGTGGAGGTCCCGGGCGATGCGGTCCCGCTCCGCCAGCAGCTCCCGGCTGAACCGGACGGAGGCCAGCTCGTGCTCGGCCAGGGCCCACTCGGTCACGTCCTCCACCTGGTGGATGACGTAGGCGACCCGGCCCCCGGCGTCATGGACGGGGGTGTTCAGCGGCTTCCAGTACCGGACCTCGAACCCGCCCCCCGTCTCGGCCGGCCGACGGATGTCGTACTTCTGGACGGGCATGGGGTCGGTGACCCCGTCGGCCAGGGTCCGACCGAGCGAGGCGCGGAGGTTGGCCACGCCGTCGGCCGCCGGGTCGTCGGGGTTGTCGGGGAAGACGTCGAAGAGCTGGCGACCGACGATGGCCTCCCGTTCGGTGAACGTGGCCCGCAGGTAGGAGTCGGTGACGGCCACGATGACCAGGTCGCGATCGAGCGCCAGGCAGCAGCCCGGTGCCGCCTCGAAGAGCCGTCCGAAATCGACCGGGGGATGCGTCGCCGGCCGCGACGGCGACACGGTGACGGTGGCGCCCACGCAGGTCCCGTCGTCGTCCAGCCGGGACGAGACCAGCACGTCGAACCACCGATCGGTATCCGGGGCGTGGCACGGTACGACGACCGCCAGGGGTGCCGGCAGGTCGCCCCGGAGGGCGGTCCGCACGGCACCGGCCACGTGGAGGGACGCGGTGTCGGGGTCGCCGGCGCAAGCTTCCAGGTACGAGACCCCGACCCCGATCCGCTCGGGATCGCCGCCGTTGGCGACGCCGAAGGCGGTCCAGGCGTCGTTGACCGAGACGATGACCCCGTCGGGATCGAGCAGGGCCACCTCGACCGGCGGCTCGGACGGGTGGGTCGGTGCTGACCGCAGGAGCCCCTCGGTCTCTCGCACCACCCACCTCCCCGCGGACGACGGCCGTGGCATGATCACCCGTCCCGGCACCTGCTCGGAGGGGGCGCCGCCCGCGGGCCGATGCTATCCCCCGGGGTACCCGGGGACAACGGGCCGGGTGTGCCTCCGCCGCAACGGGGGGTGCCCGGGGGAGCGCCCGCGTCGCCGCCCAGGGGCGACCGCCCCGGGACTACGACAGGCGCTCGACGACCATGGCCATCCCCTGGCCGCCGCCGACGCACATCGACTCGAGCCCGATGGTCTTGTCGGTGTCCTCCAGGGCGTTGAGAAGGGTGGTCATGATCCGGGCGCCGGTCTGGCCGAACGGGTGGCCGAGGGCGATGGCCCCGCCCTTCACGTTCAGCTTGTCGTAGCTGATCCCGAGCTCGGCGGCGGACGGGACGACCTGGGCGGCGAAGGCCTCATTGATCTCGACCAGGTCGATGTCGTCGATGGTCAGTTTGGCCCGGGCCAGCACCTGTCGGATGGCGTCGACCGGACCGAGGCCCATGATCTCCGGGTTGAGGCCGGTGACCCCGCTGGCCACCACCCGGGCGAGCGGGGTGATCCCCAGGTCGGCGGCGCGGGTGTCGCTCATCACGATCACCGCCGCCGCCCCGTCGTTGAGGGGGCAGGCGTTGCCGGCGGTCACGGTGCCGCCCTCCCGGAAGACCGGCTGCAGGTTGGCGAGTCCCTCCAGGGTGGTGCTGGGCCGGGGGCCGTCGTCCTTCGTCACCACCGTGCCGTCGGGCGTGGTCACCGGGATGATCTCCCGGTCGAAGAAGCCGGCCTCCTGGGCCGCCACCGCCCGCTGCTGCGACTGGAGGGCGAACTCGTCCTGGGACTCGCGGCTCACCTGCTTGAACTCGGCCACGTTCTCGGCGGTCTGGCCCATGGCGATGTAGACGTCGGGCAGGCCGGCCGGCGGCGTCCACGCCTCGGTGAACGCCGCACTGCGGGCCAGCGTGCGGGCCTCGGCTTCGGCGAACAGGGGGTTGTGCGGGCCGGTGTCGGCCGCACCGTTGCGGTAGCTGCTGACCGACTCGACCCCGGCGGCCACGAAGACGTCGCCCTCGCCGGCCCGGATGGCGTGGGTGGCCATGCGGATCGCCTGCAGCGACGAGGAGCAGTAGCGGTTGACGGTCACGCCGGGCACGTCGGGGAGGCCGGCCAGGATGGCGGCCACCCGGGCGACGTTGTAGCCGGCCTCGCCGCCGGGCTGCCCGGAGCCCATGATCACGTCCTCCACCGACTGCGGATCGAGTTGCGGCACCTTGGCCAGGACCTCCCTGATCACCAGGGCGGCCAGGTCGTCGGGCCGACAGTCCTTGAGGGAGCCCTTGACGGCCCGACCGATCGGGGTGCGTCCGGTGGCGACGATGACGGCTTCGGGCATGCGGTGCTCCTGGGGTTGGGGCGGCGGTGGCCGCACGGGTGGGTGGTGGGTCCGGGCCCGGGCGGGACGCCCGGGCCGGTGCCACCCTCGACACGAGCGGACAGATTACAGGTTCGCGGTCGGCGGACCGCCCGCCCGCCTGCTGGCGCCGCCACGGAGGATCGGTCAGAATAGAACACGTTCCGCTTTGCTCCGCTGGTGGCGGTCCGCGGGACGGGGACGCGAGGAGGGGATCGGATGGAGATCGGCTACACCGAGGAGCAGCAGGCGCTCCAGCGCGAGCTGCGCGAGTACTACACCGAGCTGCTCACCCCCGAGGTGGAGGCGCAGCTGGCCGTGGGGTCGGGCATCGGTCCCGACATGCGGCGGGTGGTCAAGCAGATGGCCACCGACGGGTGGCTGGGGATCGGCTGGCCCGAGGAGTACGGGGGCCAGGGTCGCTCCGCCCTCGAGCAGTTCATCTTCTTCGACGAGTCGATGCGGGCCGGTGCCCCGGTGCCGATGCTGACCATCAACACCGTCGGACCGACCATCATGGACTTCGGGACCGACGAGCAGAAGGCGTTCTTCCTCCCGAAGATCCTCGCCGGCGACATCCACTTCTGCATCGGCTACACCGAGCCGAACGCCGGGACCGACCTGGCCGCGCTGGAGACCCGGGCGGTGCGGGACGGCGACGAGTACGTCATCAACGGCCAGAAGATCTTCACCTCGCTGGCCGGCGACGCCGACTACATCTGGCTGGCCACCCGCACCGACCCCGAGGCCCCCAAGCACAAGGGCATCTCGATGTTCATCGTGCCGATGGACACCCCCGGCATCAAGGTCGTCCCGATGAGGCTCCTCGGGGACCACAACATCAACTACACCTTCTACGAGGACGTCCGGGTCCCCGCCGCCAACCTGGTGGGCGGGGAGAACAACGGCTGGACGCTCATCACCAACCAGCTCAACCACGAGCGGGTCACGCTGTGCTCCCCGGGGCTCGTCGAGCGGGCGCTGAGCGACACCCGGGCCTGGGCCCAGTCGACCAAGCTGGCCGACGGCCGGCGGGTGGTCGACCAGGAGTGGGTCCAGGTCCACCTGGCCCGCGTCCACGCCCGGCTCGAGTTCCTGAAGCTGATCAACTGGAAGGTGGCGTGGACCGCCACCCAGGGCCACCTCGACGTGGCCGACGCCTCCTCGATCAAGGTGTTCGGCACCGAGTTCTACCTCGAGGCCTTCCGGCTCCTGATGGAGGTGGTGGGCCAGGCCGGCTACCTCACCCGCGGCACCCCCGAGGCGGTGCTGGCCGGTCGGCTCGAGATGTACGCCCGCAGCCTGGTCATCCTGACCTTCGGCGGCGGTACCAACGAGATCCAGCGCGATCTCATCGCCATCTTCGGCCTGGGCCTGCCCCGGTCGCTGCGCTAGAGGACAGGGGACGAACCATGGATTTCTCGTTCAACGAGGAGCAGGAGGCGGTCCGGGAGCTGGCCGACCGGATCTTCGCCGACCTGAGCACCCACGAGCGCCTGCGCGAGCTGGAGGCCGACCCGGAGGGCGACCGGTTCGACCGGAAGCTCTGGGCCGAGCTGGCCGCCGCCGGGCTGCTGGGCATCGCCCTCCCGGAGTCGGTGGGCGGGGCCGGGCTCGGGTTCGTCGAGACCGCCCTGGTGGTCGAGGCGGCCGGCCGCACCGCCGCCTACGTGCCGGTGGTGGAGACCCTGGCGGCGGCGGCTCCGGCCATCGCCGCCTTCGGGAGCGAGGCCCAGCGGCAGCGGTGGCTGCCCCCGGTGGTCGCCGGCGGGTCGGTGCTCACCACCGCCCTGGCCGAGCCGGGCGGGAGCCCGGACGCCCCGGCGGCGGCCGCCACCTCCGGTGACGGCGGTTGGAGCCTGTCGGGCACCAAGTCCCTCGTGCCGTCGGGGCTGGTGGCCGATGCGGCCCTCGTGCCGGCCCGGGTGGACGGTGGCGGCGTGGCCGTGTTCGTGGTGGACCTGTCGGCGACGGGCGTCGGCCGCGAGCGGCAGGTGGCCAACACCGGTCGGCCCGAGGCGGTGCTCACCTTCGACGGCGTCGCACTGGGTGACGATGCCCTCCTCGGCACCGTGGCCGACGGGCCCTCGATGGTGGAGTGGTTGGTGCAACGCACCACGGCCGCCCTGGCGGTGGAGGAGGCGGGCGTGGCCGCCGCCGCCCTGGCCCTGGTCGCCGAGTACACGAAGACCCGCGAGCAGTTCGGCAAGCCGATCGCCACCTTCCAGGCGGTCGGCCAGCGGGCGGCCGACGCCTACGTGGACACCGAGGCGATCCGTCTCACCGCCTGGCAGGCCGCCTGGCGGCTGGCCGAGGGCCTGCCCGCCGAGGACGCGGTGGCGGTGGCCAAGTTCTGGGCCGCCGACGGGGGACAGCGGGTGGTCCACGCCGCCGTCCACCTCCACGGCGGCGTCGGGGTCGACCGCGACTACCCGCTCCACCGCTTCTTCCTGTTGACCAAGCAGATCGAGCTGACCCTGGGCGGGGCCACCGACCAGCTGCTCCGCCTGGGGGCACTGCTGGCCGCCGAGCCGGTCTGACCGCCCGCAGCGGGTGGGCGCCCGGACCCGTCGCCGCCTACGGTGAGGGCGTGCGCCGGAGCGAACAGCCGTGGTGATGGGCCGTCGGCCGGAGGTGCGGACCGCACCGTGGCCGATCGCCGTCAACGACGTGCTCGGCCTGGCCGGCTCGCTGGGTGCGGCGATGGCCCGGGTCCCGTTCCGCAAACCCCTGTCCGGTGGGGCGTCACCCCAGCACAACGTGGCGGTGGCGGTCACCCGCGAGGCGGTCCGGACCTTCATGGGGTACTGCACCTCCCTCCGCCTGGACGAGTTCCGCTCCCTCGAGGTGGTCCTCGACGACCTCTGCAAGGTGGTCATGCCCCCCGTGGTGCGGGCCATCGGGGCCGACGCCACCCATGAGGAGATCGCCGGGGTGCCGGGGGTCTGGTACCGGCCGAGGGGTCGGGAGCCGCTCGGCACCATCATCTACCTCCACGGCGGCGGGTACATCGGGACGTCGCCCCGGATGTACGCCGCCTTCACCTCGTGGATGTGCCATTTCACCGGCTGCGAGGTCTTCGTGGCCGACTACCGTCTGGCCCCCGAGTTCCCGTTCCCGGCCGGGCTGGAGGACGTCACCCTCGTGCTGGAGGAGGTCCTCCACCGGGGCGTCGACCCGCGGCGGTGTTTCGTGGCCGGTGACTCGGGTGGCGGTGGCCTGGCCACCACGCTCCTCTACGTCATGAGCGATATCGGCCACCGTCCGATCGCCGGTGTGCTCCTCTTCAGCCCGGAGGTCGACCTCCGGCTCAACGAGTGGTCGGTCTCGGGCAACGCCCGCAAGGACATCCTGCCGTGGAACGTCCCGACCGCCGCCTACCTCCACGGCCGGAACCCCGGCGAGGCCTACGTCTCGGCGGTGGACCAGGATGTCAGCGGTTGGCCGCCCGTCTTCGTGGCGTACGGCGAGGACGAGATGTTCCGCGACTCCATCCGGCGGTTCGTGGTCCACCTGGAGGCCGCCGGCATCGAGACGGCGGCCATGGAGGAGACGGGCATGTTCCACGTCTTCCCCATCCTGATGCCGTGGGCGGACGCCAGTCGACGGGTCTTCCGGGAGGCGGCGGCGTTCGTGGACACCCGGCTGTCCGCCGCCCACGTGGCGGAGGCGCCGGACGGCGCTCCGGGCACCCGGCCCCGGGCCGGCTGACCGACCCGTGCCCGTTCAGTCGGCGGGCTCGGGCTGGCCGGAGCCCCGGACGGAGAAACCGGTGCAGTAGGCGACCACCGCCGAGACGAGGAGCAGGGCGCCCGAGGCGGTGAGCGCCAGGTCGAGCCCGTGGCCGAACGCCCCGTAGGCGGCGGTGACCACCTTGTTGATGATCTCCTGGATGGAGGCGTTCCCCTTGCCGGCCGACCCCCGGGCCTGCGAGCCGATGGATCCGGTGGTGACGGCGGCGATCACCTGCGAGCGGTAGGAGACGGGGATGCCGATGGCGGCCAGGCGGTTCGCCAGTTGGACCGTCAGCTGGCCGTTGACGATGGACCCGAGAATGGCCACGCCGGCCACCGCGCCGAGCTCCCGGCTGGTGTTGGTGGTCGAGGCGGCCGTCCCCGAGTGCTCGGCCGGCACGCTGGTCAGTGCCGAGGAGGTGACCGGCACGATGGCGATGCCGAAGCCGATGCCGGCGATGGCCAGCGACCACCCCACCGTCGCCAGGCCGGCGTTCGGGGTGATGACCACGTCGGTGAGGAGGATCCCGGTGGCGGCGACCACGCAGCCCACCGTCATCGGGACCCTGGAGCCCACGGCGGCCACCCACCGTCCGGTGAACAACGAGGCGAGCACCATCCCCACGGTCATCGGGATGAAGTCGAGCGCCAGCTGGAAGGGCGACGTCGATCCCACCACCTCCAGGTAGAGGGCCACGAAGAAGAAGATGGAGAAGATGCCGAAATAGCTGGTGAAGGCCACGAAGGTGGAACCGGCGAACGGTGGGCGCCGGAAGAAGGAGAGGTCGAGCATCGGATTGGTGGCACGTCGCTCCACCGCAAGGAAGGCGACCAGCGCCACCACGCTGACCGCGTACAGGGTCAGGATCCACCAGGTGATGTAGCCGTTGGTCTCGCCGGCGATGGTGGCGAAGGTGGCGGTGCCGAGGGTGGCGGCACCGAGGACGAAGCCGGCGAAGTCGACCCGGCCGGGCGCCGGGTCGGCGTTCTCGGGCAGGACCACCCGGGCGGCCACCAGGACCACCACCCCGAAGGCCAGGTTGAACCAGAAAACCGAACGCCACGACGAGACGCCGACCAGTACGCCGCCGATCACCGGTCCCATGGCCAGGGCCAGGCCCGAGACCGCCGCCCACAGGCCGAGCGCCCGGGCCCGCCGCTTCCGTTCCGGATAGAGGTGGCGGATCATCGACAGGGTGCCCGGCTCCGAGGCGGCGGCACCCGCCCCCATGATCACCCGGCCGGCGATGAGCACGGAGGAGCTCGGGGCCACGGCGGCCACCACCGAACCGGCGCAGAACACCGTCACGCCGATCAGCATCAGTCGCTTGCGCCCGAAATTGTCGCCGAGGCTGCCGCAGATCAGCATCAGGCTGGCGAAGGTGAGGGCGTAGCCGCTCACCACCCACTGGAGCTGGGCCACGCCGGCGTGCAGCCCCGACTGGACATCGGACAGCGTGGCGCTGATCACGGTGTTGTCCAGAAAGGTGAGGAAGAGGATGGCCAGCAGCACGGCCAGGCCGACGTGGGGCATCCGGAGTTGCGGGCCGGCCGCCGAGGCGTCGCCCGACGACCCTGCGCGCTCCGTCGCGGCGGCCTCCTCGGGAGCGGCATCAGTCCCGGTCGCAGGCTGACCCGTGATCCCCATGGTCGGTGCACCCTCCTCGATCGACCCAGCGTACCCAGCGTGACACCGCCCGTCGCCCACCCCCGTGTACCCGGTCCGGGGACGTCCAACCCGGTTCGTCGACGTGCCACCATGGCGGGCACGGGGGCCGTCCGTGCCCGCCGGACGGAGGGGCCATGACCACCACCTTCTCGCACCTCGGCATCTGCGTGTCGGACCTCGAGCGCTCACTGCGCTTCTACTGCCGGGGCCTCGGCTTCGAGCCTTCCGCCTCCCATCATGTGGGGCCCGAGTTCGCCGCCCTCCTCGAGGTCGACCCGGTCTCGCTCGAGTCGCGCATGGTCAGCAAGGACGGGGTCACCCTCGAGCTCCTCTCGTTCACCGAGCCGGGGACCACCGGTGACGGCACCCGTCGGCCGATGAACCAGCTGGGGCTCACGCATCTGTCGGTGCGGGTGGACGCGGTCGACGGGGTGGCCGCCCTCCTCGAGTCCCTGGGTGGCACGGTGGTCCACCCCACCCGGACCACCTTCGACCTCGGCGACCGGTGTCTCGACTTCCTCTACTGCACCGACCCCGACGGGGTCCGCATCGAGCTGATGGTCCTCCCCGACACCGCCGTGCCGCAGCCCGCGCCCGCGCCCGGTACCGTGAAGCCGTGAGCGACGACCAGACAGCGATTGCCGAGATCACCGTGGACGAGGTGGCGTCCCGCCTGGGCTCGGGTGCCCTCCTCCTCGACGTGCGCGAGGACGACGAGTGGGCCGCCGGCCACGCCGGGGACGCCGTCCACATCCCCCTCGGGGCGGTGGCCGACCGCCGGGCCGAACTGCCCGCCGGCCGGACCGTGCTCTGCATCTGCCGGATGGGGGGCCGCTCGCTGAAGGCGGCCGCCCTGCTGTCCGATGTCGGCTACGAGGTGGCCAACGTGGCCGGGGGGATGCAGGTCTGGGAGTCCTCCGGACGACCGGTGGTGACCGACGACGGCGGCGCCGGCCGGGTCATCTGATCCGGGGCGGCCGACCGGTGACCGTCTACCTCGACGACTGGCGTCAACGCGCCCGGCTCGGCCCGGTGGACGACCGCTGGTCCCATCTGGTGGCCGATAGCGACGACGAGCTCCACGCCTTCGCCGCCCGCCTCGGCATGCGCCGGGCGTGGTTCCAGTCCGACCCCCGGCGGCCACACCGCGCCCACTACGACGTGCCCGACCGGCTGCGCGCCGAGGCACTGGCGCTGGGGGCGGTGGCGGTGACCTGGCGCCAGGTGGGCGCCATGATCCGCCGCCGCCGGGCCGACCCCCCGACCCACGGGACGGCCGGGGACGAACCGTGAGCGGCGCCGTCGATCCCCGCACCCCGGTGCTGGTCGGGGTGGGCGTCGCCTCCCGCGACGCCGAAGCCACCGACCTGATGACCGAGGCCCTCCGGGCGGCGGTGGCCGACGCCGGCGCACCCCGGCTGGGCGCCGTCATCGACCGGGTGGCGGTGCCCCAGGGGAGTTGGACCTACCCCGATCCGGGTCGCCTGGTGGCGGGGGCGGTCGGTGCCGCCGGGGCCCGCACCCACCTGGTGGAACTCGGGATCCCCCAGCAGAGCCTCATCAACGACGCCCTGGCCGCCATCGTGGCCGGCACCTCGGAGGTGGCGGTGGTGGTGGGCGGCGAGGCCAAGCGGTGGGCGCGCGGGGCCGGTGCCGCGGAGACCCCCCAGCCCGGCGCCGCCCCCGACGTCCGCCGCCGCCGCTCGGGCCCCGTGGTGGAGCCGGTGGAGGTGGCCACCCGACTGTGGGATCCCGTGCAGCAGTACGCCATGATCGACAACGCCCTCCGGGCGGCCGAGGGCCGCAGCCTGGCCGAGCACCGCCGGGAGGTGGCCGTCCTCTGGGAGCGGTACAACCGGGTGGCCGGCGCCAACCCCCTGGCCGCCTTTCCGGCGCCGATGACCGCGGAGGAGATCGACACCCCGACGCCGGACAACCGCCCCCTGGCCTTTCCGTACAACAAGTGGCACTCGACCCAGTGGACGGTCGACCAGGCCGCCGCCCTGCTCCTCTGCTCGGCGGAGGCCGCCACCCGTTTCGGTGTCCCGCCCGACCGGTGGCTCTTTCCGCAGGTGGGCATCGAGTCGAGCCACGCGGTGTCGCTGCTCGGCCGGTCCGAGCCCCACCGCTGGCCGGCCATGGGGGTGCTGGGCCGGGAGGCCGCCCGGTGGATCGGCCGGCCGCTGTCCGAGGCCGAGGTGGTGGAGGTCTACAGCTGCTTTCCGGCCGCCGTCCGGGTGCAGCAGCGCGAGCTCGGGCTACCCGTCGACGGGACCCCGACGATCACCGGGGGGATGGCGTTCGCCGGGGGGCCGTTCAACAACTTCGTCTACCAGGCCACCGCGGCGGTGGCGGGCAGGTTGCGGGAGGACCCCGGTGCCCTCGGGGTGGTGACCACCGTGAGCGGGCTGCTGACCAAGCCGGGCCTGGCCGTGTGGTCCACCGAGCCGGACCCCCGTGGTCCGCGCCTCGGGGACCTCGCCGCCGAGGCGGCGGCGGCCACCGGGGTGGTGGAGGTGGTCGACACGCTGGAGGGGTACACCGGGGAAGCCACGGTGGTCACCTGCACCGTGACCCCTGACGGGCTCGAGCCGGCCCGCACGGTCGTGCTGTGCGACACCGGCGACGGCCGCCGGTGCGTGGCCTTCTCCGACGACCGGGAGCTCGCCGTCCGGGCCGGGGAGGCGGAGCTGGTCGGGGCCCCGGTGACCGTCGGGGCCGGCACCTTCCGGCTGCACGGCGGCGCCTGAGGTGCCCGGGGGAGCGGACGTGCCGGCCGCCCCGGGGGAGGTCGGGCCGGGGGAGGAACCCCGGCGGCTCTGGTTCGCCCGGAAGACGACCGGCCTCGGCTTCGGCCCCGTCGAGTGGCGGGGACGGGCCGCCACCTACCTCTACGTGCTGCTGGTGGTGGCGGCGGTCTTCACCTACTCCCGGCTGGCCCTCACCGCCCTCGTCGTCGTCTTCTACACCGTGGTCTACGGCTGCCTCGTGATCCTGAAGTCCGACGTCCTGAAGGACTGGCCGCCGGGTCGCTGACCAGGTGGGCGTGCCGCCCACGTTGTTTCCTCGTTCCGGTTGGTCGATACTGACGCCATGCCGGAGCCCGCACCCCGGTGACCGACAAGCCCTCGACCGAGCACGGCGAGGAGGTCGCCACCCAGGACGACGTCGAGCTGCTGGCCTCCGAGGGCCTGGCCGGGTGGCTGGTCGACCAGGAGGTCAGCCTGGTCTTCGGGACCCCGCCGGCCAAGCTCTGGCTGCTCGGCGTGGACGACGACGGACGGCTGGCGGTGTTCGACCGCTCGCTCGACAAGGTCATGGGCATCGCCAACGACCGGAACGAGCGCCTCTGGGTGGCCACCCGCTACGAGGTGTGGCGGTTCGAGAACGTGCTGGGACCGGGTGCGCTCACCGACGGCGGCCACGACCGCCTGTTCGTCCCCCGTCTCATGTCGACGGTCGGCAACGTCAACATCCACGACGTGGGGGTGGAGGTCGACGGGCGGGACCTGTGGGTCAACACCCGCTTCGGCTGCCTGGCCTCGACCAGCGACTCGGCGAACTTCGTGCCCCGGTGGCACCCACCGTTCCTCGACGGTGCCCGGCCGGGTGACCGGTGCCACCTCAACGGACTGGCCATGGTCGACGGGGTGGCCGCCCACGTGACCTGCGTGAGCGAATCGGATGAGGTCGACGGCTGGAGGGCCGGACGACGCGACCAGGGGGTGGTCGTCGACGTCGCCGCCAACGAGGTGGTGGCGCGGGGCCTGTCGATGCCGCACTCGCCCCGTTGGCACGACGGACGCCTGTGGGTGGCCAACGCCGGAACCGGCGAGCTCGGCACCATCGACCTCGACCGGGGGGCGTTCGAGCCGGTGGCCTTCGGCCCGGGATTCCTCCGGGGCCTGTGCTTCGTTGGCGACTACGCGGTGGTGGGGTCGTCGAAGCCCCGACGGGGCGATATCTACTCCGGCCTCGCCCTCGACGACGCCCTGGAGGAACGCGGGATGGAGCCCCATCTCGGGTTGTTCGTTGTGGACCTCCGGACCGGCGAGCTGGTCCACTGGCTGCTGGTCGAGGGACCGGTGAGGGAGCTGTTCGACGTCTGTGCGCTGCCGGGGGTCCGCCGTCCCGCCGCCGTCGGCCTGGTCGGTGGCGAGGTGCGTACCGATCTGTGGTTCGACGACAGGCTGCCGCTCGCCGAGGGGGCCGGGGCGGCCCTGGTGGAGGCGGGGTGACCGGCGCCCGCCTGGTGCAGCTCCACACCCACGAGCCGGTGGTGTCCGGTGGTGCCGCCGCCTTCCTGGACACCCACGACGCCAGTCTGGCCGTCGCCGCGGGGGGTCGGCTCTGGCTGTTCACCGAGGACGCCGACGGTCGGCCGGCGGCGCTCGAGCTCGGCCTGGACGACGCCACCGCCCTGTGCTGGCACGAGGACCGTCTGTGGGTGGCCACGGGCTGGCAGCTCTGGGCGTTCGTGGACACGGCACCGGCCACCGGAACGGGGGACGCGCACCTCCTCCTCCCCCAGACGGCCCGGACCACCGGTGGACTCGGAGTGAGCGACGTGGCGGTGGCGACCGGTGGCCCACTCCTGGTCTCGGGGCTGCTCACCTGCCTGGCCACCCCGGACGAACGGTTCTCGATGCGGCCGGTCTGGGTGCCGCCCGGCGTGGACGCGCTCCGACCCGACTCCCGGTGGCTCCTGACCGGCGTCGCCCTCCGAGCGGGTCTGGCCGCCTTCGTCTCCGCCGCCGGTCGGAGCGGCGAAGACCAGGGCTGGCGTGACGGGCTCCACGGAGGCGGCCTGGTCGTGGACGTGGCCGGGGAGGTGGTGGTCACCGGGCTGTCGGTCCCGCGCCACCCCCGCTGGCACGACGGCCACCTGGTGGTGGCCGACTCGGGGACCGGCCGGCTGCTGTCGGTGGACCCGGTCTCCGGGGCCTCCGAGGTGGTCACCGTGCTGCCCGGGACGCTGGGCGGTCTCACGGTGTCCGACGGGGTGGCCCTGGTCGGACACGGAGATCCCGAGGAGGCGGCCGTCGGGGGTCTGACGGGCGGACCGGCCCCCGACGGCCGGCCGGTCCGTGAGACCGTCTCGCTGGTGGACCTGTCGACCGGATCGGTGACCGGGACCATCGAGTTCCTCGGTCACGCCGGCCCGGTCACCTCACTGGCGGTGCTCCCCGGCCTCCGCCGGGTCGCGCTCGCGGCACCGCGAGGAACCGTCAGTCAGACGACGGTGGTGGTGGCCGAGGGTCGGAAGCTGGGTATCCGCGGCGTGGAGGTCGAATTGCCGCCCGGTTTCGCCTACCATCCCGTCCAGCAGGCGTCGGGATGATCGCACACACCGGGAGGCAGACCTGATGAGGCGTGGACAGGGGCGGTTCCAGCAGTCGCGGACCATCGTCACGGAATCGGCCGCTCCGGTGGCCTGGGTGGTGCTGGTCGGCGAGGCCGACCTCGACACCATGCCGGTCGGGGTAGCCGCCGACCTCGCCCGGAACGCCATGTCGGTGCTCGAGGTGGTGCTCGACCGACGGGCCCCGAAGGCCGCAGCCCTGGAGGCCGTGCGCCGGGCGGCGACGGACCTCGACGCCCGGGCCGGCTCCCTGCCCGTCCTCTTCGCCGGGATCGGTCGGATGGCGCCCCTGGCCGCCGCGGTCGCCGCCGAGCTGGAGGCACCGGGACTCCTGTCGGTCGACGGGTCGCTCCTGTCGGTGGCCTGGCGAGGGCCGGCGTGGTCCAGTCCCACCCTCCTCCTCTCGACCTCCGGCGCCGGCGTGTCCACCCGGTGGGGACAGCGGGCCGGCAGCCTGGCCATCGGCCGGCAGGGCCAGGTGGCCCCGGGACGTCTGGGGACGCCCGTCGCCGACCAGCGGCTCCGCGAGTGGCGACGGGCGGCCGACGCCGGCCGGTGGCCGACCCGACCGGGGTCGGTGGCCCGCCGCCTGGCGGCTCCGGCGGCCGCCGCCATGGCGCTCAGCGGTGGCGCCGCCCTGCTGGCTGCCACCCCCGTCTCGGCGGCCCAGCGCCAGGGTGACGGTGTCGGCTCCTCCACACCGGTGCGGGCGGAGCGGGCCACCCTCGGGGGCACCAAGGTCGGGAGGGCCCAGCGCCAGGGCGACCACGTCGTGCCCCATGCCACGGGGTCGAAGGCCCTGATCGACGCCGCCGGGTTCAAGTGGTTCGTCAACACCGACATCACCTTCCAGACGTCGAGCTCGGCCAGCGGGGCGATGTCGGAGGCCTCCTACACCCACTCGGTGACGGCCTCGACGCTCCACGGGGGCGGCACGCAGGAGCGGCTGAACGACGCCTACGACGGTTACAACGCCCTCTTCGTCAGCGTCAATGGCACCACCTGCACCACGCTCTCCGTGGCGGGCTGCACGTCGTACAACGGGAACGGGCCGGCCGTGCTGTCCGACAACGGCCGTGAGGTCGACACCCCGGTCCAGGTGATCGACGGGCTGAACGTGTCGCGACGGATCTACGTCCCCACCGACGACCACTTCGAACGGACGCTGAACGTCTTCAACAACCCGGGGACCACGCCGGTCACCGTGACCATGACCACCTCCAACAACCTCGGGTCGGACGCCAACACCGTCATCACCGGCACCTCGGCGGGCGGCACGACCCCCGCCGACTCCGACGAGTGGGTCACCACCTTCCAGAACTGGACCGGCACCACCACCACCGATCCGCGCCTGGGCCATGTGCTCCAGACCACCGGTGCTGCGGTGCCGGCCGCCGGGGTCACGTTCACCAACGGGAGCGACCGGCCGACGTGGCACTACACCTTCACGGTGGGGGCCGGGCAGACGGTGCTCATCGGGAACTTCGCGGTGGCCGACGCCACCATCGCCGCCTCCCAGGCCGACTCGGCCCGACTGGCCGCGCTTCCGCCCACCGCCGTGGAGGGCATGTCCGCCACCGATCTGTCCGAGCTCGGCAACTTCGGCACGAAGCCCACCGTGACCACCCAGCCCACCGACCAGACCGCCGGGCTGGGCGGTGCCGCCACCTTCAGTACCGCGGCCACCGCCGCCGGGCTGGACCAGACGCCGACCGTCCAGTGGCAGGTCTCCACGGACGGGGGCGCCACCTTCTCGAACCTGGCCGGCCAGACCTCGGACACCCTGCACCTGTCGAACCTGGCGTCGTCTGCCAACGGCCAGCAGTACCGCGCGGTCTTCTCCAACGGCATCGGTTCGTCGGTCTCGAAGCCCGCCACGCTGACCGTGGCCACCGGCGGCTACTGGACGGCCGCCTCCGACGGGGGCGTCTTCGCCTTCGGGAACGCCCCGTACCTCGGCTCGCAGGGCGGTGCACCGCTCAACGCCCCGGTCGTGGGGATCGCCGCCACCCCCGACGCCCACGGCTACTGGCTGGTGGCCTCCGACGGCGGCATCTTCGCCTACGGCGACGCCGGGTTCCACGGCTCGCACGGCGGCCAGCCGCTCAACGCCCCGATCGTGGGCCTGGCCCCCACGCCCGACGGCAACGGCTACTGGCTGGTGGCCTCCGACGGCGGCATCTTCGCCTACGGCGACGCCGGGTTCTACGGCTCGCAGGGCGGCCAGCCCCTCAACGCCCCGATCGTGGGTATCACCCCGACGCCCGACGGCAAGGGCTACTGGCTGGTGGCCTCGGACGGCGGCATCTTCGCCTACGGCGACGCCGGGTTCCACGGCTCGCAGGGCGGCCAGCCCCTCAACGCCCCGGTCGTAGGCATCGCAGCCTCCCACGACGGCAACGGCTACTGGCTGGTGGCGTCCGACGGCGGCGTCTTCGCCTACGGCGACGCCGGGTACCACGGCTCGGCCGCGTCGCTGGCGCTCTTCAAGCCGATCGTCGGTATCTCGGCGTCGCCCGACGGCAACGGCTACCGGCTGGTGGCCGCCGACGGCGGTGTCTTCGCCTACGGCGACGCCCTCTTCGACGGGTCCACGGGCGGACAGACCCTGAACGCGCCGGTCATCGGGCTGGCGAACGGCTGACCCCCGCCCCCACACGGGGGCCGGACACCGCCGCCGGGGGCGTGCCAAGATGCGGGGTGACGCACCGCCCGCCGCCGGCGGGGAGCGGTGTGGGAGGCTCGACCGGGGGGTCCGGGACCGACCGCAGCACCGTCACCCGGAAGGAGCCTCATGGCCATCGATTTCACCCTCGCCCCTGAGCACGAGGAGCTCCGCACCCGGGTCCGGGAGTTCATCCAGGGCACGGTGGTCCCGTCACTGGCTGGCTTCGACGACGAGGAGCGGGTCCTCTCCCGGCGTGAGTACATCGCCACCATCCTCGACCTCCGCGAGCAGGCCAAGGCCCTCGGTCTGTGGCTGCCCCACATGCCCGCCGAGTGGGGCGGTATGGGCCTGGGCCACGTGGAACTGGCCATGGTCCAGGCCGAGGCCGGCAAGACCCGGCTCGGGCCGTGGGTGCTCAATTGCATGGCCCCCGACGAGGGGAACATGCACACGCTCCTCCACTGGGGGACCGATGCGCAGAAGGCCGACTACCTCCGCCGCCTGTGCGACGGGACGGCGATGTCGTGCTTCGCCATGACCGAGCCGGAGGTGGCCGGCTCCGACCCGACCTTGATGCGCTCCCACGCCGAGCGCGACGGGGACGAGTGGATCATCAACGGCCACAAGTGGTTCATCTCCAACGCCCGCCGGGCCCAGTTCGCCATCCTCATCGTCCGGACCGAGATGGAGGTGCCGGAGGGCTCGTCGGGTGCAACCACCGCCTTCCTCGTCGACATCCCCTCCGAGGGGTGGCACGACGTCCGGGAGGTCGAGACGATGCACGGCTCGACGGGGCACAGCGAGATCGTCATCGAGGACCTCCGGGTCCACGACTCGAAGATCCTCGGCGGTCGGGGGAACGGGCACCGCCTGGGCCAGGCCCGTCTCGGCCCGGCCCGCCTCGCCCACTGCATGCGGTGGATCGCCCAGGCCGAGACGGCGCTCGACATGATGGTGGACCGCTCGCTCCACCGGTACTCCCACGGGTCGCTGCTGGCCGAGAAGCAGGGGATCCAGTGGATGATCGCGGATTCGGCCGTGGAGCTCTACCAGTGCAAGCTGATGGTGCTCCACGCCGCCTACAAGATCGACCGGGGCGACGACTTCCGAACCGAGGTGTCGATGGCCAAGCACTTCGTGGCCAACAGTCTCAACCGGATCATCGACCGGGCCATCCAGGTCCACGGGGCCCTCGGGTACTCGACCGACACCCCGCTGGCCTCGATGCTCCAGCACGCCCGCTGGGCCCGCTTCGCCGACGGCGCCGACGAGATCCACCAGATGCGGATCGCCGAGCGGACCATCGACGCCTATCGGGACACCGGGTCGACCCGGGCGGCCACCGGAGGCCTCCCGCTGTGAACCCCGGGAACGGGAGTTGACGATGCACAGCAGCGAACTGGGCGGGAAGGTCGCCCTGATCACCGGGGGGTCCAACGGCATCGGGGCGGCGGTGGCGCGCCGGGTGGGCTCCCTGGGCGCCCGGGTGGTGGTGGCCGACGTGGACGACGGTCCGGGCACGGCCCTGGCCACCGAGCTCGGGGGCACCTACGTCCACTGCGACGTGCGCGACCCCGGGGAACACGAGGCCACGGTGGCCATCGCCCTGGAGCGGTACGGTCGGCTCGATCTGGTCCACCTGAACGCCGGGGTCACCAGCGGTGGGGGGGTGGGCGACGACTTCGACCTCGACGCCTACCGTCGGGCCATGGCCATCAACTTCGACGGGGTGGTCTTCGGGGTGCATGCCGCCCTTCCGGCCCTGTCGGAGGGCGACGGCGGTACGGTGATCGCCACCTCCAGCATGGCGGGCCTGCTCCCGGTGCCGCTCGACCCGATCTACGCCGCCAACAAGCACGCGGTGGCCGCCCTGATGCGGTCGTTGGGTGAGGCGTACGCTGACCGCGGCGTCACCTTCAACGCCCTGTGTCCCTCGTTCGCCCACACGGACATCATCGAGCCGATCCGCTCCTACCTCGACGAGGTCGCCTTCCCGATCCTGGAGGTGGAGGCGGTGGTGGACGCCTTCGTGGCGATCCTCGACGCCGGGACCACCGGCCAGTGCTGGTACGTGGTGCCCGGCCGACCGAGCGAGCCCTTCCGCTTCCGCAACGTCCCCGGGCCCCGATGAGCACCGTCGAGACCGCCCGGGGGCCGGTGGACGCCGCCGAGCTCGGGACGACGTACATGCACGAGCACGTCTTCGTGCTCACCGCCGACGTCCAGCAGAATTACCCGG
>Ga0181519_10001506_pt1 | contig 20535 bp, 21 predicted proteins | sample PEATcosm2014_Bin_26_FD_121102 | JGI IMG/M metagenome (GOLD analysis project Ga0181519, IMG submission 121102) | Peatland microbial communities from MTU Mesocosm Facility, Houghton, MI, USA - PEATcosm2014_Bin02_10_metaG | ecosystem: Environmental > Terrestrial > Soil > Wetlands > Peat | place...
GAGCCAAAGTAATACACACGAGTCGAGTGGTTAAACAGCAGCGGAGACTCCATGTCACGCACCAGCTCGGTTGCTTGTCGAGCAAGTCTACTGTCTGGGATCATCACCTCTGAGATCGAGGTCGGTTCTGTTGCGTTTCTTGTTGTAGTGGACATATTTGATTCGCCTAGCAAATCCAAGGCAGTTTCCATTCCAAAGTTTGGTTAGCGAAGGGGTGAGCGGGTAGCACCCCACTATTTGTGTTATTCACTCTTACCGTTCTGTGAGTGCCCAAGAATTCGGCCTATACTCGTCTGACGACCAGGCGACACCCGGTGTTCGCTTGTCGACCGGACGGACAGGCAGAGGATTCATTCAGTCGAGAAGACAGCGCGTTGCGGAAACATCGAGTGAGCGCGTGGCCTACCTCGGGCCTGATCATCTCGCGGAATCGATTCGGGGGAATCGCCCAAGTTCTCCTACAACCAGATCGAACAGGCGATGGGGGCATATGATAACGGGTTCTGCTTCATATAGTGCAGCGACTCAGGGGTTGGTGCCGATATTCAGATTGCCTCCACTTGTGAAGTCCGTGTTTCCTGGGAAAGCATCTGGATTGTTAGGACGACCGCCGGAATCAGGTAGGCAAACGTAACGCAAACCCACATCAGCGCGCCCGCGCATTCCTGGTCTGCGAGAGCCGAGACAAAGAGGATTCGGTGCGCAGACACGTAGTGGGGATACACAACGCGGTTACAGAACGTAAGAAATGCGGAAAGCCCATCGCATGGCAAGGTAGCCAGGAAGAGGTACAAGGGAATGCGCCACCGCGGCCACTCCGCGATGCTCGGCCAGGGTTGGATTACCGGCCACCAAAACAGAAGGCCGGCAGCGAGAAAGCTCGCGTGTTCCACTTCGTGCCACCCCGCCGAGTGCATCCCCTGTTCGAACAGAGCAGGTATATGCCATCCGATCACTACGGATGCAGAGACAAACCAACAAAATGCGGGATGGGTAACAATGTCTCCTAGCCCATGCACAGCGCGGGACCTTGCAAGGGGCCGAAGGGCCCCGCGAACGAGATTCCGTGGGAGCCCATGCAGCAACGTGATCGCCGGCGCTCCGAGCAGAATCAGTGGCGCAGCCACCGTCATCAGGAGAAGATGCTGCGCCATATGAGCTGTAAGCAGATGATGATCTAAGGTTGCGACAGGAGACCCCACGGCGATCCACACCAAAGACACTCCACCTGCAAACGCTGCCAGCCGCCACCCCGATATCAAGTTTGGCAGGGCCTTTCGAACCCGATACCAGCCCAACAAATAGACAAGAGCCACGGCAATCAGCGCGATCGTAACCGGGATCGAGACCGACATTTCTGGTGACATGGCGGCCTACCGGCGTTCTCCGACCTGACCGATACGGGAGGCATCTTGCGCCGGGGCCTGTCCGGCCGGGTGCAGTGTCTCGAGGAACGCCACGAGCGCTGTGGTCTCCGCGGGGCTCAGGTTCTTTCCATAGGCTGGCATGTTGCCGCCGCCCTGTATCACTTGGCGGATGAGCTGATCCTGGGTGAGCTGCACGGCGATGCGATCCAGCTCGGGTCCGCGCTGTCCTCCAACGCCGCCCAGGGCGTGGCAATTGTGGCACTGCTTCGCTTGGAAGACTAGCGCGCCTTGCCGCTCCAGCGCGGTACGCCCCTTCAAGAAGGGCGCTGGAATCGGGTCACCGCTCCACGCGTCCATTACCGGACTCCATGGGGCATTGCCGGCGAGATGGGTAAACGTGCCGAGCGCGACGGCAACCAGCAAAATTGTGAGGACAGCGATGGGGCGCCTCCGCCAGCTTTTTTCGCCCTCACCGGAGAAGAACGGGAGCGCCAGAAGCACGCCAAGGGCGATCACCGGTCCGATCAGCAGCGCCGGAGTCTCCATCGACGGCGGAAGCAGGGACAGCACCGCATACAGCCACAGGAAAAAGTAGTCTGGCCGGGGTGCGGTCTGGATAATCGTGGGATCGGGCTGCCCGCTCGGTCCGAACGGGCCGAAATACACGGCACATGCCACGATGCAAAGAAGGATAAAGCCGGAGAAGAACAAGTCCTTCGCCACGGCGCCGGGCACAAACGGAATGCCATCTTTGCGCGTCAGCTCGTGGTACTCCTGTACATACGTCGCGCGACGAACGATTCGGCCAGGCATCGGCCATTCGTTGATCCCGAGTTTCAGCACCAGGAGCAAATGCAGACCCACGAACGCAATCAGCGATCCCGGGATCACGAAAACATGCAGCGCGAAAAAGCGCGAAAGCGTCGCTCCTGCTATGATCGGGCCTCCCAACAGGAGGTTCACCATCCACGGCCCGACGACGGGCATGCGGCTGGAGATCGACGCCCCGATACCCAGTCCCCAGTAAGCGTCCTGATCGAAGCGCAGCACCTGGCCGGTGAAGGCCATGCCGAGCGTCAGAAGGAGAAGCAGGATTCCCACCATCCAGGTGAGTTCCCTGGGGAATTTGTAGGCGCCAAAGAGGAAGACCTGCACCATGTGGATCAGGACGATCGCGATCATGAAGTTCGAACCCCAGCCGTGGAGGGCACGGATGAACCAGCCGAGCGCGACCTGGTGATTGAGAACTTGCAGACTACTCCATGCTTCTCCCGCGGAGGGGACATAAATGAGCGCCAGCAGAATCCCGGTGACAAGCTGCAGAGCGAACACCGTGAGTGCGGCGCTGCCAAACACATAAGCCCAGCTCGCGGTTTGGCGCGGGACCGGATGCTGCATGGTCTCGCGAATCGGCGTGGCGAGTCGCAGGCGCTCATCGAACCAAGTACCCACCTTTTTGATCAAGCGCATGGTGGCCTTCCGCCTTCGATATTCGTAAGGCCCGCAGTAGGCGCGCCGGTGGTTGGCATCTGGCCCGCATCGATGAAGAGGTTCCCTTGTTCCAGCTTGTAGCGGTATTCGAATAGCCCGCGCTCCGGCGGTCCGGAAGCGCGCGAGCCGTCCGAATAGTAAGCGCCGCCGTGACAGGGGCACATGAATAGGCCGGACTGCGGGAACCAGCGGACCGGGCACCCGAGATGCGCGCAATTGATCGCGAAGACCTGGAACTTCTGGCCATCTACATTTCTTACCCAGCAGGGAATACTCGCGGTCTCCCCATCCGTTGGATTGACCACCGGGTTTCGATAAACCGCCAGGCGCGTCTGGCCTGCCGGAAACTGGTCGAGCCCTCCGAGCTTAAGCCAGGACTCGTACCCTTGTCTCCGCTGGCGAATTACTGGAGACAGGATGTAGCTTACGATTGGCACCGCCAGAATCGCCCCGACCGCCGCATTGAAGAAGATTCCGGCCTTCATCAACATTGCACGTCGCGAAAGTCCATCAGGTAAGCTCACTGCACACCTCCCTCTCGTTTGAGTGCACTGGAATAAGGCTGGCCTGGAAACTGTGGACGCTGTGCGGCAAGCCAGGCCACAACATCGGAAACATCCCCCGGCGACATTGCCTTGCCGGGGACATCGCCGCGCCAATCCGGCGCGCCCAGTTCCGGCCGGCCGACAATGATCGTCGTCCGCAGACCCTGATTGCTCACCAACCCGAGGTACGAACCATCCACAATGGAACTGCCTCGCGGCCCTCCGTGTCCGGACGCGCCGTGACATGACGAGCAGAAAGTTTGATACGCAGCCTCCCCGCGCTTCGGATCACCGGGAACCTGTGTTGCGTATGGCGGAACATCGTCAGCCCGCAAAACGTCCGGCTTGGCCCAGCGACTTCGAATTCCGTTCACGATCGCGTCGATTTGAGAGTCGGTCAGCATGCCGCCGGCGTGTTGCGCGAACGCTGGCATGGCAGTTCCGGCAACTCCCTCAGCGGTTACGCGACGGATGGCGCTATCGTCGGCGATTGCCAGGTAAACCGGGTCGGCCAGTCCGATCGCAGCGCCGCCTTTTCCATCCGGTCCATGGCATCCCGCACAGTTCCTCGCGTACAGGACGCTGAAGTCCATAATGCTGCTGGGGGCCATCGCCTGCGAGTTTGGCCGCGGCCGCCCCGGCGCAGTCTCACGAGTGCCACAAGCCATAGTGGCAAGCAACCCTACCGCGAGAGGAATTGCGTGCCACCTCATCGCCTTTCGTCCCTTCCGCGGTCGTCTTCCGCCATTCCGGACGCTTCCATGCCCGCGCGAAAAGCGAGCGGTAGCCGCTGCCACGTGCGAATGCGCTCCTGCCGGGAAACCACGACGCCCGCGACAATCCCAAACCCCACCTGCGAGGCAACGAACCACACCCAGTCGATGCGTGCGTTGAGAACGGGGTTCACGATTCCAAGAATGCTATGGAGCAGGCCAGACCACACGATGGGCGCGATGAAGCCTCCCAGCAGAATCGGCCGCCGCGGAAGCATCGGCAGTGTCGCGCCGTAAAGCAACCCGACCAGCAGGGAGGTAATCAGGTGAATCGGCACAGCAATGAGGAAGGCCCGCAGTTGAAACGCGGCGATTTCGGCAGTGCTTTCAGTTATGGCGGCAGGGAAAAATCCCGCAGCCAGGAGATTGATCGGATACCAGATGCTGGTGTGGCTCAGAATTCCGTAGACCATCGCCAGGCCCGCCATGGCCACGCATCCGGCCAAACCGCCCTTGACTCCCGCGGAAATCGGGTAGATCTCCACCGGCAGCCACTCTCTCTGCAACTCATGCGCTACCAACACCCGGGCTACGCCGCGCCGCGTCGTCGTGACGACCGGTACTTGCGTCGATACCAACAGCGTCTCGTGGGTTTCGTGCGGCAGAACATCGCGAAACCAGCCAACTGCACCGGCGATGGCGAGGAGCCCTCCTAATATGCTGACGGCTTCACTGGTGACTAGTCCGGCAAACAGCAGCATCGCTCCGAAAGCCAGCACAATCGGCCAAGGCGTGGGCGCCGGCACCTCCACCGTGCCCGGCGTCCCCACTCCGCTCCGCTCTACGAATTCGACAGCCATCAGCTTCCTTCCTTTAGCGCCCGACCATGTATACGACGACGAAGACCACCACCCAGACGGCATCCACGAAATGCCAATACATCGATAGAACTTCGATGCGTTCGGCATGCTGTCGACCTACATCCCCATGGAGTGTAAACAGCAATACCGTCGCCAGGGCCAGCAGGCCGACCGTCACGTGGAACCCATGCAGCCCCACCAGCGAGTAGTAAGTTGTGCCGAATAAGTTGGTTTGAATGGTTAGCCCTTCGTCATAGATCAGATGGCGCCACTCGCGAACTGTGCCTGCCAGGAAGACCGCTCCCAGCACGATTGTCAGAAGCCAACATAAGGCGAAGTAGCGCACTCTCCCCGTTTTCAGCAATCGCGACGCAACGTGAATCGTCACACTGCTTGAAAGCAGGCAAATCGTCAGGAAAATGGGAACGTGTAGGACATCGCGCGGCTGGAGCCCCGTGGCGCTCTTGCCGAGGTAGAAAATGTAGGCGACAACAAAAATCGTAAAAATCGCGGCCTCGGCGGCAATCAAGCCGTACATTCCCACGGGCCCCCTCTTGGGGAGGTTCCATGGAATATCGACGTTTGGGACGGAGATAGACGGTTCGCTCATAACTCACTCGTAGTGCCAGTCGGGATCTTCCGGATGCTTGAGGTCCCAAAGGGGACGGCGGCTCCGGACCTCGGGTATGGTTGCGAAGTTGTAGGGTGGCGGCGGCGAACTTGTGGACCATTCGAGCGTCCACGCGTCCCAAGGGTCGCTTCCGGCCAGCTCACCCCGAAAGCCCGACCAAATCAGGTTGGCAAGAAAGACTAACACGCCAGCCGCTTGAAAGAAGACGCCAATCGTCACGATGAGGTTCCAGATGTCCCAGCCGCGGCCCGGCTCATAGGTATAGATTCGGCGCGGCATCCCGAGAATTCCCGGAATATGCATGAAATCGAACGTCAGATGGAATCCAACGATGAACAGCCAGAAGTGCAATCTGCCAAGCGACTCGCGGTACATTCTTCCGGACATCTTCGGGAACCAGTAGTAGAAGGCGCCAAAGAGCGCGAAGAGAATGCCGCCGACAATCACGTAGTGGAAGTGCGCGATGACGAAATACGAATTTCCGAGCTGCCAGTCGAACGGCGCCGCGCTCAACATTACCCCGGTCAGCCCCGCGATCAGGAACTGAAACAGAAAACCTACACAAAACATCATCGGAGTTGTGAAATGAATCTGCCCCCCCCACATGGTGGCCAGCCAGTTGAAGATTTTGATCCCAGTTGGGACAGCGATGGCCATCGTCGACAATACAAAAAAAGTATTTGCGGCTGAACTCATACCGACTGTGAACATATGGTGGGCCCAGACGCTCATGGCAATAAAGCCGATCGAGACCGTCGCTGCCACCATGATTGGATAACCGAAAATCGCTTTACGGGAGAAGACCGGGATGATCTCGGAAGCGAATGCGAACGCGGGAATAACAAGCACATATACCTCGGGATGGCCGAAGATCCAGAAGAAATGCATCCAAATCACCGCCGATCCTCCGGCTTGCGTATCGAAAAAATGTCCACCCAGGTAGCGGTCGACGAGCAGCATCAATTGCGCAGCGGTGAGTGGACTCACGGCGAGGACCACCAGGCCGGCCATTACGAGATTCAACCAGGCGAACAGCGGCATCTTCCCGAGCGTCATTCCCCGGCAGCGCATGCATAGCACCGTGGCAATAATGTTGATCGCCGTTCCGACGCTTCCGAAGCCGGAAATCAGTAGCGACAAAATCCAGAAGTCCGTGCTGTGGCCGCGCGAGAATGTCCGCGAGGTCAGGGGAGCGTAGGCGAACCAGCCCACGTCTGGGGCGTTCCCGGCCCCGTAGAGTCCGTCACCGCCGACAAAGCTGAAATAGAGGAGCAGTCCGCCGAAGGCTGTCATCCAGAAACTAAACGCGTTCAGGCGCGGGAACGCCATGTCGCGCGCGCCAATCATCAGGGGAATCAAGTAGTTCGCGAACCCAAACAGGACCGGCATGGCGACGAAGAAAATCATGGTTGTGCCATGCATGGTGAACATTCGGTTGAACAACTGGGGCGACACGAAGTCGTTATGCGGACGGATGAGTTGGATCCGCATGATGGTCGCCTCAACCCCACCGAATATAAGGAAGACAAGCGCGTAAAGGATGTACAGAATGCCCAGCCGTTTGTGATCGACGGTGATCATCCATTGGTGAAGCTGCTCCATCAGGGGCAGCTTTGATGCGTCGGAGAGCGGCAAGGCGATTGATTCGGTAGACATCAGCGAAGAGTCTCCAGATATTGGGTCACGGCATTCAGTTCCGCAGCGCTCAATCCCATGGACGGCATTTTGGATCCTGGTTTGAAGACAGCGGGATTTTGAAGCCAGCGCCGTAGATTCTCTGTTGTGTTCTCCACGGCGCCGGATGCCAATGTATCGCGGCTCATCAGGTGGGTCAGGTCGGGGCCGAAACGCCCATTTGCGGCGGTTCCGACTATTGCGTGGCAGTTGATACACGCCGTCCGTTCGAAAATGCGCTGCCCCGCGGAGACAGTTTCACCGGGCTGAGCCGCCTGGCGCTGGTTCTGAATCCAGCGGTCGAACTCATCGCGCGTTTGCACATAGACGCGCAGAAGCATCTTGGCATGCTGGGTTCCGCAATATTGCGCGCACTGCCCCAAGTAAAGCCCTGTTTCATGCGGATCCAGCCACATACTATTGGGGTGATTCGGTATGAGGTCCGTCTTCCCGGCTAGGCGGGGCACCCAGAAGCTATGATCCGTGTCCGCCGAAAGTAGCGCGAGAAATGTCGGAGTCGGATGCGCGGGATCGCTTACTGGAATGTGGAGTTCATTCGCGGTCACCACTCCTAGGGACGGATAACGATACTCCCACCAGAATTGGTGCCCTATCACGGTGACATCAATGGCTGTGCTTGGATGGGCTGCATTCTGAACACTTGCGATTACTCGCGCAGCCGCCAGGAACAGGACCACGACAATGAGAACCGGAATAACCGTCCACGCAAGTTCCAGTTGAGTACTTCCATAAACCTGGACCGGCTCAAGCCCTTCTTCCGCCTGCCGCTTCCTGAACTTTATGGCGGCATATGCAAGCAAGGTGAAGACGACTACGAAGATGGTTGCGGTGACTGTCAATACCAAGACAGACAGGTCCAAGATCGACTGGGCCGGCGTCGAAACGGGAGCGAAAATGTTCGTTGGACTGAGTGCTGAACCCGCGGACTTCGTAGCGCCGACTGTTGCCGCCGGCCAGAAGATTGCCAGGAACACGAGCAGGCCGCCCACCTTGTTCGAGCGCTTCGTCTGACGCCTTTGCATGTAATCGCTTCTCCTGAACCTAAGATCTTGTGGGCACTAACAGGTTTCCGAAGATCGATGATCGGGCCGCAGGTGCTTCAGAGCAATTCGCAGGCCGAGTTCGGGCATTGAGGACCGCCCACGTTGATTAGTCCAGTAGTCATTTTTCCGGCCCTCGTTCGGCGTGTACGATAAACCTTTTCGGCGCCGATCCGACATATTCGAACGGAAAGCAGGTAACCAGAGTCAAGCTAGCGCGTCCCGTCGGATCCAGCACCTGGACATCCTTCGGGCTGACCACATTGGTGGATACTACGCGGTAGCGATACGCTCCCTGGAGACTGCTCACGGTGATCGTGTCGTCCCGTTGGATCGAGCGCAGAGGCCGGAGAAATGTGTCTCTGTGTCCGGCAATTCCCACATTCCCCGACTCCCCTGGCAGCGCAGTTCCGGGTATGTGGCCCACCGCTCGTTTGAGGTCGCTGTCGTCCACCCCTTCGACGACCATCACGGAAACACCGAGGCGCGGGATCTCAAGACGACCAACAACACCATGGTTGGCAGGCGTGGCCACGGCGGGAACGGAATCCATTGGCGCCGCTTTGTTTCCCTCTTTCAGGCGAAGCTCCCTGGCGAAATCCCGGGCTTCCCTGGCCTGATAAAACTTCGCTTCCAGGTAGACCACCAGGCAGTAACCCAAAGCCAAAGTGCCAACCATCGTCAATGCATGCTCTGCCAGCTTCAGCGTTCGTGCGGCTGGAATTGCGCCAAGGACAACTCTCATGGGAGTTTCCCTTGGGAACTCACGGGCTGACCCGTCCGTTCCGGCGGCGCAATGTAGCCGGCTCTTGTCCGCACCAGGAGTTTCTCACCGTGACGTCCGGTGGCCGTTACTTTGATCGTCCGCCGGGTACTATCAAGCTTCTGGTTGGACGGGACGTAACCAATGGTGTACTGGTTGCGGACGTCCGTCGCTATCTGCTCGCAGATCGCCACAACCTGGCTGGTTTCCTGGGGCAGTAACGCCTCACCACCTGTGGCGCGCGCGATCTTCATAAGAACTCCCCGGTTGCGGTTCTCTTCGGCTTCATCGAACAACCCAACCGTATAGACGATCGCGTCGGAGCGGCCGGCGTCGTCCAACACCTCGCCGAGCTTGTGATGACTGGCGTTATCTCCTCCATCGCTGATTACGATCAGAACCTTCTTGTCGAGCGTGGCTTTCTTCAAATGATTCAGCGCGGCTTCGATGGCATCGTATAGCGCCGTCCTGCCACTCGCAGGAATGCCGTTGAGTGCTCGCTCCAATTCCGCGGTGCTGGCCGAAAAGAGTCGGGTATCGGGCAGCCCGAAAGTCACTCGTTCGTTGAAGTTCACGACGAACATCTCGTCCAGCGGGTTGCTGGCACGCACGAAAGCCCGCGCAGCGGCCGTCACATCTTTCCTCTTTCGGCTCATGCTGCCGCTGTTATCGACCGCCAGTCCCACTGCCACCGGAACGTCTTCATGGTCAAAGACACGGATGACCTGTGGCGCGCCATCCTCATATACGTGGAAGCCCTCTTTTTGCACACCGGAGACAAATCCGCCCTTTCTGTCCAGCACGGTCGCGTGCAGCACGACCAGGTTCACATTCACCGATATGGTGGGATTCTCCGGCGGAGGGACTGTTTGGCCCGGGAGGTATTGCCCCGCGATCAGGAAAAGGAGCGGGAGGTAACCCAGCACGGTTGAGATGTGCCCTCCCGCCGGAACCGCGTTCTGCATCATGTGCGTCTGCCACCCGCTTCTCTTTCTCTTAGAGCAACTTGGCGCCAGCGCGGCGGAGTAACCTCGCAGTCCCGAACGCTAGCAACCCGATTAAGCCCAACAGGGGCAAAGAACTAGCGGTCTGAGGTAAGCTGTCTACTTCCGGAGGTGACGAGAGAAGGAAGGCTTCGGCGACCTCGACTTCCTGCTCCGTCGGCTGCTGCGCCTTTAGCGGCGCCTGCTTCATCGCCACTACGTGCGCCTCCTTCATGGTTGTGGCGGGCATGGTGGTATTGGCGGCCAGTTCAGTCGGCATGGACGCAACCGGCTGGTTGTTCGCCTTGGCCAACTGCACAGCCTTGGCCTTGGGGTATACAAACTCGTGGCCGTAATTCTCGCCGGGATAAAACCAGGCCTTCACCGCCTCGGGAGATCCTGTCGCCCGCTCTTCGAAGGTAATGATTGGTTTGCCGGCCGGTTTCAGACGGTAGTCGGGAATCGTCAGGAATGTGCCGTACAGGTGATTTTCGTTCTTGTTGAACACCTGGACGATATGGCGGTCCGACTGTGAGTCCATGAGCTTAAAAACATACGTGCCCGGGCTCAGGACCTGGCCGGGGACTTCCACCGGCCCACTGAATGTGAAGACGGTTTTTTGGTTCCACTCGTCTGCTTTGGCGTGCGGGAGCGCTGTCCCCAGCATCCCGAGGCACACAAATGTAATGACCTTGATCTTGTGCACTTCGAATTCTCCTTAGTCGAGAGTGATTTCAGGCTGCTCCCACGGTGTCCCGCTCTTTTCTTCTCAGTTCACGAAGCGCCGTCACCTACCCTCGCTACCTCCGTGTGTGTGCAATCGCGCGGCCAACAGGTCGACGCTGATTGTCGCCCTGCTCTCCCAAGAGTTAACTGTCTGACCACGACTAAGATGATTAGCTATTTCGAGCTTTTGGCGGCAGAGCGACACCAGTTTCGACGAGAGGGGCGTCGCAGCGTCGACATTGGTGTCTTGATGGTGACTTTGTGGTGATGGCGAGGACTTCTTGCAACCGAGCCAATTGTGGCAACCGTCGCGAGGCGTGAGGCGCGAGGGAATCGAACTGCAAATGCCTGATGGGGACGCAAGCCTTCGAAGATCTAGATTCTCAACTGCCCGCCATCTACGAAAAGGAGGTCGTGTTTTATTGCTCGTGTCCCGACAAGCTCAGCAGTGTGCGGCTCTTCGACCGGAGCGTCATGGCAACATCACGCACTGGGCGCTCTGGCGGGTGGATTCCCGGCCTCATCCGGGCTTACTGCGTCCCAAACTTCCGGTTCACCAAGGCGCACTTGCCACATTTTCTTCGATGCGTTACCGTAGCGATACCTTCAATCTCCGCGACAGAATCGCTCTTCTTCCGCCTCGCCCTTCGGCGGAGCGGCTATCGGGGTTAACCGCCTGGTACGCCTGTGGTGGTTTCGATGATGCGCTGTCGATGTTCCGGTGCGCCAGTCCCTGCTTGCGCCGGATGCTGAAGAAGCGCTCACTCAAATTTGCTCAGGAATTCGGGCGAGGTCGGAGGGGTAGGTGACAGCCCGTCGATGTGTGGCGCCGGTGTAGGCACAATCTCCGTCAATCCCGGTGCAGCTTAACTGGCGGAACGAGTTAGCCTCCGAAATCCGTCGCATAAGAATGGTAAGCCGCATGCTCTAGTCAATCCCGATCATGGCTTCGATGCCCGCCTCCATCGCGTTCGCGGCAGCCTGTAATGTTGCGATCTGCCGCGCCCAGACAGCGCCGGCGAAGATCGAGTCATTGCCCCTGCACAACTTTCAAATGGTGAGTAAGGGTCTTTACCGCGGCGCGGAGCCTTCCGCAGAGGGTTTTCGCCAACTCGCCCGCGTGGGAATCCACACAGTCCTTGATCTGCGCGCCGAAGGAGGCCGGGCAACGTTGGAGGAACAACTGGTGCGCAGTCTCGGCATGCAATATATGAATGTGCCGCTCGCTGGCTATCAGGCTCCCACGCCGGCACAGATCGCCGTAGCGCTACGGATTTTGGAGAATCCATTGCTGGCCCCTGTTTTTGTACATTGCCGGCGCGGCGCCGACCGGACCGGGACGATCATGGCGCTGTATAGGATCGTTCATGACCATTGGACGAATCAGCAGGCGTTAGACGAGGCGAGGCATATGAGGATGGCATCTCGGGAAAGGCTGATGGAACAGCTCATCTTGCAGTACCATCCTCAGCCGTAGCACGACTTCAAGATTTTCGTGTTTAGCAGAGGATACTTCAGTTGTGGGGAGAAACTTCCGGTGTTGACTGAGGACACAGCCGACTCCGAAGTGTCGTACTGATAAACGAAGAGTAGACCCACGCAGGGGCCTGTCTGTAGGCAGAACACATACCAGTGGCACTCTTGTGCTGCAACCGCTACGCAAGAGGCAATTGCGGAACTCACGGCTGTCTTCCGTGATTCTGCTTTTCGGAGCTTCGTCCGACGTTTGTCGTTGAGACGATATAGAATATGAACGAATCGACATTCACGTTGCGACGTTGAACCCGGGGAGCCCGATCCTCTGCTGATAAAATCTGAATCGTCGCTTTTGGAAAACCATGGACCGCAGAACTTTCCTCTCCGCCTCTCTCACAGGGTCGGCTCTATCAGTGGCCGGCGCATCCACCGCAGGTGCCCAATCGCCCCCCAGCAGCGCAAGCGCCACGGCCGAATACTATGACCTCCGACGCTATCAGCTTATAAGCGGGCCGAGCACGAGGTTAACCGACAACTATTTTGCCGGCGCGCTGATCCCCGCTCTGAACCGGCTGGGGATCGGGCCCGTCGGGGCCTTCTCCATCTATTTTGGTCCGGATACGCCCGCATACTACCTTCTGCTACCATCGACCAAACTCGAAACCCTGGTAACGGCCGACTTGGAACTGGCAAAGGACCCTGTCTTTATGAAGGCCGCAGCGCCCTTCTGGGATGCTCCCGCGGGCACGCCGCCATACAGTACGATTGAGAGCACCCTACTGCGCGCCTTCGAGGGTTATCCGAAACTCGTCGTCCCGGCCGCCGCCGCGAAAAAGGAAAAGCGTATTTACCATCTGCGCCAGTACGTATCGCCGACGAACATGGACCACGTACGCAAGGTGGAAATGTTCAGTCATGGCGAGTTCGGCATCTTCGCGAAAGCTGGCGCTGCCGGCGTTTTTTATGCCGATGCGCTGATCGGACCCAGATTGCCGAGCCTTACTTACATGCTCAGCTTCCCGGATATCGCGGCACTTGAAGCCGGATGGGATAAGTTCTCGGCCGACGCGGACTGGAAGAAGCTATCCAGCGATCCGCAGTTCAAGCTGGACCCACCGACCGTTTCGAACGTAACCAGTATCGTGTTGCGCCCGCTCGCATGTTCGCAGGTGTAGTCATTTGGCGCTGTGCGGCTTGGGGAATCCATGAATCCGGGCGGCGGAGACGCAATCCTCCCGAGTCCCCATAGACATACTTTTGCAGCCAGAGGTAACACCAGTCTCTCTCTTCACACCGGAAGTTCTGTGCTGGATGGGAACCCGTGCATCTCGCGCCCCAGGTCACCATCATATTTTTTGGTTGTCTTGAATAGCTCCAGGTGGCCGTCGGAGGCCTCAAGCCGGCACGTTTCGCGGATGGTTTGCATTTGGGCAGTAGTGAAAGGCTGAAAGCCGCGGGCGACTTCGAGATTCTGGTGCAGCACGGTGAGGGAATCGATGCCGCTCACCGTTACGCCAACTGGCAAGCTCATCGCATAGCGCAGCCCCATCGTGACAACAACCGCGCCTTCGCGCACCAGTTCTCCACTTCCTCCCAGGCTCTTCATACCCAGCGCCGCCATGCCGCGCCGGTTCACCTCCGGCAGCACGTTGGTCTCGAAGCTGCGAAAGGTCGCGTCCAGGCAATTGAGAGGCATCTGGACGGTGTCAAAAGGGAAATTGTGGGAAAGCATCCTTAAGTGAATTGAAGGATCTTTATGGCCCGTGAACCCGAGAAACCGCACCTTGCCCTGCTGCTTAGCTTCGAGCAGGGCCTCCGCCGCTCCATTCGGAGCAAATATCAGATCCGGATCGTTTTCGTAGATCACCTCGTGTATCTGCCACACATCCAGATGATCGGTCTGCAAGCGAGTCAACGATTCCTCAAGCTGGCGCATGGCGACATTCTTGTCGCGCCCATGCGTACAAACCTTCGTCATCACGATTGCGCGGTCACGCTTGCCCTTGAGTGCGCGGCCCAACCGCTCCTCGCTCAGGCCCCCATGGTATTCCCACGCATTGTCGAAGAAGTTCACGCCGGCGTCCAACGCTTCATTTACAATTTGGCTGGATTCAGCCTCGCTGTCCGCAGAGCCCAGGTGGTATCCGCCGATTCCCAATACCGAGACTTCCAATCCGGTGCGGCCTAGCGGGCGCTTGGGTATCTCCGTGCCGGTTTGGCCCTGAGCCGCGAGGGCTGAGGCCCCGAGCATAAACGTCTCCACAAAAGTTCTTCTGGTTAAGTCAAATGCAGGTGGCATGTTATTTAGTCGGAGGGAACGGATGTCCGTTGTTGTCTGTCATCTTGAGCATCTCGCGCACTTCGACCTGCTGCATATCCAGAGGAAAGCCGTGAGCAAGACGCGCTTCGGGGTTGTCAAACCGGAGCGAGAGCTTGTAAAGTTCGAATCGGCCATCAGCCGCATATGTGCTGCAACGGTCGCGCAGCGACTGCATCGCCGGCGGCGGCAGCGGCTCGAAACCCTGGGCTACTTTGAGCGCCTGCTGCAGCGCCTCGGGCTTATCGATTCCGGTGATTGTGGTAGTCACCGGCAGGCTCATCGCGTATCGGAGGGCCTCTTCGCCGGTTAGCACACCTTTTTGAACGGGCTCGCCATGGCCACAAATGGGCTTCATACCGAGCGCAGCGATTCCTCGGCGATTCAACTCCGGTAGTACCTGTTGCTCGAAACTATGAAAGTTCGCGTCAAACGCGTTCAGCGGCATCTGCACGGAGTCAAACGGAAAGCCTGTGGCCAGCATCTTGAGGTGAATGGATGGGTCCTTGTGTCCCGTGAATCCGACAAACCGTACCTTCCCTTCTTTCTTGGCCTGCTCTAATGCCTCCGCGGCGCCATTCTTTCGGATAAACAAGGCCGGATCGTTTTCGAAGCACACACCGTGAATCTGCCAAAGGTCCAAATGATCGGTTCGCAACCGATGCAACGATTCGTCGAGCATGCGCAGCGCAAGGGCCTTATCGCGCCCATGCGTACAGACCTTGGTCATCAGGAACACGCGATCGCGCACGCCCTTTAAACCGGCACCCATCCAGGCTTCGGTCTTGCCGCGGTGATATTCCCAGCAATTGTCGAAGAACGTAATACCGCCATCCACGGCCTGTCTGACCAGGCGTACCGCAGTGCTCTCGTCAGGTGCATCGCCGAGGTGATGTCCACCGAACCCCAACGCGGAGATCTTGACGTTGTGGCGGCCGAACTGTCGCAAAGGAATGGCATTACTAGCGTTGGGCATCGTGCGCTCTCGTTGATCCCAACTAGGCAATTGATGCACCATTGGCGGTCCCGCGACGTCGACGCACCATAGTGCTGTAACTGACAACCGGGCGGCCCCCTGCCGGGCTGGATTGATCCGCGAGGCTCGGCAAAAACCTGACCCCTGCAAACACCGGCGTGATGTGGCCGGCTGATGGGTGTCTCCCTCTCGACATCCCCTGTCCCTATTACGACTCGGCACGGATTTTATCGGCCTGATGCTTCGCTCAAGACCCGTTCGGGAGGATAGCCCCGTTTGCATGGTCGACAGTGCGGTGCGGGGCGCCGAGTGCCCAGTTCGCCTTGGGATGCCTGGCAAGCGTCCCATACGGCGGAGCTGGACAAATGGGGTCGAGAGGCCGGCCTCTCGATCTTCACCGATACCTCGCGCCTGCTCAGAACTCCGCCGGAGAAATAATCCCAGAGGACACATTACCAGCTTGCTGGGTTGCTTCTTGGAAACGCTCGACACATCTGTCTGCCCAGCGTCCCGAGAATAAGTAGCGGTTGGCCGTATGGACCAACAAACCGACTGATCTACAGGAGTTTGTCGCGTGGCCGCCGGATTGCACAATACCAAGATGGGAGATATTTATGAATACACAACGTAAGATTATTAATGTCGTCGGAGTAATCCTTCTTACTGCGATGGCATCCTCGGCGCAGCAAGTGAAGATCGACTTCGATCGCGACTCGGATTTCGGACACTATAAGACGTACTCGTGGGAAAAGGTCCAGACACAGGACCCGCTATGGGTCGATCGGATCAAAGAAGCTGTCAATTCAGCCCTCGCCGCCAAAGGATGGGCTAGGGTGGATTCGGGCGGCGACGTGGCGCTCATCGCAGTAGAGAGTACTCAGGACCAACAAACCCTCAACACTTTCTACGACGGCTTTGGCGGCGGTTGGCGATGGCGCGGATTCGGCGGATTCGGAGACTCCACTACCACCGTCGATACCTATAAGGTCGGCACTCTGGTGATCGATCTCTTCGATGCCAGCACGAAAAAGCTGATTTGGCGCGGGTCCGCCAGTGACACGCTTTCGGACAAGTCCGACAAGAACATCAAGACTCTCGACAAAGCGGTTCAGAAGATGTTCGATCGCTTCCCGCCCAGCCCGAAGAAATAGCGTGATAGATGCGGACGTCCATTGAAAGGAGAGTCATTATGAAGAAGTTTCAACAAGGCATGGCGCTATTCCTATCGTGGTGCCTGGTAGGTGTGTGTGTACGAGATGGATTCGCCTATCAGAACAGCCCACCGCAGGCTGCGCAACAGAGCCCGGACCAATTGCAACAACTCGTTGCGCCCATCGCGCTATACCCGGACACGTTGATTGCGCAGATCCTGCCGGCCGCCACATACCCGGACCAGATCGTCGATGCCGAGAGGTGGATGCAACAGCATAAAGATCTCACTGGCGACAATCTGGCGAAGGAGGTGGACAAACAATCATGGGATCCCGGCGTGAAAGCTCTGACACAGTTCCCAGCGGTGCTCGCCAACATGAATCAGAATCTGGCCTGGACTTCGGAACTGGGCGACACTTACATCAATCAGCGACAGGAGTTGACTCAGGCGATTCAAACCATGCGGCAGCGCGCTAAGCAGGCCGGGAATCTGCAGACGACAGACCAGGAGAAGGTGAGCACCCGCGGACAAGACATAGTCATTCAACCCACGTCGACCGAGGTAGTGTACGTACCTGAATACGATCCATGGCTGGTGTATGGAGATCCACTAGCCATGTTCCCAGGCTGGTATCCGTACCCAGGGCTCTTCCTGGGAGGTCCGGGGATAGCCTTCGGGCTTGGTTTCGGAGTTGGTATCTTTGGCGGCTTCGGTTGGGGCTGGGGCCATTGGGGTTTCGATTGGCATGGCGGCGGCCGGGCGATTTACAACCACAATACGTACATCTCCCACAGCCGGACCATCGTCAATCGCAATGATTTTCGGGCGACTCGTGGCAACTTTGACCGATCCGCGGGCTTTCGCGGTTCCAGCAACTCGCGCGCCATGTCCGGCACGCATTCCAGCGCCTTCAGCGGATTCAGTCATGGCGGTTTTACGAGAAGCGGTTCATTCCGTGGGCAATCGAGCTTCGGCGGTTTCCACGGAGGCGGTATGGGCGGCGGCTTTCACGGCGGCGGGGGCCGGCGATAGAGAACAGGAGGAGATAAAACGATGAAACGAAAATCAATTCAATTCGCAATACTGGCGATCGCTGTTGGGACTGGCGCCGGCATGGCTCAACAATCTGCACAGCCGGTATTTCCGTCGGCCGCCGAGGCTGGCCAGAGTCTATTCCAAGCGGTGCAAAGCAACAACGAGGCGGCCATTAACCAGATTTTGGGTGGATCGACGGATCTTGCCTCCTCGCATGACGACGCCCAGGATAAGGCAGATCGCGAAGTCTTCGTCCAAAAATATCAGGAGATGCACCGCCTGCATCGTGAAGCTGATGGAGCGGTGACCCTGTACATTGGCGCCGAGAACTGGCCGTTCCCTATTCCGATCGTCGAGAAGAACGGGGCTTGGCGCTTCGACGTGGATGCCGGCCAGCAGGAGGTCCGATTCCGGCGAATCGGCGAGAACGAGCTCACGGTAATTTCGGTTTGCCACGAGTTCGCTTCCGCAAAGCGTGATCGCACGGACGCCGCGAATTCGACGGCATTGCATGGTTACTACTTCCGCGTCTTGCCGTCGGCCAAAGCTTCGGGCGGAGTCGCACTGGTCGCTTATCCAGCGGAATATCGGTCTTCCGGCGTAATGACGTTCGTCCTCACGGAGAAGGGCGAAGTGTATGAAAAGGACCTCGGCGCCAATACTTCGGCGGTCGCAGGTGCAATGGCATCGTTTCACAAAGACGCTACGTGGCGCGCTGCCGGTGAATAGAAGTGGAACCCAGGCTTTCAAATCAAGGAGTAGAACCTATGTATAGAACGTTTATCGTGATCGGTCTTGCGCTCGGTGTGCTGCAAGCCCAGGAGCAAACGCCGGATCAGAGATTGCGGAGCGCAGCAACAGTTCTGCACGAGATCCTGTCCGCGCCAGACAAGGGAATACCGGAGGATTTCCTGGCACGCGCCCAATGTGTCATGATCGTCCCCGGATTGAAGAAGGGAGCCTTTTTGGTTGGCGGGGAATACGGCCGCGGGTTCGCAGTTTGCTGCCGCGACGGAGTCTGGGGAGGCCCCGCTGCCATCAGGTTCGGCGGTGGGAGCTTCGGAGCCCAAATCGGTGGCGAGTCGACCGATGTGGTGATGCTGGTGATGAACCGCCACGGTATGGAAAAGCTGGCCTCGGATAAATTCACGATCGGCGGCGATGGTTCCGCGGCGGCTGGACCCGTGGGGCGAACCAGTGCCGCGGATACGGATATCCTGTTGCACGCCGAGATTCTCTCGTACTCCCGGACGCGTGGAGTCTTCGCAGGCGTCTCGCTGGATGGCACTGTTGTTAGCCAGGATCACAGCGAGGACCGTAAGCTCTATGGCCGAGACGTCCGGAATCAAGGTGTCCTCATGGGCGATGTGCGTCCACCAGAGGTTGCTCGATCGCTGATTTCCGAGTTAGAACGCTATTCACCAGGGAAGTAATAGCGAACTGAGGTGTGGTGAGACAGACCATCGCGTTTGGTGGTCTGTCTTGCCTCTTGTGAACTGCTTGCCCAGCCTTAGCGGACCCCCTGTACCGGCCACGCTGTGCTGGCGATTCTCGCCGCCATCGCCGTTAGGAGCGATTAGCCAGTCGGAGCCGTGTAGGTCTGGCTGAGCGGTGCCGAGGCGAAGGGGAGGGTACTGGGCGACCGGAGATGGCTGTACCTTCTGAATGCGTGGTCGTACTCCTCGGACGTGGTTTGAGAACTCGAGAAATCGCGGCTGAAAAATGGCGTCAGCGCGATGACGCGTAGAGCATCGCGCTACGTCGGAAGTAACATAGTCTTAGCAAGCCGATGGCTCCAGTCACCTCGAAGTTCTTGCTGATGAACACGTGGTGCGGCCATCGGATCTTAATCATGTGGACGGCGTACGAGCCGTCGTTCAACTTCAGCACACGATTGATGGTGCCGCCGGGGTACTTGACGAGCGCAGCAGCCTTGGCTTTGTCTGCTGCCTCACCCGTGATGATCGTTCCCGCTCCGGGACGCCAGTTCTCCGGAACCTGACCTTCGACTCGCTGGTTCGGGCTCGTTTGCGCCAACGTCTGTGCGCGAAGCACGCCCGTGACGGAACTAAAATGGAAGATCGCGAACGCAACGATCGCGATCGTGATGGGCGTTACAGATCTGGCGACCTTTCGAAAAGACATTATGAGGGCTCCTGACGATATGGCGCTTGCCGTCTAGCAGGCGTTACCGTCGCCCCGACAAGGTCGGATAGAATCGTAGCTCGAAGATCTTAAACAAGAATACTGAGCGGTAACATCGCGCGGCGGCCAACAGATCGACGATATTCTGGATGGCCGCGTCAGCCTTGTGGTAAGCGGCCTCGAGTTTGCTGTTGGATGGTTTGCTGCGTCGGGAGGGTGGTGGAAACACTGTTGGCCAGCGGCCCGCGCTGGTCCCATTTAGACTGCCAAACGGCCCCATTTACTGCCACCGTCAGCTTGACCCTCTTTCCGAAATAGAGGATCCCCCTGGTATGCAGGCTTACCGAAAGGACACACCCTCAGTACGGTCTCGACGCGGCGGGCCTGCGAGGCACTACCGCGCGTAAGTGTATTCCCTGTTGGAACTGCCGTAACTCGCGCCCGCGGCGCTGACCAGTTGGTCTTCAACGCTGTCGGGTGTCCAATCTCCCATACCCGGTGTAGCCGGAGGCCGTTCGCTCTGCCCGGAGGGGTACTTCGCGAGACCCAGTCTTTGCATCATAGCGATCAGAGTAGTTCTGGGCACCCCGAGCCTGGCCGCTGCTCCACTCCGTCCGCC
>Ga0181519_10001507_pt1 | contig 20509 bp, 22 predicted proteins | sample PEATcosm2014_Bin_26_FD_121102 | JGI IMG/M metagenome (GOLD analysis project Ga0181519, IMG submission 121102) | Peatland microbial communities from MTU Mesocosm Facility, Houghton, MI, USA - PEATcosm2014_Bin02_10_metaG | ecosystem: Environmental > Terrestrial > Soil > Wetlands > Peat | place...
CGGATGAGCGACTACGATCAGGAGGTCGTGCCGTATTGCTCTGGTACCTGAGAAGTCCCGTCGATCCGGAATCCTGCGGCGATGCATCGGTAGCTGCCCCGAGTCCTGCCCCGAACCGGGTCACCTCGACTCGGGGGCGCGGACGCGCGCCGCGTTCACTGCCGGTCGGGCCATCGCAAGCCAGCCAGCCGTCACTCCGCCGTTCACCCGGAGTCCTTCCTGCGGCGACCGGAGGTCCGCCGTCCCGAGTGTCGAACTTCTTTACACATGCGACACGGCCGGACACGACATATTGAGCCAAGGCCATGAAATTACGGAATTGTTTCGGCAGGCACGTCTCTTGCATTTCATATTGTCACGACCGTCGCCGACGGGCCGCCGCGCAGTACAAAGGTCTCACATGAATCTGAAAATCGTCGGATTGATCGCAGCGGGACTCCTCGCCGGGCCGCTGACTGCTCAGGCGACCTCGATCCAGGGCGACTGGACCGGATCCGGTACCCCGATCTTCGTCGGCGGTGGCAATGGTGCCGTCGAGGACGCGAGCCTCGACTTCACGAGCGCGAGCCCCATCCTGGGCATGGTCGACGTCACGTGCCCCGGCTACTCCGCCTCGGACTGCGGAACCGGCGGGTGGGTGGATTTCACCGGCTCGCTGACCGGCCCGATACTCGATATCTCGCTGCCGACCAACCCGAACGCCTTCGTGGGCCTGTACCTCGGCGGCAACACGATCACCGGCATCGTCACCAGCAACGACGGTGACGTGTACGACTGGACCTACCATCGCGTGTCCGTCCCCGAGCCCACCACGCTCGCGCTGCTCGGCCTCGGGCTCGCGGGAATTGGCTTCATGAGGAAGCGCAAGTCGGGCTAGGGCAGGCGTTCCACTCACGCGCAAAGCCCCGGCTTCTGGATCCTGCCGCGGCCTGTTGCAGGTGGACGCCGTATCAGTGCGCCCGGAGCGCCGCTAGCGACTCCCGCGGCACGCGGCTGTCCCAACGACTGGATTGCGCCTGCCCGGGGGCAGACGCTCGCGCCGATGAGATCCCGTCACTCCAACTCCTCGGCTCGCCCCGTCAATGGCAGAAGCGCGACAGGGAATCCGCGACCCGCGCCATGCCGCTCGTGTCTACCTCGACGTTATCGGCCGTCTCGCCGCTCTTGGCCAGGCGGATGCCGGTCGAGCCTCCCGGCAGCAACGCCACGATGTTGCCGCCCCAGCCGATCATCCGCGGGTAGAACAGCCGGCAATCCGGCGCTGCGACGTACGACGTGATCCAGAATGCATTGAAGTAGGTCGACTCGCCCGCAGGTAACTTCTCGCCGGTCGGGAATCCCCGCGGCTGCGGGCCCGCCAGCAGTTCCCGGATGCGTGGCGCGTACAGGATCTGCTGGCCGCCGTGCCTGCCGTCGTTCTGGTAGAGCCTCGCGATCAGCACCATGTCGCTGATGGTCGGGTAGTAGCCGTAGGCCAGCAGCGGATGGCCGATGCTGCCGTCCGCCTCGAGCGTGCGGTTGGTCGGTGCCTGATGGATGCCGATTGGCGCGAACACCTCTCGCTGCAGCATGGACCAGATGCTCGCGCCAGCTCCCTCCTTCGACTTGAGAAAGCGGTCCATGGCCACGCCGAGAATGAACATGTCCTGATCACGGTAGCGCGTGACCTTGCCCGGACCCCACGGATAGACGCCGCCGTCCTCGAGCAGAGCCGCGACCTTCTCGCGGGTCGACCGGGCCTCGTACCACCGCGAGTAGCTGGGGTCGAGATAACCGTCACTCGTGTCGTTCGGTTCGCGCCGCGTGCTGCCATTGCCGATTCCCGTCGCCATGTTGATGGCGTCTTCGAATCTCACGTCGTGCCAGCCGCGATGGCGGGCCGCCTCCGGGACGTAGTCCGCGATCCTTGCTTCGAACACGGCCGGGCCGTACTTCTGGGCGAGCCGCAGCAGCGCCGTTTCATTCGCGAGGGCCTTGGTCGCAGACCAGACTCCGAAGCGCGCGCGGTCGCACCATGGCAGCGGGCCACCGGCACTCTGGCATCCCTTCAGGTAGAAGGTGCCCTGATAGTCGAGTCCGGAAAGCACGATGTCGCTCGCACGCATCGTGCCGTCGAACCCGGCCAGCTTGGCGGGGCCAACTTTCTCCGCGAGCTGGTCCCAGCTTGCAGTCGGAACCGCAGCGGCGCGCCCGGCCTCGTATTCCCGCTGCAGCGAACTCAAGCGGCCGGCTGCGACGGGCTCGAAGGCCGCCGGAATGAGCCCCGCGGCGACGAACTGCTCCTCGATGTAGAACGGCGCCGTCTGTTGCACGATCTGGAATCGGACATTGGACACCCGACCGCCCTTGTAGAGGAACGTCGCGAGGCCGTTGTGCGTTTCGCCCTCGATGGAATTTACGAGCGCGAACGGGAATCCGGCGCGCGACCAGCCGCGATCGTCAGGCTGGGACCAGACCCTGCCGGGCTGCACGATGATGTCCCAATAGCTGCGCCCCGTCTTGCCGGAGCCGTAGCGGATCACGTCCTGCGTGAAGGGAACGAGGTCGCCCCTGTCGGTGAAGAAGGAGATGGCCACGCCCGGAAACAGTCTGGGATCGCGACCGAGAACCGCCGGCGACGAGAATGCCGGAGGCTTCGTGGTCATCTGCGCTTCACTCAGCCGCAGCGTTCCGAGGAACGGCGCGTGCTCCATGACCGCGTCCGGTCCCGGCGCGAAGGCAGTGTTGTCGATCACGTCACCGGACCAGGTGGGCGAGAGCAGCTCGGCTGTGCCGATACGCCCGGCCGCGGCGAAAGCAGAGTGCACGCCGGCGAGCGCGAGTACGCATAGCGTGAGTCCCCGCGGCAGCCATGCCATTCCCCCACGCCGGTACCGCTCGATTGCCATGGAGCTTTCCTCGGAGACGCCGTTCCAGATGAACGCGCTAGCTTACCCAATGCGGCCGCCCGACGAGGCGCACTCCGGATCCGCACAGTTCTGCTGCACTCAGCCCGAAACCTGCCGCCGGCGGGCGGCCGGGATCGGCCACGCGCGGTCGCATGCACGGCGGCACGCCTCGCTCGAGCACGGATGCTGCGTCGCACACCTCGCGCTTCCCTCCGGAGCCGACATGACCTGCGCGGCCGCCGCTGCCTGTGGCGATCCCCGGCTCCGCGCCTCCGCTCCTCACGGAAGCGCATCGCCATCGCGAAATGATCCCGAAGCACCGCTCGCAGTCACACTGTCGTCGGCCAAGAGCGATACTGACAAGGATCAAATCGGTCGCAGTGAACCCGCTGGAGCAGACGCGTGACGAGACTGATGGTGCTCGGTGCAACCGGCCTTGTCGGCGGGCTCGTCGTGAGCCTCGCGCTCGAGGATCCGCGGATATCGGTCGTCGTCGCGCCCACGCGGCGACCCGTCGCTCCGCGTCCGGGGCTCGAGAACCCGATCGTCGACTTCGATGCACTCGATCCCGCCGCGCCCTGGTGGCACGTGGACGCGGTGATCAGCGCGCTCGGAACGACGACCCGCGCGACCCCGTCGCACGCTGACTACGAGCGCATCGAGTCCACGGTCCCCGTCGCGGTCGCGAGGCTCACGAAGGCAGGGGGCGCGAGCGCATTCGCCTATGTCTCGTCGCTCGGCGCCTCGCCGACGTCGCGATCGACCTACCTGCGACGCAAAGGGTTGGCCGAGCAACGCCTGCGCGAGGTCGGCGTCGCCTCCCTGACGCTGGTGCGACCGGCCGGAATTTCCGGGCCACGGCAACCGCCGCGTCCGGCAGAGCAACTGACGTTCGCTCTCATGCGGGCAGTTGCCCCGCTGCTGCCCAGGCGCTGGCGGGTCGTCAGCGGCCTCGAGGTCGCGCGGGCGCTCCTCGAGAGCGTTCTAAGCGCATCCCCGGGGGTGCACGTGGTCGAGTCGGAGGCGCTCCACTAGCACGCCGCGGCACCATCTCCCTGTCCCGCCATCACGGGATGTTGCGGGCTCTGGCCACCGCGAATTCCGGCCACAACCCGCAACAACTTCCGGGCTCAGGGCGCCGTATAGACCCACTCGCCGGCAACCATCGTCTTCAGGACCTTCGTGTCCTTGAGGAGGTCGGGCGAGACCGTCAGCACGTCGCGGTCGAGCACCGCGAAATCGGCCTGCTTGCCTGCCTCGATCGACCCGATCACCCGTTGCTGGTCCATCGCGACGGCGGCATTGCGCGTGTAGGCGTAGAGCATGGCCTCGCGTGGCATGTCCTGGTTGGCATCGAGCACGCCTTTCTCGCCGAGCCGCGTCTCGGCTTCGTAGATCGCAAGGAACGGATTCGGCGAGGACACGAACCAGTCGCTCGCACCGGCGATCATCCCGCCGGCATCGAGTACCGAGCGCGCCGGGTACTGCCACGGGTAGATCGCGAGGTCGACGTACGGCTTCACGAGGTCGATGGTATCGGTGCCGGCACCCGCCCAGAGCAGCTGGAAGGAGGCGACGACGCCGAGTTCCCGGAAGCGGGGGATGTCGCCTGGCTGGATGAACTGCAGGTGCGTGATCGTGTGTGGCACGGCGTTCGGGCCGTTTGCCTTGCGCGCGGCCGCGATGCCATTCAGCGCTTCGTGCACGGCTCGATCACCGATCGCATGCACGTGGACGAGGAGCCCGTGCTTGTCTGCGTCGATGCAGACCTCGGCAAAGTGCTTCGGGTCGAAGAGGAGATCGCCGCGCTTGCCGGTGTTCGAGTAGGGCGCGTCCATGGCCGCCGTCTGCGACGGATATTCGACGACGCCGTCGGCGAACACCTTGATGCCCGGAACGGTCAGGCCGGGGACGTTTGCGAACTTCGCCCTGAGCGCCAGCGTCTCGTCGAGCGGATGCGGGTCGTTCGGCTTGACGACGACGAGGGCCGCCACGTGCGCGGTCAGCTTGCCGGCGGCGGCCAGATCACGGTAGGCGGTCAGCTTCGTCTCGTCCACCAGCGGATCCAGCCACGAGGTGATGCCGAGGCTGTGCAGGTAATTGAGAGCGGCCTCGGCGCCGGCCAGGTTCCTGCGGGCATCGGGGGGCGGAATCTGCTTGTCGATGAGCTGGCGCCCCGCGTCTACCACGAAGCCGTTCGGCTCGAGCGCCGCGTCGTGGCCGTAGTAGGCGCGCTGGCCCGCGTCGAGCTTGCGCAGGTACGCGGCCGTCAGGCCCGCGCGCTTCCGTAGCGCCGCGTTGGCCCAGGCCGTGTGCCCATCCATGCCGTTGAGGGCGACCGCCTGGTTCGCGTAGTCTCCCGCGCTGAACAGTGCGTTCAGCTGGTCGACGTGCGACCAGATCGCGAGCGGGATCCCCGAGATCACGAGGACGTCGCCGCTCATTCCCCGGCCGCTGCGCTTCGCCTCGGCTGCGATTGGCGCGAGCTCGGCGACCGAGCCGAGCTCGTTCTTGAGGTCCGTCGCCAGCAGCGAGACGATGCCGCCCCACACGGCATGAATGTGGCTGTCGATGAGGCCTGGCATCAGCGCGTGGCCGCCGAGATCGACGACCTCGGCCGCCGGGCCCGCGGCAGCCGTCACCTCGGCACGACTCCCGACCGCGAGGATCCTGCCGTCGCGGATGGCGACGGCCTCGGCGTACGGCTGGACCGGGTTGGCCGTGAATATCTTGGCGTTGACCAGCACGCGGTCGACGGCAAGGGCGGACCCGGAGGCCAGCGTCGCGACGAGGCACAGGACGAGTCCCGAACGCCGGGCAATGGATGCAACGGCAAAGCGCATGAGCGGTCTCCGGACGAGGATGAAGTGATGGTGTGGGGATTCTACCCGTTCGCCGGCGCCCGCTGTCGCGCGCCCGCCATCTCGATTGCACCTGCGATGACAGACACGGCGCCCGTCGGCTCCTCATGCCACGCAGCCAGGTCCGGCGCGAAGACGGCAGCTGAGTCGCGCCGGCGTGCGCCATACGGTGCAGGAAATGCCGCCTCAAGCCTGCAACAGGAGTATTTCTGCGGGATCGGCCGTGAAGGGCCAGCGGCCATGGGCTTTGGTAGAGTGCCACCGCCGACCGCCTCGGGTAATGCGGCACGCGGGATTTCGGGCGAACGGCGCGTCGGGTGTATTGACGGGCAGGTCAATCCGAAGCACGGACCATGAGCCGGGGAGAACGGGATGATCAAGGTCAGCGTGATGTATCCGAATGCGCCCGGAGCGCGATTCAACCATGAATACTACCGGGACAAGCACCTGCCGCTGGTGAAGGCCAGGATGGGCGACCTCTGCAGGTACTACACGATCGACAGGGGACTCGCCGGCGGCGCGCCGGGCGCCCCCGCCACCTATGTCGCCATGTGTCACATCATTTGCGAGTCGATCGACGCCTTCCAGGCGGGGTTCGGTCCGCACGCGCGGGAGATCATGGCCGACATTCCGAACTACACCGACCAGGCTCCGGTCATTCAGATCAGCGACATCGTGGTCGGCTGACGTTTCTGCCGTCACCCGACGCCGCGACGGGGCGCGCGAGCCCCGAGGCCGCCGATCGGGACGGACCGCTCCGGATCGGGCCAGAAGCACGATCCAGAATTGCCGACGCGCCTCATCGAGCCGTGCCGGCCGAGCGGCCGCAATGGAACGAATCTGGCGCAGCCGGGCATCTCTCCCTAGACTCCTCAAACGGGCGCGCGACAGCGCGCCCCGAATCCTGAAGGCCGAAACCGTTGTGAGGTCCACGGCATGAATCCCATCCGGAAGATCGCGGCGCTCACTGCGGCGCTCTCGCTCCTGAGTGCGTGCGCATCGAGCGGCCAACGGCAGGCGGTGTCCGTCGCCTCCGCCGAGGAGGCGGTGCGCGGCACCGAACTCGCCTTTGCCAGGTCCATGGCAGATCGTGATTTCCGCGCGTTCGCCAGCCACCTGTCGGCCGACGCGGTCTTCTTCGACGGCAGCACCGTTCGACATGGTGCGGCGGAGGTTGCAGCGGCCTGGAAGCCCCTCTTCTCCGATCCGAAGGCGCCGTTTTCATGGGCGCCCGATCACGTGGAAGTGCTGGCGTCAGGCAACCTGGCCCTCAGCACCGGGCCCGTGACCGTGAACGACAGGGTGGTGGCCCGCTTCAACTCGATCTGGCGGCTCGAAGCGCCGCACACCTGGCGCATCGTGTTCGACAAGGGAGAGTCCATGTGTGCGTGTGCCGCAAAGTGAGGCACTCGGCGCGGACGGACCACGGCTCAAGAGGAAGATGCGCTGCCGCTGCGGATGAGCCGGCGGCAGGGTCGTCACCACGACCGCGACGGCGCAGCGCATGGCGCGACGGGACGTTGGCTGCAGCGCGTGCCTCGACCATCGCCGGCGTTCGATTGCGACTCGCCGTGCGTAGTGCTCAGGCACCAGCCGTTCGCCTGCCTCGCGTTGCGACGAACGCCACCGCGACCAGAATCGATGCGACGCTCATCGCGAGGAACACCGCGCGATAGCTCGCGTGTGCATCGAAGAAGGCGCCGATCAGGACGGGCACCGCCGCGAGCGACGCGAGGCACAGCAGGTACCACCAGCCGTAGGCGCGTCCGAAGCGATCGAGTGGTACCGAGGTGCGCAGCGCCTCGATCAGGATCGGGTCGCCGCCGCCGATGAGGAACCCGAGCGGCACGACGAATGCGGCGACTGCAGAGAGCGTAGCGCCCTGCGGGAGCGTCGTCGCCAGGTATTCGACACCGGCCATGATGGCAAGCAGGGTCGTCACGGCGATTCGCGGCGACAAGAGTTGCGTCGCGAGCCCGCCGAGCAGCACGCCCGCCATCGCACAGATCGCGACGCTGCCGGTGGCCAGCCCGATGAGCCGCGGCCCGAGCCCGATGTCGGCCAGCATGGGCGCGAGCTGCGAGAGGAACGCAGCGTAGCCCGCGTAGAAGACGATCGTGCCGCAGCCGATCAGCGCGAGCGTCCACAGGGGCGCGAAGGAGGTCACCGGCACCGGCATTTCCCGCGAATTACCCGGCGAATCCACCATCGCCTGTGACGGCGGCCGCATGAGGTACGTCGCAACCATCATGCCGGCGAGCAGCAGTGCCGCGAGCACCACGGCCGCCGTTCGCCAGCCGTACGCCGAGATCAGCTTCTCCGCGAGCGGCGCCATCACGAAGCCGCCGACGTGCCAGCCACACAGAGCAATGGCGAAGGCGAAACCGGTTCGACGGCGGAACCAGCGCGCGACTGCGATGGGCAGCGGCGTCACGACCAGGCACTTGCCGGCTCCCATGCAGAAGCGGATCAGGAAAAATTCCACCGGACTCGACAGCCGGGTCATGACGATGAGACCGGTTGCCTCGAGCAGCGCGCCCACGAACACGACTGCCCGCAGGCCCGCGAGGTCGATCGCGTAGGAGGCGATCAGCACGAACGGCGCCGCGAGCCAGAAGGCGCTCATCAGCCCGCCCAGCACCGCGCGGTTCCAGCCGAACTCTGCCTGGATCGGCGCGAGGAACTGGGTGAACGCGTAGACGCCGATCCCGTAGGCGAGCATCCCGGCGACGAAGAGCCCCGCCATGCCGCGGAGCTCGTCCAGCCGGAACGGCGCCGGTGGCGCCGGGGTCCGGATCAAGCCCGCTTCTGCCGGCGCAGGAACTCGAGCACGGGTGGCGCGACGGTCTCGGGGGCCTCGAGCAGGATCGCGTGCCGCAGTTCCGGCAGGATCACGAGCTCAGCAGCCGGGAGCGCCGCTGCAATCTCCCGGTTGAGCCTCGGGTTGCAGCCGCCGTCCTGCTCGCCGGTCAGCACGAGCGAAGGCGCCGCGACCTCGTGGAGCCACGGCGCCATCTCGGTATCGGCGTAGATGTCGAACACGCTCAGGAACACGTCGGGATCCGTATCGATCACCTGCCTGAGGCGCCGTTCGATCACCTCTGGCCGGCGCGCCGCGAAGCCCGGCGTGAACCAGCGGTCGCGGAGCGTCTCGAGCACCGGCGCGATTCCCTTCGAACGCATCGCAGCGACGACGCCGCGGACCTTCGCGCTGTCATCGGCCGTGCGGAAAGCCGCGGTGCTGTAGAGGCCGAGTGACAGGACGCGGTCCGGATAGCGGCGCGCGTAGGCCGGTCCGATCATGCCGCCCAGGGAGTGGCCCGCGAAGTGCGCCCGATCGATGTGGAGCTCGCGGCGCAGCGCCTCGAGGTCGTCCACCAGGTCGTCGAGCGTGTACGGCGGCGCGGGCCGCGGGGACAAGCCGTGCCCGCGCAGGTCATAGCTGATGCAGCGGAATTCCGGGCGCAGGTGGGAGATGAGTCCGTCCCAGCTGTGTCGGGAGGCGCCGATGCCATGGATCAGGATCAGCGGCGGGCCGCTGCCTTCGACCGAGTAGGCCGACTGCGATGCCTTGCCCATGGGTCAGTCCGGGTACTTGTCGGCCATGAGCTCGCCGGCAACGGCCCAGTCTTCCTTCTGGACGTCAGCCAGCACGATCGTCACTGCCTCCGGCTTGCCGCCGCAGGTGGCAACGAAGGCATCGGTGAGCGCGCGCGTGAGCGCGCGCTTCTGCTCGCGATTGCGGCCCTTGAACATCTCTACACGGATAATTGGCATGGGTTGCTCCCGGAGTCTGTGGGCCATGGATTGCGCGAAATCGCCACGTATTCGCCGTCCAGGTAGGCGAGCGGGGGCTCCGCCACCGTGCGTACGTCGGCGACGTGGCCAACGACGATCACGTGCGAGCCGGCGTCGACGGTGTCGATCAGATGACAGCTGAAGCTGGCGGCGGCTTCGGCGAGGCGCGGCAGTGCGTCGGCAATCAGCCTGACGCCGGCGAAGCGATCGAGCGGATCGCCACGGCCGGCAAAGCGGTCGGCGAGCGCCGTCGCACCTGCCTGCAGCACGTTGACGCAGAAGGCACGGTTGCCGGTCACGGCGCGCGCTATGCGGGACGCACCACGCAGGCACACGAGCAGTGACGGCGGATCCGCGGAGACGGAACAGAACGACGTCACGGTCGCGCCGTGCCGGCCGCAGGCGCCATCGGTCGTCACGATCGCGACGCTGTTGGCAACGCGGCGCATCGCGCCGAGGAACTCCGCGCGCGCAGCGCTCATGGGCGGACCGCGGCGACGACGCGCTTCGGGCGCCGCGCAAAGGCTGGCATGACCTCGGTGCCGAAGCGCTCGAGCGCCTCGAGCGCTTCCTGGTTGGAATGTCCGATGTTGACGTTGAGGATCAGCTCGTCGATGCCGAGCGCCTCGTAGTCCTTGAGCCGGTCGATCATCTCCGCCGCGGTGCAGATGAGCAGGCTCTCGCGCAGCGACTCCTTCGTCTGTGCGAGCGGCAGCGGCGCGATCGCGCCGCGCTCGACAATTCCGGGCCCGGTGAACACGTTGTGGAATCGACCGTAGTAGTCGAAGGCGAAATCGAGCTTGCGCCGGGCGTCGGCGTCGTCCCTGGCGACGCAGCACACGCGCATCAGCGCGAGGCGCAGGGCATCGTTGCCGGAGGCCGCCTTGCCGCGATGGAACGCATCCACCTGCGTGCGCATGGCCTCGACCGAGGCGTTGAGTGGTGTCGTCTGGATGTGGAAGCCGCGTCTCGCGGATGCCTCGATTGCCTCCGGCACCAGCGCCGCGATCATGATCGGTGGCGAACCGGATGCGCGCGGCCGCGGCATGACGGTGATGGGGTCGAATTGATAGTACCGGCCGTTCCACGAGACTTCCTCGCGCCCGAGCAGCGCCAGCAGCACGTTCAGCGACTCGTCGAAGCGCTCGCGGGACTCGGCGATGGGCTTTCCCATGCGCGCGAGTTCATACGCGAACGCGCCGCGGCCGACGCCGAGGACGAGGCGCCCCTCGCAGAGGATGTCCGCCTGCACGACCTGGCCCGCAAAGATGCGCATGTCGTGGAGTGGCAGCTGGCAGACCGACGTGACCACTTCCAGGGTCGAGGTGATCGCTGCGACCTTCACGGCGAATTGCAGCGGGTCCGGGATCAACAGGATGTTGATCAGGTGGTGCTCCGGGATCGTGACGCCGCGAAACCCGAGGCGCTCGACGAGCCGCGCCTGCGCGAGCATGTCCGCGTACAGCCGGTCACCGCCGTAGCTCGTGTCCCGGTAGTAGGAGCCGAGGAAGTTGTTGAAATCCATGTCTGGCCTGCCCCCTGAACGATGCGCATTACCGTGCCAGAGTCCAGTCGTATCGAAAAGCGAAAGTATTTCGCCAAGAAGTTCGATAGTTTCGAAGTTCTGTCCGATTCACGCCCCCATGACGAGTCTCGCGTCCCATCCCCGGGGGCCGACCGGCAGGAGCCTAACATCTTGTTTATATGGCTCTTTTCATCGCCTTGCCGGGCCACACCGCCACCTGTTTCGGCAGGGCTCGGCTCCCGATCAAGTCCCCAGGCGGCAGGTCGACGCCCGGGCGGTCCCGGATGGATGGCGGGGCAGGCGAGGGCAATGGGCCGTGATCCGCTATGGACGCGGCGGGACGCACGAAGTCAGCGACAGCCACTCGTCGTTATGGACTCGTCGCGACCCCGGAAACTGAGTGCCGGGGAGCAACCGCGTCCGCAGCCTCGAAGCTCCGCAGGCAAACGTCGCAGGCGAGCCGCAACGCCGAACCAGATCGGTCAGCAACTGGCGGTGGAACACCGAAACGCGCGCACCGACTGCGACCCGAGGCTGGCTGCCTCGCTGCGATCGGCTGCCGGCGCCGGATGAAGGTTCCGGGCACCGGCAGCGGATCATCCGAACACCGGATGGGACCGGCGTCTCATGCCTTGGACGGAGTCAGATACCAGAGAACGACGGCAACCAGGATCAGCGCCGGCACGTCGCCGACGAGGTGCCCGGTCTCATGCTTATCGCCGAGCGCCTGCACCGCCATGATCGCCGCGTGAACCACGCTCGACCAGACCGTGAACGAGATCAGGCTGCGATTGGCGCCCGGGTTGTTGGCAGCGAGAATCAGGAAGATGCCGAGCACGGCGTAGATCCCGGCGATCATCTGCAGGTAGTAACCGCCCATGCCCCCATGCCAAACCCAGCCCGACGGCCAGATGAATCCGAGCGGATAGACGAAAAGAAAAATCACCCCGAAGAGTCGGAGCGCAAGTTTCAGGAACTTTTCTTTGTCAGCGGCATTCATGTCTGTCCCCCACCATTTGAGTGTTTTGATTCAATGGCCGTGTGCACACACGAGGAAACTTTCTTGCCGGCATCTCAGCCGAAGGCATGCAAGCCTGCGCCGGCATTTCGCGGCACGCAGAGTTCCCTTGAGTTCGCCCCCACCCGAGCGTAGACCGGCACGAAGCGGCACCGCAAGCCCGCCGGATGACCGACGGTCGTGAGCGCCGGTCTCCGCTGAATGGCGGGCGACCGTACCCGATGACCCGGCCGGAACGCGACCGGGCCGAGGGACGCCGCGAAGAGTCTCGGTGGTTTGAAAGGGTGCGAATACGATTGACCATACGATGATCGACGTACTATCGTAAGCCAATGATAGCCACCCGTGCCGTCGCTGCTCTCGGCGCCCTCGCTCACGACCGTCGGCTCGCGATCTACCGGCTGCTGGTGGAGAAGGGACCGGAGGGTCTTTCCGCCGGCGACATAGCCGAGCGCATGGGCATGGTTCCCTCGTCGCTGACGTTTCACACCCAGGCGCTCACGCGCGCCGGGCTCGTGTCCCAGCGCAGGGCCAGCCGGCAGCTCTTCTATTCCGCCGACTTTGAGTGCATGAACGAGTTGCTCGAATACCTCACCAGGAACTGCTGCGGTGGGACGCAGTCGTGCGCTGCCGCGTGCCTGCCGGTCGCCGCCCGGAAGCGCCCCGACAGGTCACGAAGGCGCTCCGGATGACGACTCTCGAGCGGCTGGCGCTCAGCGTCGGCGGCAGCGACACCGGAAACAACTGAAATGCCTCACCGCCACTCCCTGCCGCGCTGCCTGCTGGCCGAGGGCCTCGGCTCGCTCATGCTGGCGGCGACGGTCGTTGGCTCCGGGATCATGGCCGAGAGGCTCGCCGCTGGAAATCTCGCGGTCGCGCTCCTTGCAAACACCCTCGCAACGGTCGCGGTGCTCGCCACCCTGATAGCCCTGCTCGGCCCGGTCAGCGGCGCGCATCTCAATCCGGCGGTGTCTCTGATCGAAGCGGTCCGCGGGCGTCTTTCCTGGCGCAATGCCGCGGCGTACGCGGCGCTGCAGGTCGCGGGCTGCTGCGCCGGTGCGCTCCTCGCGCACCTCATGTTCGAGCTGCCGGTGCTGCAGACGTCGCTGCACAGCCGGACAGGACCCGCCCAGTGGCTGGCGGAGGGTGTCGCCACCTTTGGGCTGCTGCTGGTGGTCCTCGGTCATCGCCGCTCCGAGGACGCGGCGTGGATGGTCGCTGCGTGGATCGGGGCCGCTTACTGGTTCACGGCCTCGACGTCCTTTGCCAACCCCGCGATTACCATCGCGCGCTCGCTGACTGACACGTTTTCGGGCATTCGCCCGGGCGACGTGCCGGCTTTCGTCGTGGCGCAGGTAGCAGGTGCCTTCGCGTCGCTTGCTGTGGCCAGACTGCTCTTCTCGTCCGCGACCGCCGTGGCACCCGTCCGGGAAACCCGATGACTTCCAGCGAACCCGACGACCGAGGCCCAACATGACTCAGCCGGTATCCGTGACCATTTATCACAATCCCGCGTGCGGCACGTCGCGCAACGTGCTTGCGCTCATCCGCAACGCCGGGGTCGAACCGACCGTCATCGAGTATCTGAAGACGCCTCCCGACCGCGAGACGCTGGGGTCGCTCATCCGGCGCATGGGTATTACCCCGCGTGCATTGCTGCGCGAGAAGGGCACGCCGTATGCCGAGCTCGGCCTCGGCGACGCTCACTGGTCGGACGCCGAGCTCGTCGACCAGATGGTTGCACATCCGATCCTGATCAACCGTCCGGTCGTGGTCACTCCGTGGGGCGTGAAACTCTGCAGGCCGTCGGAGGCCGTGCTCGACATCCTTCCGTTGCCGCAGAAGGGGCCGTTTTCGAAGGAAGACGGCGAACCGCTGATCGACCTCCACGGCCGCCGGGTTCCCTGACGCGCATGGCACGGCCGGAACGGCTGCGAAAGTTGCCTGGTGGGGACGGGCCAGGCTGGCGGAACCGCTGGCTACCGCTGCGGCTCGTACGTCAGCGCGACCACCCCCGAGCCGAACTCACTCCGGCTCACCAGCCGCAGGTCGACAATCTTCGACAGTCCGGCAAACAACGCAGGCCCGTGGCCCACGAGCCTCGGCTGCACCAGGAATTCGTACTCGTCGATCAACCCAAGCTCCGCCAACGCGAGCGGCAGCGTGACGCCGCCGACGAGCAGGCCGTTCCCCGACTCCTGCTTCAGCTGCTGCACGGCGGTCGCCAGGTCTCCGCGGATAAGGTCGGCATTCCAGCCGACCCGCTCGAGGGTGCGCGACACGACGTACTTCTTCGCCGCGTCGATTGTTCGGGCGAACGGCTCCATCCATTCAGGTCTCGCTGCCGTCGTGGCGGACGGACGAAACGCGGCTTCCATCATCTCGTAGGTGATCCGGCCAAAGAGGAGCGCATCGGCCCTGGCGAGGTTCCTCGTCGCATGACGATGCAATGCTTCGTCCGGATGAATTGCACGATGATCGCAGCACCCGTCCAGCGTGACGTTGATGGAGTAACGGAGCGGGCGCATCAGGGAAGCCTATCGCCGACGGGGTGGGCCAACAAGCTTCACCTTGCGCCGCCGAAAGCGGTCGGTCATGACCCTCGACTTCGGGTCTGCTTCACGCTCGCATATCCAGTCCCTCAACCCAAGCAGGCATGCTGCGCCGCACTCGAACCGGGGGCCGGCCGGGGCCAGCGACGGCTACAGGTCCTTTCGCACCGAATGATCGATCTGCATGAGCTCAACCGGCGCCCCGTGCACCTCGATCATGGCGACCAGCACCCCGTCACTCGGACTGTTGGGCGCGATGATCACCTTCTGACCGCGGATCGCCTCCGCCAGGTCGTCCACCTCGAAGGCAACGTGCGGAACGGTCTTCACGAGCTCCGGAACCGGCGAATCATCCCAGTATCTCTGCCACTGAATGCCGAAGGGATTGTTCTGGTGGTCGCTTACCGTCACCTTCAAACGCGCTACCGGGATCTCACCCTCGAATCTCCCGGTTGTCGGTATCCCGACGTGGTTGTACTTCAGAATCAAGGGCAGCTCCTCGGTTCCATGGAGACTTGCAAGAGACAGCAATGAACGTCGAGCACTCGCCTCCAGGCGGCCAGGTCCGGCCGGGCGTGCTGGCTGGCCCGGCAATTTCCTGTTGCGACCGACCCTCACGAGCACGTTGAGACGATTCCAGGACCCATCGCCGCGGTCCGTGTCCGGGTGTCCGGCAGTAGCGGCGACGGGTCGACCAGGCAGGGTTCCAGCTGGACGTGTGATCTTGAGACCACCCGCGGTTCAGCGGCGAGCCTGCGATACAGGAGTCCGGCTCACTTCCGGAAGCCGCTTTCGCGGCCGCGCCCGCAGGAATCGCCGAGGCAAATGGTACACGCCGTCCGCGGCGCCGTACACTTCGCACGACGCGGGAGGCGCAGAATCCGGCGCTATGGTGCGGGAGTGGATGCGGTGCCGACGAAAGACTCCGGGGATCGCCACGAAACGAAGCTCCGCGAGGCGTTCCAGCAACTGCTCGCGGGTCGCCTCGACCGCCGCGAGTTCATGCGAACGGCGGTCCGGCTCGGCGCGACCGCTGCGGTCGCGGCATCCATGGCGGGTGTCGGAACCGAGGCGCTCGCGTCCGCCGACAGGCGTCAGCACGAGACGGGGCGACGGCCAAACATCCTGCTGATTCTCGCCGATGACATGGGATTCGCGGACATCGGCGCCACGGGTTCGGAGATCCGCACGCCGAACATCGACGGCATCGCCCGGCGCGGCAAGCTCTTTTCATCGCTCTACAACTGCGCCCGCTGCTGCCCGACGCGCGCGTCGCTCCTGACCGGGCTCTATCCGCACAAGGCCGGGGTCGGGCACATGGGCGCCAATCTCGGTTCCCCCGCCTACCAGGGGTTCCTGAGAAACGATGCCGGGACGATAGCGGAGCTGCTGCGCCCCGCCGGCTACCGGACCCTCATGGCCGGCAAGTGGCACGTGGCCGGAGACTTCTGGGCACGCCTGGTGGACACCTGGCGGGTCGGCGACGTCGAGCACCCGACGCCGCGACAGCGCGGATTCGACCGCTTCTACGGAATCATCGACGGCACGATCAACTACTTCTCTCCGTGGTACATCATGGAGAACGACCACAAGGTCGAGGTCCCGCCGACGGACTTCTATTTCACCGATGCGATCACGGACAAGGCGATCGCGATGATCGAGGAGAGCGTCCGCGACGCGAAGCCGTTCTTCATGTACCTCGCGCACTGCGCGCCGCACTGGCCGCTGCAGGCGCATCCCGCGGACATTGCGCGCTACGAGGGGACCTACGCGAAGGGCTGGGACGCGACCCGCACCGCGCGGCACGAGGAGATGCTGTCGCGCGGGGTTCTCCAGCATCGCTGGGCGATCTCGCCACGCGATGCGGACGCGCCTGCATGGACCAGCGCGGCGCATCGCGAGTGGGAAGCGCGCCGCATGAGCGTCTACGCGGCCATGGTCGACCGCATGGACCAGCAGATCGGGCGCGTGCTCGCGGCGCTGCGGCGCCTCGGCCAGTACGACGACACGCTGGTGCTGTTCCTCTCCGACAACGGCGGCTGCGCGGAACTCATGCGGGAGGACGGCTGGGCGAAGTTCTACCCTGACGTCACCAACGACGGCAGGAAGATCACGCTCGGCAACCGGCCGGACATCATGCCGGGCAGCGCGCAGACCTACATGAGCTATGAGCTGCCGTGGGCGAACGTCTCGAATACGCCGTTCCGGCTGTTCAAGCACTGGGTCCACGAGGGCGGCATCTCGACACCGCTGCTCGTCCAGTGGCCGGCACGCTTCACGGCCGGGGGAATCGCGCATCAGCCCTGCCACGTCGTCGACATCCTGCCGACGATTCTCGAGGTGGCAGGGGCGGCCTATCCGACGGAACTCGGCGGCCACGCGCTGCAGCCGCTCGACGGCGAGAGCCTGCTGCCGCTGATGGAAGGGCATCGCTGGACGCGCTCGCGGCCGATTTTCTGGGAGCACGAGGGCAACGCCGCCATCCGTGACGCAAATCTGAAGCTGGTGCGGAAGTTCAATCAGCCGTGGGAGCTCTACGACATGGAGGTCGATCGCACGGAGCTCCACGATCTCAGCCGCGGCAACCGGCGCATGCTGGAGCGGCTGGTGGCGGATTACGGCCGCTGGGCGGAGTCGGTCGGTGTCGTCGACTGGAACATCCAGCAGCCGAAGCTGCTGGACGCATGGAAGATGCAGGACGTGCACGGCTGAAGCGGTCGCCGCCCGTGCGGCTCGTGAGGGCGGTCCTGCGCCGGGGCAGGAGCCTCCCGGTCTCGATCCGGTGCGGGCCGTCCGTGACCGCAACCGTCCGGGCGTGCGGCGCAGCCGCGCCGCCACGAGATGACCAGGGCCCGGAAGCACGTGCTCCGGGCCCCGGACTCATCGCTCGTCGTCAGTGGCTGACGGGTTCCGAGAACTCGACGGTCACGCGCCGGTTCTCGGCGCGACCGGCGGCCGTCTTGTTGCTCGCGACCGGGTTTTCCTCACCGAGACCCGCGGCGGTCAGTATCCCCGCCGATACACCGTGGCCTTCGAGGTATTCCTTCACAGCCGCCGCACGGCGCTCCGACAGCTCCTGATTGTACGCAGGCTTGCCGACGGAGTCGGTGTAGCCACGGATGTCGACCCTGGAGCAGTGACACTGGACGATGGTCGTCGCGACTCCGTCGAGGATCCTGGTCGACTCGGGCTTCAGCTTCGCCGATGCAGTCTCGAAGTTGACGCCCTTCAGGACGACTTCCTGCCGGACGGGCGGCGCCACTGCCGGCGCCGGCGGCGCAGGCGGTTGCGGTGCTGCGACTGGCGCTGGCGCCGGAGCAGGCGGCGGCGTCGGGGCAGGCATCGGCTTCGCCGCCGGCATCGGTGCGGGCGCAGCGGCTCCGCCGAAGCGGTAGCCGATGCCGACACCGTAGAGGAGCGGATCGATTCGCGCCTGCGTCAGCTTCGTGCCGTCGAACTTGACGTCGGAACGGATCATGGCCCACTTGACGTCGGCGTTCAGGAACCAGTGCTCGGCAATCCTGAAGTCGAAGCCCGCCTGCGCGGCGGGACCCACGCTCGTGCTGTCCAGCGACAGCGGGATCGGCTTCGCGGTCGGCACGGCGAGGTTGACGTTCGAGATCAGTGTCAGATTGACGCCGACGCCGAGGTACGGCCGGAAATCGCCGGCCGGATTGAAGTTGTACTTCGCGGTCAGGATCGGCGGCAGGTGCTTGAACGTTCCGATGTCGGTGGGGCCGCCAAGCGCGCTCTTCTCGACCGTGACCGTCTGGGACTGCGGATAGGTGAGGATCAGCTCGGACGACCAGTTCGGCGTGAAGAAGTACTCGAAGTCGAGGTCCGGCAGCCATTTCGAGTTGACGTGAATGTCATCCGCAGGCACCGCGAGCGCGGGGATGGCATCCGACTTGTTCGCGGGACTCAGGTACACCGCGCGCAGCCGGACTTCCCAGGGGCCGTCGTCGTCCGCGCGGGCGACCGTCCCTGCGAGCACGCCTGCGACCCCGAGGGCGACCGCCGCCGTTTTCAAGTTGATGTTCATCGCAATCCTCCGTGATGACTGAGCAACTGCGCAGATGCTAGGCGCCGCGGTGCGGCGGGACGATCCGTAGTAGTCCGCATCTGGTTTGCGCAGCTGTCGCTTCGGGATCGCGATCTGTTGCACGCAGGCACGCGCGACCGCGCCCGGGAAACATTCTCGATGGGAGAGCCTCGCGCCGACGCAACGGCGCAGGTCCAGTTCGTCGCGACCGCGACATCCCGGGCTGTCGCCCGGGTTCATTCATCCTCGTCCGCGTCCGATCCCGGACGCGGACGTCAGTCGCGACCGAGATCCGGCGCCGCTACTTGCCGGCGTCGGCCACGCACTTCTTCGTGAAGCTGGTCTTGGCTGCACCGTGCAGCTTCTTGTCGGCCGCCTGGGCATCGCAAGTCGCCTTCGCTGACGACGCCGCAGCATCCTTCTCGCACTTCGTCACGAAGCTCGTCTTGGCAGCGCCATTCAGGTGCTTGTCGGCCGCCGCGGATTCACAGCCCGAGTCCGCCGCCTGTGCCGTGGCGGCGAGCAAGAGGACGCTGAGTGCCGTCGCGATGAATCGTGTGCCCATGGAATTCTCCTACACTCTATTGGCCGCGCGACAGAGGCGTGGCGCACTCGGCGCCGGAACCTCGCCTGCGCGGCGGCTTTGCAATGCCTGATCCGTCGCCCCTCAGCGCCCCGGTACGGCTCCGCCCGGGGTCATCTTGTCGACGACCTGAGGCAGGAGCGTCGCGAGCTTGCTCGCGAGATCCTGCGGCGAGATACCGGCCTTCGCCGCAAGCTCCTGGATCGTGTCGGCGCCAAAGGCCTGGTGCACCTGGGCCGTCGAGATGGCCTGGTTCGGCCCGCTGCCAACCCAGGAGTTCACCGTCGCCCCGAGCCCGTTCTGTTCGAGCTGGCTGACGATGCCCTGCACGCCGCCGTGCTTCTCGATGAGTCCGTTCACCACCGAAACCATCTCGCCGCCGACCACTCCACCCAGCAATCCGTCCAGCAGTCCCATAGCAGTCTCCTGATATCCGATTTGATGCGCGTGCGGGCGCGTTACTGACATGCCTTGCCGTGATCGGCCCGATAGCCCTTCGAGGTCGCGTCCGACTCGCTCAGGTATTCACCATCCTTGGTCTTCCCGTACCACTCGGTACCCGGGCAGTGGTAAACCTTGGACTTGTGGTTGGCCCACACGAGACCGGGACCGCCGCCCGGCGCCGCGGTGGCAGTCGCTGCGGACGGCGTCTTCGCCGCCGGTGCCGCCTTGACCGGCGCGGCGGCCGGCGCCGCAGCAGTTGCCGCCGCGGGAGCTGCAGCGGGAGCCGCGGCCGGCGCGGCTGCCGGGGCAGCGGCCGGCGCAGCCGCCGTCGCAGGGGCCGATGCCGGCGCCCCGTACCAGTCCTGCACGCCCTTGTGCCCGCGGCACGCGCCCTTCTTGGTCGCACCCGAGTAGTAGCTGCCGTCCTTGCAAAGGCCGGTGGTGCCGGCCGGCGCGCCGGCCGGCGGCGTCACCTGCGCGAGGGCCGTGGCAGCAATCAAAAGGCCTGCTACCAGACCCAGTCGTGTCGTTGTCGTGCTCATTGAAAAATCCTCGGGACGTTGATCGAAATGTCGACGCGGGCGCGCGCCGCCCGGCTGCGCCCTTGGCAGCCGAGCGTCAGGCGCGCTTCGAGAGCAGGTTCCTGATCTCTTCGAGCAGCACTTCGCTGCGCGGCGGCGGCGGCGGCGGTGCGTCGGCAGCGGGCGGTGCCGGCCGCTTCAGGCGGTTGATGCCGCGGATCGCGATGAAGATCACGAACGCGACGATCAGGAAGTCGACCACCGACTGGATGAAGGC
>Ga0181519_10001508_pt1 | contig 20499 bp, 18 predicted proteins | sample PEATcosm2014_Bin_26_FD_121102 | JGI IMG/M metagenome (GOLD analysis project Ga0181519, IMG submission 121102) | Peatland microbial communities from MTU Mesocosm Facility, Houghton, MI, USA - PEATcosm2014_Bin02_10_metaG | ecosystem: Environmental > Terrestrial > Soil > Wetlands > Peat | place...
GATGCCGCCGCCGGAGCCGATGGACTGGTAGTTGATCTCCACGCCGGGGTGTGCCGCGCTGTACTCGCTGAACCACTTGGAATAGATGGGGTAAGGGAAGGTTGCGCCCGCCCCGGTCAACTTCTGCGCCTGCGCCGCGCTCAAGGCGGCAACCAGCAATCCAATGACAACCAACGTCTTTTTCACAAAGCTCTCCCTTGCAGAAATTCTGCTGACTACTATATTCCGCGCGCATTGTTACAGGAGTTTGAATTGGAGGGGGAATTGCGGGGATTCTTGGAAGGCGCCGGGAATGCGGAGTTGATTTTTATTTATGGACCATTTAACATGGTCCATATTGGAGGTTGCTATGCCTACAGCATTTTCGAACAGTACCTCTATCGGCGTTACCGCATTCAAGTCGCAGTGCCTTGGATTGATTGATGACGTGGTCCAGGGAAAAACCGACCGCATTGTCCTGCTCAAGCACAATCGTCCGGTTGCCACCATCGTGCCCATTCATGAGGAAGCGGATGATGATTTCGAGCTTTGGGGGGCGATGCGTGGAACGGTGACCTTCTTACCTGACGTTGACTTGACCGAACCCACGGGCGTGGTTTGGGACGCATTGAACGAATAGTGAAAACTGAAATGAACTTTCCTAAACCAGTGCTTCTAGACACCTGCGCGGCGATCTGGCTTATAGGTGGCGCCCCACTCTCCGCATCCAGCCGGACTTTGATTGAGGATGCCAGAAAGAGAAATCTCGGAGTCTATGTATCGCCATTCACAGCCTGGGAGATTGGCACGCTGGTAGCCAAAGGACGGCTGCCACTGACACTTACACCGAAAGAGTGGTTTAGGGCCTTGCTAGCCATGCCTGGAGTGCGACTAGCCGATCTTTCGCCATCAGTGTTAATCGATTCGACTGCATTACCCGGTAAGCCCCCCAGTGATCCTGCCGATCAAATCATCGCGGCAACGGCGCGCTTCTATGGTTTCCGGCTTATTACCCGCGATGGGAAATTACTTGACTACGCGCAGCAAGGGCATATCCTCGCCATGAAATGCTGAATATGATTCACCGCAAGATCATTTTCCGCAAGCTATATACTGACCTGTTGAAGAATTCACCTCACCTGGAGAACCTGAATGATCCGCATTCCCCGTATCTTTGCCGCGATGCTGGCGGCGACGCTCCTCTTTGCGCCCGCGCTGGTTCGCGCGGAAGACGACAAGCCCGCCGAGAAGGCCGGCGCTGACAAGTCTGCTACCGACAAAACCGCTGAGAAGGCTCCTGCAACGGAAGTCACCACGCAAGGCACGGTCGAGGTGGGTGGGCAGAAGATTGCCTACACGGCCATTGCCGGAACCATCACCGTGGGCGCCACCGACGCGCAAGACGCACAGCTTGGCCTGGACGGCAAGCCGCAGCCCGGCAGCCAGCTTGCCCTGAATGAGCCCAAAGAGCCCAAGGACGCTGTGCCGACAGCGCGCATCTTTTACGTGGCGTACTTCAAGAAAGATGCCAAGGCCGAAGAGCGGCCGGTGACTTTTTTCTACAACGGCGGACCCGGCAGCGCCTCGGTTTGGCTGCACATGGGCTCGCTCGGCCCCAAGCATGTGGTGACGACCGGCGACCAGCACCTGCCCGCCGCGCCTTACAAACTGGTGGACAACGCTTACTCGCTGCTGGACACAAGCGATCTGGTCTTTATCGATATGCCGGGCACGGGCTTTGGACGGCTCATCGGCAAAGATGCGGAGAAGGCCTTCTGGGGCGTGGATGAGGACGCCAACGCCTTTGCCCGCTTCATTCAGCGCTTTCTGGCCAAGTACAACCGCTACAACTCGCCCAAGTACATCTTCGGCGAAAGCTACGGAACCACGCGCTCGGCGGTGCTGGCCGACATTCTGGAAAACCACATGGGCATCGATCTGAATGGCGTTATCCTGCTCTCGCAGATATTCAACTTCACCACCGACATCGACGTTCCCAGCGGCAATCCAGGCGTCGATCTGCCCTACGTGCTGGCGCTGCCCACCTACGCGGCCACGGCCTGGTATCACAAAAAGCTGCCGCAACAGCCGGCTGCTCTGGAGCCGTTCCTCAAAGATGTGGAAGAGTTCGCCATGGGCCCCTACTCGCACGCGCTGGCGCTCGGTACGGACCTGGGCGCGGAGGAGAAGCAGTCTGTCGCCCAAAAGCTGCATGAATATATCGGCCTGCCCGTCGCCTACCTGCTCAAAGCCAATCTACGGGTGAATGGCGGCGAGTTCGAAAAGACTCTGCAGGACGATCAGGATTTGACCACCGGCCGCCTGGACACGCGCTACAGCGGGCCGAATTTGAATCCGCTGAGCGAGTATGCGGAGTACGATCCGCAGAGCTCGGCCATCTCGTCGGCCTATGTATCGCTCTTCAACGACTACGTGCGCCGCGAGCTGAAGTACGGCGAGGGACAGACCTACCTGGACCATGCGCTCTTTGACGGCGTGCAATGGAATTTCAAGCACAACGGCAATCCGGTCAGCACCAATGTGGCGCCGGATCTGGCCGAAGCGCTCAAGACCAATCCCCGTCTGAAGATCATGGTCAACGGCGGTTACTACGATCTGGCCACGCCGTTCTTTGCCGCGCAGTACGAGGAGAAGCACCTGCCGATTCCGCAGTCTCTGGCCAAGAACATTGAGTACGACTGGTACGAGTCCGGCCACATGGTCTACGTGCGTGATGAGAGCTTGAAGCAGTTGCATGACCGCGTGGCGGCGTTCATTGTGAAGACACAAGCCGAAGGAAAGAACTGATTCGCCTTACAGTGAACTGCGCTGATGAAGGTCTGAGGCGCCCCACCTGTTTCGCAAAAGGCGCGAAATGGGTCGGGCCCCCGGCCGAACCCGATGCCCTGAAGCGCGGCTGGCAGCGCCGGCCAATCGCTCTCAGTTCCTTCTTGAAGCCGCCCCAAATCGATAGCGAGATCGCCGGATCTCTCTTTGCTGATAATTAACCGGCTGCCGGTTATCCTGAACGTGGATGGTTGAAATTACCTCTAGCGCCGCCGGTCTTTAGGAAACCTCTGATTCACTTCAAGTCTTGAATGCACGACTTTACAGGCTGCGGAAAAACTCAATCAGAGCAGGTTTTGTAACAAGGGCACGACTTTAGTCGTGCCGCAAATGGCTCAAAATGAGCCGGGCTTTAGTGCTTATCCGTAAATTGTAGCGCCGGTCTCCAGACCGGCTGTAACGTGGACCTCCTGGTCCACGTAGAGTCTCAAACAATACAGAAATACGCTGGAGCCATCGCTCAATTCAAACAGGCCTGAAACCAGGAGAAAATCTTCAATTTACGGATAAGCTCTTAGCTCCTGCGGAAAAATTCGATAAAGAGTCCAGAAGCGTCAGAGCACGACTTTAGTCGTGCCGATAAGGCCCATAGAATCAACTGGGCTTTAGCCCCTGCGGGATCTTTTATCATGAAATCGAGAGTTGTTCAGCGGACTTCCTCGCCCGCACAACAACCAAGGCACAAGTCTCTCTCGAAAAGGGCTGCTTCGAGGGTGAAAAAACGCACTCTACCCACCCCCCCGGCTATTGAACACGGTCCCATCTCATCCGTTTGCGTATAAAACACTTAAAATCAACAAGATAACTTTAAGACGGGTTAACGGATAAGTCACATCAAACCCCGATTTTCGCCCTCATTCTGCCAAGAAACACTGCTTTTTTTTGCCGAAATATGGCCACTTCCCGTCGATTCTTGCAGGCTCTGCATTCAGCCTCCAGACGTAACATCCGATATTTATGCAACTGCATTTCTGAGCAACAAGTGTGCGAAGGGAGCCGCAACTTTTTTCGGAGAATCATGTCAAAGAAATAAGTGGCCGAATGAGTTTGGAACATTTCACTTTCAAGTTGCGTAAAGGCTGTCAGACGCTCAGAAAGAGTGTGTCGCATTTCTATCCGTCGCAGCGTACCTGTATCAAATTTTCTTAGAGGACATATCATCATGCACGCTCTGCGCTACTTCCCGCTTTCCGTTCTCCTCCTGCTTCCTGCGCTTTGCGCGCCTGCGCAACAGGCCGCACAAAAGCCGCTGCCTGATATTCATCAACTGATGAAAGAGGTCAACGAGCATCAAAAGAAACTCGACAAGGTGCGCGAGAATTACACATACACTGAGACGCAGACCACGGAAGATATTGACGCAAAAAATCGCGTGACTAAAACGGAGACGCGCGAGGTGGAGATATTCTTTGTCAACGGCCACGGAATGTGGCGGCTGGTGAAAAAGGACGGCAAGCCGCTGGACGAGAACGAGCAGAAGAAGGAGAGCGAGCGCCTTACCAAGGCGGTGGAAAAGGCGCAGCAGCCGGAGACGGATAAGGAAAAGGAAAAGGAAGCAAAGGACGAGATTACGCTGCGCGACGTTCTGGATGTAATGGATGTGCGCAATCCGCGGCGGGAAGTTTTTCGCGGGCGGTCAACCATCGTCTTTGATTTTGTGGGACGCAAGGACGCCAAGACGCACGGCATGGCCGAGGATGTTTCCAAGAAGCTGCAAGGAGCGCTGTGGGTGGATGAGGCCGACCGCGAGGTGGTTCATCTGGATGTCTCCTTCAATGACAACTTTCATGTGGCTGGAGGCCTGGTCGCCAATATCGAAAAAGGCTCCAACTTTCACTTTGACCAAGCGCCGGTGAATGGCGAGATCTGGTTTCCTACCGGCGCCGAAGGAACTGTTTCAATGCGTCTCTTTCTGGTCAAGGGGATTCGTCAGCATTTCGTGATGCATGATTCCGGATTTCAGCGCTATCACGTGGTGGCCGAACAGGGCAAAGAAGGCACCGTGGTGGAAAAGAAGTAGTTGGTATAAAGTCTCCAGACAGTGGCATCCGTCTCTTGACTGTAGCGTCGATCTCCAGACCGCATCCACCACTTGACTGTAGCTCCGATCTCCAAACCGCATCCGCCACTTGACTGTAGCGCCGATCTCCAGACGCATCCGCCACTTGAATGTAGCGCCGGTCTCCAGACCGGCTGTAGCGTGGACGTCCTCGTCCACGCCTGCCTCTTCCCGCGATCCATCCAATTGCTCTACATTGAAGTTATGTTTGCGCGCAGGCTTTCGATTCAACGCATCGCCACAGACGGCACTCGCCACAACTGCCCTGTCGGCTGGATCGACAACTTTGCCATGCGCAACTTCACCAATGATCCGGTCTTTGACGACACGCTGCCTGTGGCGGACGGCGTGCTGGAAGCGGGCACGCGCGTGCCGCTTGAGCGCCTTCAACCGGCAATGGAAGATTGGTTTCGGCGCAAGGGCTATCTGAAGCCGGGCGAGCGCCTGAGGGTTGAGGAGATTACGGGTCAGGCCGCAGACGCGGATTGCTGAAATGCACTACGATAATCGAGTGACTGCTCCTTTGATCCACGCTCCCATCCTTCTGGTCCACGGCGGCGCGTGGGCCATTCCTCCCGATGCGGCGGCGGCTCACCAGAACGGAGTCCTCGCGGCTCTTGATGCCGGTTACGCCATCCTCTCGCGGGGCGGGTCGGCGTTGGACGCCGTGGAAGCGGCGGTCACCGTGCTGGAGGACGATCCCACTTTTGACGCCGGGCGCGGCAGCTTTCTCACCTCCGACGGCCGCGTGCAACTGGACGCGCTGCTGATGGATGGCGGGCGCATGAAGGCGGGCGGCGTGGCCTGTGTGGAGCGGTTGCGCAACCCGATCCAAGCCGCGCGATTGGTGCTGGAGCGCAGCCCGCACGTCTACTTTGTCGGCCCCGGCGCGGAGCAGTTCGCTCGCGCACAAGGCATGGCGCTCATCGAGAATTCCGAGCTGGTTCTGGACCGCGAGCGGGAGCGGCTGGCGCACGCCAAGGCACGCGAGGCCGCAGGGCTGGGCGACGAGACATTCTCCGGTCCGGAAGATTCGGAACCTACCGTTCTGCGCGACGACAAAAGTCCGGAGACGGCCTTTCCCGCGCATCTGAATTCGCATGACACGGTGGGCGCAGTTGCCCTGGACGCGCGTGGCAATCTGGCTGCGGGCACCTCAACCGGCGGAACGCTGAACAAAACACCGGGCCGCGTGGGCGACTCGTCGCTGATCGGCTGCGGCTGCTATGCCGACAATCTCTCCGCCGCCGTCTCGCTCACCGGCTGGGGCGAGCCGATCATGAAGCTGGTTCTGGGCAAGTGGGCCACGGACCGCGTCGCCTCGGGTACTGCTCCTGAGACTGCCGCGCAAGAGGCCATTGCTTACCTCTATAACCGACTCGGCGGACACGGCGGCATCATTCTGCTCGGTCCGGATGGACGCTTCGGCTTGGCACATAATACTCCGGCCATGGCCTGGGGACTGGCAACCCAGGCTGGAGTGCAAAGCGGGTTGACGATCTGATTCTTGAGCCGGCTCCGAAGGGCTGCATGGCTTCCATCAAACCTCCATTGAAAGCAGATAAACGCAAATTTATCTTTCCGAGATCAAGGCGTGTGTTGTAGAGTGGACGGCGATGACCATGAACCCATCCGAGAGTCTTGAAGTGCAAGTAAGTGAGCTTGGCGCGCGCGTGCGCCGGCTGGAAGAGGCGCTGAGCCGGCAGGGCATCCTCTCCCAAGAGTTCTTGCAGCAACCTAAAGCGAGCGCAACTGAGGCCAGCGCGCCCGCGGTGCCTTGGACCGCAGCGCTTGAGGGCAGGAAAGAGAGCGACAACGCTGCTCCTGCTGCTGCGCCTCCGCCTTCATCTCGGCCTGCTGCGCTGCCCAGCTTTGGTTACGCGGCGTTGGTCGCGGACAAGGATGAGCAATCGCTCGAAAACCGGATCGGCTCGCATTGGTTTAACCGCATTGGCATTCTAGCGGTGCTGATCGGCATGGCCTGGTTCTTGAAGCTGGCCATTGACAGCCAATGGATCGGTCCGTCGGGGCGGGTGCTGATTGGCCTGGTCGCCGGCGGAGCGTTGATCGCCTGGTCAGAGCGCTTCCGCGACCGTGGCTATGCGATCTTCTCCTATTCGTTGAAGGCGGTGGGCAGCGGCACGCTCTATCTTTCGCTGTGGGCGGCGTTCTCGCTCTACCAATTGATTCCGCCGGGAGTGGCGTTTGTGGCGATGATCGCGGTGACTGCATTCAATGGCTATATGGCCTGGGCGCAGGATGCGGAATTGCTCGGCCTCTATGCCATCGCCGGCGCGCTCAGCACGCCGCTGCTGGTTTCAACCGGCGAGAACCATGAAGTTACGCTCTTCAGTTATTTGCTGGTGCTGAACGTGGCCATGCTCGCGCTGGTGGCGCTGCGTCCCTGGTCGCGGCTGCTCTTTGCGTCCTTTGCCGGCACAGCCATCTTCGTTTTGGGCTGGTGGTCGGAGTTCTATAGCGACGCTCAGTTTGCGCGCACCACATTCTTTGTAGCGGTTTTCTTTTTGATCTTTGCCTTTGCGCCGCGCTTGGTGCGGGTGGATTTGGAGGACGATGCGCCGCACTCCGGATGGGACAATCTGGCGCTGGTGGTGCTGCCGGTCCTGAACGCAGCCTTCGGATTCATTGCCTTCTACAATCTGCTTGATGTATTGAAGAGCGATTGGGCCGAGGCCTTTTTGGCGGTGGGCTTTGCCGCTTTTTATCTCTTCATGCTGCAGTTGCCCGCGCAGAGAGGCTTGCGCAAAAGCCCTCGACTGCTGACGGATTTGCATCTGACGGCGGCGGTGGTCTTTCTGACCATTGCGATTCCACTCAAGGCGCAAGGCCGTTGGTTAACGATTGGCTGGCTGGCTGAGGGCGCGGCGCTGTTGTGGATGGCCAGCCGGGCGCGCTTGCGGCTGCTGCTGGCGCTGGCGCTGCTGTGCCTATCGCTGGGCGTGGGGGCATTGCTGCTGGTGAATCCGTCGGCATCGACCACTCCGATTTTCAATGAGCGCTTTGGCAGTTATCTGGCGGGGATTGCGACCCTGGCTTTTACGGCTTGGGTGGCGCTCAAAGCCCGGACCGAGCCAGAGCAGGAAGCGTTGGTCAGTTGGCCGGCGATTGCCGCGGGAGCTGTGCTGGGAGTCAATGCTCTGATCCTGGTGGCAATTGGCTGGGAGATTCATAGCTACTGGTGGGTGCTTCGCTGGACGGGCGACGGGAACCAATGGGAGGCCTACCAGATGAGCGCGCAGTTCACTTACTCGCTGTGGTTCATGGTCTATGGCGCGATCCTGCTGGGGTTGGGCTTTTGGCGGCGCTCGGCCTTTCTGCGCTGGCAGGCGTTGGTGCTGCTGGCAGGGACGGTCGTCAAAGTATTCCTCTATGACATGAGCGCGCTCAGCCAGGGTTACCGAATCCTGAGCTTCCTCGGCCTCGGCGTCTTGTTGTTCGCGGTCAGCTTTGTCTATCAGCGCGACTGGCTCAAACTGCGCGCCGCGAAGGGGGAGAACGATGAAGCTTAGCGCAGGACTAGCCTTGATTGCGGTCTTCGCCGCATCGCCTGAGATCCGGTATTTCCAATACCAAAGGCCTCTGCCGGATGCGGGGCAGCGCGCCGGGCAGAGCTGTCTGGTTCTTGATCCCGGCATCCTTCAACACGCCGCGCCTGAACTAGCCGACCTTCGCCTGTATCACGACGGCACCGAAACGCCATTTGTACTGCGAACGGCCGCCGTTGCCGAAGGTGGCGAGAAGAACATACCTGTGCTGAACGTTGGGCAGCGTGATGGGCAAACCGTCTTTGACGCAAGCCTGCCCGATGGACCGTACAGCGATCTCAAACTGGACGTAACTGGCCAGAATTTTATTGCGACGGTCACCGTGACCGGCAGCCAGACGCAGGCTGGGAGCGCCGAAACAACCATCGGGTCGTATACCATCTTCGATTTGACCAGCCAAAAGCTGGGGCGCAGTACGGTTCTGCATCTGCCCGTGTCGGATTTTCGCTACCTGCACTTCAGCATCCGCGGCCCGCTTGAGCCGCAGAGCATTACTGGAATTTCCGTCGAGCGGCTGCCGGCCACGCAACCCAGTTACCAGGCCATTGCAGAGAGCGCGCACTTCCAGCAGGAGGGCCACACCACTGTTGTGGAATTCTCCGTGCCTGCGCATCTCGCCGTGGACCGGATTGTCTTCAAGGTGGGCGCGTTGCCGGCTCAGTTCAACCGTGAAGTGAGCCTCTCGATTGAATCCATCGCCGCAACCAAAGACGGCGCGGCGAATCAGCTTCAGCGGCCAGTCGTCTCCAGCGGAAATCTGTTGCGCGTGCACGGAATGCAGAACGGCCAGCGCATCGACGAGGAGCATTTGGCCATCGACGCTCCGTGGGTAGACTCCACTCTGCCGCAAAGATGGACGATCACCGTCGAGAACGGCGACGATGCTCCGTTGACTCTTGAGTCTGCGCGCATGGAGATGCTGGAGCGGAGTCTTTGCTTTGAAGCCGTCGTTAACGGAAGCTATACGCTCTACTATGGCGATCCGGCGCTCACAGCTCCACGCTACGATTACGCAGCGTTCTTCACGCCTCAGGCCAATGCGGCAAAATTTGCAGCAGGCCCGGAGCAAGCGAACCCCGCTTACCAACCGCGCCCCGACGCGCGCCCATTTTCGGAGAAGCATCCGGTTCTGTTGTGGACGGCGTTGCTGCTGGTGATCGCATTGTTAGCTCTGGTTGCTCTACGCACGGCGAAGGGAATCAAGGCCGAGTGACGAAAAAAGCCGCCCAATGGCAAACGCTTCGGCTTCAGCAAATGGTGAACCGTTATAATCTCAGAGTATTCCCTCCGCGATGACCAACGCTGCCGCCCAAGCCCGCTACCCGCTTACACAGGGCGTGAACCCGTGGCTGGTGACCGTCTCCGTGATGCTGCCCACCTTCATGGAGGTGCTGGATACGGCTATCGCGTCGGTGGCGTTGCCGTATATTGCCGGGAGCCTTTCGGCCTCGAACTCTGAAGCGACCTGGGTGCTGACCAGCTATCTGGTGGCCAACGCGGTGATTCTGCCCGCCTCGAATTGGTTTGCGCGGCGCTTTGGACGCAAGCGCTTTCTGCTCAGTTGCGTGGTGCTGTTCACCATTGCCTCGTTCTTCTGCGGCGCGGCGCCCTCGCTGGCGGTGATTCTGCTGGCGCGCGTGCTGCAAGGGGCGGGCGGCGGCGCGCTGCAACCGCTCTCGCAGTCGATTTTGCTGGAGAGCTTTCCCATCGAGAAGCGATCCATGTCGATGGCCGCCTACGGCCTGGGCATTGTGCTGGCGCCGGTGCTTGGGCCGACCCTGGGCGGCTGGCTCACCGACACATTCAGTTGGCGCTACGCCTTCTATATCAATATTCCGGTCGGCATTCTGGCGGTGGTCCTGATCAGCCGCTTTGTGCATGACCCGCCCTACATCAAGAACGCCAAGGTCGGCCCCTTTGACAACATCGGTTTTGGGCTGCTGATGGTTTGGACCGGCGCTTTGCAGATTGTGCTGGACAAAGGCCAGGAAGACGACTGGTTCGGCGCGGTGTGGGTGCGCTGGGCGGTGGCCGCGCTGGTGACCGCGCTGGCGATGTGGATCTGGCACTCGTGGACGCATCGTGAAGGCCTGCTTGATCTGCACGTGCTGAAGGACCGCAATTTCCGCACGGGATGTATTCTGATCACCATGCTGGGCATGTGCATCTACATCACGATTGCCATTCTGCCGCTTTATTATCAGGAGATTCTGGGCTATACGGCTTTCACTGCCGGGCTGGTCGTCTTTCCGCGCGGCGTGGGGTCGTTCATTGGCTCGCCGTTGATCGGCATTCTCGGCTCACGCATCGACAACCGCAAGCTGCTCTGCGCCGGGTTTCTCGGCTTTGGCATTTGCTCGCTGATCTTTGCCACCATCAACCTCGACATCGGCCCTTACACGCTGCTGATTCCCATCACCCTGACCGGCTTTGCACTGAGCTTTGTCTTTGTGCCCCTTTCCACGATGATGATGGCCACCATTCCCCGCAACGAGATGGGCAACGCCACCGGCCTGGCGAATATGCTGCGCAATATCGGCGGATCGATTGGGATTTCCATGGCTACCACCGCGCTGATTCGCCGCGCCGCGCTGCATCAGAACGAGCTGGGCGCGCATCTGGGCGCGTCGAACATCGTCTTGCAGGAGAAGTCGAAGCTGATTGGGGTTTATCTTGGCCACCGGCTCGGCCCCGCTGCCGGAGCGCCCGGTTCCATGGGCCTGATCTACGGCATGATGGAGCAGCAATCGGCGCTGATGGCCTACGTGGATGTCTTCCGCTGGACGGCGCTCTTGGCCTTTTTCTGCGCCGGAGCGGCCTGGATGTTCAAGAAGCCCGCCAAGAACGTTGCGCCGCCGCCTGGAGCGCATTAAATCGAAGTCAGATCCAGGCGTCAATCGTTACGAAGCGATGGGTCGGCAGATAGTGTGCCACCAGTTTGTCGGCGGCCGCAACCGAAGGGCCGCGGTTGGCCGCTGGGTCCAGATGGCCGCCATCGTGCAATACGATGTTGGCAGCTCGGCCTTTGCGGGTCAAAGAGTCGATCTTGCGCGTGAGCTGGCCGGCGATCGCATCCGCCGAAGGGTTCACCCAGTCGGAGGTCATCGCATTCCAGAGCACTGAAGCCAAGCCCAGGCGTTTTGCCGTGCGCAGCACCGCTGGCCGGCGTGCGCCAAAGGGCGGGCGAAAGTGGCGAACAGGCGCGCCGGTGATCTGTTCCAATGTTTGATTGGCGCGCGTCAGTTCCTCTTCGATGCGGCTGGCCGAAGCCCACGCCAGATTCAGATGGCTCCAGGAGTGGTTGCCGATGAGGTGCCCCGCGGCTGCGATGCTCCGCACCAAGGCAGGCTCGGCCTGGGCGCGGCTGCCCACAATGAAGAAGCTCGCGCGAATCTCATGGCTCGCCAAAAGCTCCAGCAGGCGCGGCGTCCAGGTGGCGTTGGGACCGTCGTCAAAGGTTAGGGCCAGCTCGCCTGGACGCGACGGCGCAATCAGCGTCGAGCCGAAGAGTTGCGAGCCAGGCCAATAAGCCGCATAGGCGCAGCCGCCCGCCGCCAAGCCGAGACCGGCCGCCGCGCTGACTCCGGTTATGATTCCGTCCGGCAAAAGGGAGATCATTCTGCTTCCAGTTTGGCGCGTCGAGGGGTTGAAGAGCAAGTCGGCCTCAGGCGTATACTCGAATTGATCGGGCTGCATCCTGAGTTTCCGGAGCGGCACTGGAGGATCAATGAGCATCACCAACTTTCCTGGCGAAGGCGCTTCAGCCTCGACCAACCCATCCAATCCAAAAGTTACCATGCCCGCGCTCAGTGAGATGAAGCGGCAGGGCAAGGCCATCAGCGCGCTTACGGCCTATGATTACGCCACCTCCCGCCTGGTGGACGAGGCGGGCATTGACCTGATCCTGGTGGGCGATTCGCTGGCCATGGTGGTGATGGGCCACGAAAACACACTGGCCGTGACGGTGGACGAGATGCTGCACCATACGCGGGCGGTGCGGCGGGGCGTGCGCCGCGCGTTGGTGGTGGCCGATATGCCCTTTGGCAGCTATCACGGCTCGGTGAGCGAGGGCGTGACCAACGCCATCCGCTTTGTGAAAGAGGCGGGCGCGGAGGCGGTCAAGATTGAGGGGGCGCGGGTTGAGCTGGTCCGCGCGCTCACTGAGGCCGAGATTCCGGTGGTTGGCCACTTGGGACTGACCCCGCAAAGCATTCATCAGATGGGCGGTTACCGCGTGCAGGGCCGCAGCGCCGATGCCGCGCTCCAACTTCAGGCCGATGCCGTGGCGCTGGCTGAGGCGGGCGCTGGAGCCATCGTGCTGGAAGGCGTTCCGCGCGAGGTGGCGGCCAGGATCACCGCCGCGCTCCCCGTTCCCACCATCGGCATCGGCGCGGGGCCGGAGTGCGATGGGCAGATTCTGGTCTTCCATGATTTGCTGGGTCTGACGTTTGCGCCGGCTGCCAAATTTGTGCGCCGCTATTCGGATCTCGGCGGAGTGATCCGGTCGGCGGTTGAAAGCTACAAAGTTGACGTCGAGAAGCGGACATTCCCCTCGGACGAAGAGAGCTACCACTTGCCGGAAGCGGCGCGCCGGAGTCTGGATGCCACGGAAAATACAGGGAGAATACGAAGAGTCTGATGCATTTCTCCTACAAATATAAAGTCCTGGGTGCCCCACCCTCGCCGCGTACTTGTTTTTGCGGCTAGGGTGGGATACAAGTCACCTCAAATGTGATAGGAGAGTTGCTTTGATGGAAATTCTGCGCAGCGTTGCCGAACTTCGCCAGTGGTCGCGGCAGGCCAGGAGTAAGGGCGAGACAGTAGGAATTGTACCCACCATGGGCGCGCTGCACGCGGGGCACGCATCGCTGATGCGCGCGGCGCGGGGTGCGTGCGGGGCGGTCGCCGTCAGCATCTTTGTCAACCCCACGCAATTCGGGCCAAACGAGGATTATGCCCGCTATCCGCGCACCTTTGAGGCCGACTGCGCATTGGCCCAGGCGGAGGGCGCAGCGGTGGTCTTTGCGCCTTCAGTAGAAGAGTTGTATCCGGCAGGCGCGGCAACCTTTGTGGAAGTTGCAGGCCTCGGCGACCGGCTCGACGGCGCATCCCGCCCAGGGCATTTTCGAGGCGTGGCTACGGTGGTGGCCAAGCTGTTGATTGCCTCCGAAGCCGACAAGGCTTTCTTCGGACAGAAGGATGCGGCTCAGGTGGCCGTGCTGCGCCGCATGGTGGCTGATCTCTGCTTGCCCGTCGAGTTGGTGGTCTGCCCCATTGTGCGCGAAGCCGATGGGCTGGCGCTCAGCTCGCGTAACCGTTATCTCAGCCCGGAGGAGCGAGCGCAGGCACTTGTTCTGAGCGTAGCCGTTCGGCGGGTTGAAGCGCTGGTGGCCGCGGGCGAACGGAGCGCCCCATCGCTGATCGCTGCGGCGCAGCAAAGCTTTGCCGCTGAACCCGGTGTGCGCGTGGATTACATTGAGCTGGTGGATTGGGCAACGCTGGAGCCGGTGGAGACCGCGGCCTCTGGAATCCTCTTTGCCGTGGCTGCCTGGGTGGGTGCCACGCGGCTGATCGACAACGCTATCTTGGGTTGATAGGGTCGCGGTTCGGACAGTGCTTGTGAATCTTCTCCTCAGCCGTTCGCGGGGAAGAGGGACGGGCCTGATCTTTTGCGAGAGTGTTCGAGCATCGCAACTCATCAACCTTGGTCAAAGATCAGTGTGGCGCAAGCCGCGCAAGCCGCTTGTACAGTGCTCCAATGTTGCCACTTTGGCGCAAGGTGCTTATACTCGGCCAAGTTGACCTGATCCAGGTCGTAAGGCAAAGGGCTGGCCAATTGAATCTCAAGCTGCTGTAACGCCGATTCCCCGTTCGGCTGCGGGTAGAGGCTGTCAAAGGAACGCAGAGCCGAAATTGTCTCTTTCTCTCCCATGCGATCAAAGAGAGCGGCAAAATCCAGGTAGTCGCGCGTTGCATTGCGCTTGAGAATCAGCACCGCCTTGATGCGCAGCATCTCGGCCTGTGTGGGAATGGTGAGCCGCTGGCCGAATCGTTCAATCTCTGCGGTCTCCAACGGCTGCTCACGGATTAGTTGGCGCACGCCGGTCTCAATACCGTCCAGGCTGCCTAGAATCTGTACTGGCCGGCGAACACGCGCCGTCTTCCAACCAGCCACCGATTCCAGATCGCCAAGCACTTGCTCAAAGCGCCCACGCAGATCGGTAAGAACATGGTCTGCATCCGTGGAAAGCCGATGTTCTGCGTAGATTGCCGCTGCTGTTCCACCCACCAAAACTGCATCAGGAAAGATGCGTTGCAGATGAGCAGCCGAGGAAAGAACCTCTTCCCATTCAGGCAATTTTGAGATGCTGCTCGGCATATTGCCTCCAAAAGTGATAACGCTGCGCGTAGGGATCGCCGACATGGGTACTGGCGATGTGCAGAATCTGGGCCATCAGCGCGCGGTCGGCCAGAGCAGCCGCGCGCAGCTCAGCCCAATCCGCCCGCTTGCCGCGATCAATCACATCGTCGATCACGGGCAAAATATAGTCCACGCCGTCCTTCAAATGTCGATGGATCATGATTTGCCTTCCCGGAAAAAATCTGCCGTGCGCGATTCTCTCATGTTAAATCCATTTCACCGCCCGCAGCGCACCACAATCCTGGTTCCCGGCGCGACCATGGTTCCCGGCGCGGGGGCCTGTTCGCGCACCGTGCCGCTGCCGGTGATCTGCACATCGAGGCCGGCGGCGGCGGCTTGCTCAATCACCTTGCGTACCGGCAAGCCAATCAGCGAGGGGACGCGCAGCGTTTTGCCGTTGCCGAGGTTGACGGTTTGAGTAACCATTTGCGGCGACGCGCCCGCGGGCAAAGCGGGAGCGCTTGAAGCGGCTGGGAGAGCAGCGCCAGCAGGCGCAGTGCCCGGCAGGACTGGCTTGGGCGGCGCAATCTGGCTTGTGTCGCGCAGCGGATCATCGCTGGGCAGATCATTGGCTGCGTCATATAGTGCATGGATGTCGGCGATCTGCTCGTGCGCGTCGTCCTCGACCACCTTCATGTTGGCTGCAGGGTGGGGGCGGCGCAGCGTGATGTCGTGCGACACACTCAAATACTCCAGCACCTGCTGCGCAACTTCGGCAAAGACCGGCGCCGAGACATCCGCTCCGTGGTATGCTCCGCCCTTGGGATTGTCCATGACTACGGCCACGGCAATCACCGGAGTGTTGACCGGGGCGATGCCGACAAACGACGCAATGTGCATGGTCTTCGAATAGGTGTGCGTGGCGGGATCAATCTTCTGCGCCGTGCCCGTCTTGCCGCCGGAGGAGAAGCCGTTAAGTTGCGCCGACTTGCCAGTACCGTAGAGAACTACGCCCTCCATCATCTTGCGCATTTGCGCCGAGGTCATGGTCGAGATCACGCGATGAGCGCCGGCGGGCAGCGGATTGGGCAGATCGCCTCCTGGCTTGAACGGCTGCGGAGCCATCTGCGGGGAGGCCAGCGTTTGATTGCCGGCCAGACCATCTACTTGTCCCGGCATCAGCACGCGCGGCGGCAAGTAGACGCCGCCATTGGCAATCGTCGAGACCATCGAGACCAGTTGCAATGGCGTGACGCCCACCTCCTGGCCAATGGCAATTGAGCCAATCGACGTTGCGCCCCAACGGTTTGCCGGCCGCAGCAGGCCGCGCGTCTCTCCGGGCAACTCCGCCCCGGAGCGCTGGCCAAAGCCGAAGTCGCGAATGTATTGATAGAAACGATCCTGGCCGACTTTGAGCGCCAGCTTGACGGCGGCCACGTCGCTTGAGTGCTCCAGTGCCTCATGTACCGTGATGACGCCAAAGTGCTCGCCCTTTTCGTCGTGTATGATGCGCCCAAAGAGGTTGATCTGCCCGCCCTGGCAGTCGATCTTGTCGTCCGGCTTGGCCACGCCCTGCTCCAGCGCCGCAGAGTAGGTGACCAGCTTGAAGACCGAGCCGGGCTCGTAGACGTCGCTGACCGCATGGTTGCGCAGCAGCGCCGGCGTGGTGCGGCGGAAGAGATTGGGGTTGAAGGCAGGCCGAATGGCCAAGGCCAGAATCTGCCCGGTGTGCACATCCTGCACCACCACTGTGCCGTTGTCCGCGTGAGTGCGGTCCATCGCGTGGTCCAGCGCCCGCTCGGCCATGAACTGAATATTGGCGTCGATGGTCAGCGTCAGATTCTGTCCCGGTTGCGGCTCGCTCTCGCTGGAGCCAAGCACGTGGCGGCGCGCGTCCATCGCGGTGTACATACGGCCCGGCTCGCCGTGCAACTGCGGCTCAAACTTCAACTCCAGCCCACCCAGCCCGTTGTCGTCCAAGCCAACATAGCCGAGCACCTGCGCGGCAATCTCGTTGTCTGGATAAAAGCGCTGAAATTCCTTCTGAAAATAAATGCCTTTGAGCGCGCCGGAATCAGCGAGCGCGTGAATGCGGGCGGCCACACTCGGCGTTACACGCCGCGCTACCCAGGCAAAGCCGCGGCCTGCCTGGAGACGCGCGGCAATCTGCTCTTCGCTGGACTGCGCGTCGTCGGGATCAGTGTGGACGATGGGTGCAAGCAAGTGAGCCGCCGCCTGCCGATCAGCGATCTCGGTGGGCACGGCAAAGATCGAGTCCACTTGGACGGTCATGGCCAGCCCGCGCTGATTGCGGTCATACAGAACACCACGCCGCGGAGAGACCTCGAATGTGCGCTGCTGCTGCCTTAGCGCTCGCTCCACATACTCGCCATGACGCACCACCTGGAGCCAGAAGAGGCGAGAAGCTATCAGCACGGCCCAGCCGAAAAAAATCAGACAGATCAGCCAAAAGCGCGCCAGCCGAAGAGGCTTGGCGCGCGGCGTGGAGTTGGCTTCGCGAATCGGTCGAACGGTGGATGGCATTGCACTTGCTCCGAATCAACTATTAGCTTTCGGTTATCAGTTATCAGTTATCAGTTATCAGCTATCAGCTCTCAGCTCTCAGCTATCAGCTTTCAGCTATCAGCTTTCAGCTATCAGCTATCAGCTTTTAGCTATTTGCTATCAGCTTTCAGCTTTCAGCTTTCAGCTATTTGATGCATTTATATGAGTTCTGCTGTAAAAATCAGCTTTGTAACAGGGCACGACTTCAGTCGTGCCGAAAGAGTTATAAAATCAATGCGGGCTTTAGCCCTTGAGGGATGCAAGCCCGCAAAACAACGCAATCAAAGTTAGCCAGATCAACTTGCATTTGCTGATGACTGATAGCTGAAAGCTAAGTGCTAATAGCTGGAAGCCACACTCTCCGGCGTAACCATCGCCAGCGCTGGAGCGGAGTTGTCAGGAGCAACGGCGGGACGAGTCATCTGTCCGGGCTGAGGTTCGACAAAGCCCTGCGCGCGCGCCAGTTGGTCAATGCGCCCCGGATCGGTCAGCATCGCTTCACTTAAACGCAACTGCCGATTCTCCTCGCGCAACTGTTCCAGTGCCTGCTTCTCTGACTCCACCCGATAACCCTTTTCGATGGCGCAGAAGTGTTGAAATCCATAGAGCATGGTCAGCAAAAAGAGGATCGTAATGGCGGTTGAAAAGAAGCGAATCTGGCTCACACGCGCCGGATCGGGCGTCACAATCAGACGGCTGTTATCAAAGCTCTTGGGAAAGTAGAACTCCGGCGTCCGTGCGCCCCGGCGGCGCAGCGCCTGCTGAGCCAGCAGTCCGGCGTTGTGCGCCTGCACCCGCGCGCTCCAGCCCAGGCCCGCTTCGTAGGTTGTCGTGTAGTCCGCCATGGTGTTCCTTTCCGAGGGGTCAGGGATCAGGGGTCAGGGATCAATCTGGCTTTTGCGCCTATGACTTCCATTCCACCTTGATTTCTGAACCCTTGTCTTCTAACTGCTAAAGTTTTGCCGCGGCAATCTTTTTCCTGATCCCTGTTCCCTGTTTCCTGTTTCCTGCTTTTCCGCCGCTCTCATCTTTGCGCTGCGCGAGCGCGGATTTCTCTGTATCTCTTCTTCGCCGGCCGTCACCGGCTTCTTGGTAAGTATCTTCCAGATTTCCTGCTGCGCTCCCTCGCGCAGACTATCTTTTGCTATGCGATCTTCCAGCGAGTGAAAGCTGATGACTACCAGTCTTCCAGAGGGCTTAAGCAACTTGGGCGCGGCCTCCAGCAAATCCTTGATCTCATCCAACTCGCGATTGACATAAATTCTTAGTGCTTGAAAGGTTCTTGTTGCCGGGTGTATCTTCTCCTGATTCATTGGCCGGACAGCCGATGCTACTATCCGTGCTAATTGCCCCGTCGTAGTAATCGGCCGTCCGTACACAATGGCTCTGGCGACTCGTCGCGACCTCCTTTCTTCTCCAAATTGATACACGATGTCGGCGAGTTCTCGCTCGCCTAACTCGTTTACCACCTCTGCGGCGGTAGGCCCGGTGCGCTGATCTTGCCGCATATCCAACGGCCCGTCCGCCTGAAATGAAAAGCCTCTCTCCGCCTCATCCAACTGCATGGAACTGACGCCAAAGTCCGCCAGCAATCCATCCACCGAGGCCGGCTGCAAATGACTGCCGATGGAGCTGAACGCCTCGCCGATCAACGTAACTCGCGGCGCCTGGCTGCCTAACTCGGCTCTAACTCCATCCAGCTTCTCTTTGGCCAGCGCGAGCGCCTGCGCGTCGCGATCAAAGCCTATGAGATGCCCTTGCGGCCCTAACTGCCTTGCTATCCCGGCTGCGTGTCCAGCCAGCCCCAGCGTGCAATCCACCACCGTGGCTCCAGGACGCACCCGGAGAAACTCCATCGCTTCTTCAAACAACACCGGCGCGTGACGTTGCTTCGGTTCGGTCATGCGCTCCCCCTTGGGGGTTCTTGCTCATACGAGTTACACATCGTACTTGGTCAATGCTTCGTCATCCTGCGCGTCATAAGCGTTATTCCTCACGCTCTCGCGCAGACTGGTCAGGCTCTTTACGCGCAATAGCGTACCTTCGCCCGATACCTTCACGTCCAGGTTGACCATGCCCGCCTTGCGCAGTTCCTCGGGCATCAGCAACCGACCCTGTGGGTCCATATCCACTCGCTCACCGTAGAGCGCATTGCTGTCCAGCAGCTTTTTCCGCGCCGGCACGCCCTTGGGAATGCTGAAGATCTTGGCCTGATACTTCTGCCACTCCGGCATCGGATAAATCTCTGCATCCTTGCCTTCACGGCTGGTGATGTAAAATGCACTGAAGGCCGAGCCGTACTTTTTTTCGAGGAAGCTCTTGAACTCGGCCGGCATCTTCAAGCGTCCGCGGTCGTCCAGCTTGGCTTTCGGGCTGCCGCTGAAGCCGATTTGCAGATCATCCCATTCACCCGTGAAACTGCCTGCGGCCTCTATTGAGGTCTCCGGCTGGTGGATCGGGTTTTCTGGAATCTCTGCCATTTGCTTCTCAATTCAGGCCGCATCTTTGAGGCGGCCTAACAAAATGTCCCACGCGCTCCCATTTGGACCCGCGATGAGGTAAGAATCTCATATCTTTCCGCCACGCGATAGGTGGAAAACAGGTTCGCCTGTGCAGAAGGATTGCCGGATTGGATTGAATAGTGGGGAAGTACAAAAAAAACTACTACTAATTGCGACTTTAGTTTAATGAACCACAAGTAATGGTAAAAGTTTACTATCATGGTTCCATAAAATATTTTTGTATCGAATCACCACACTCTGCCACTGTGCTTGTGTTATAAGCGAACAAAAAGCGAAGTGGTCTATCTTCCGCAACCGATCAGTTATCTTTGCATCGCTGCCGTTTGAGTACCAATTTCAGCAGATAAATGAAGATCAGCGCATTGAGCACCAGCAGACTGACACGGATAACCGTGACCCGGTGAAAGACCTCGTACAATTCCAGCGGCAGGAAGGAGGCAGTGATGGCCAGGGTAAGGAACTCTGCCCAGGCCTTTTCCAGATAGAGGCCCGTGCCTTCAATCACGTCCAGGCCTGCGTAGATAAAGACCACCACGCCGATGCGGCGCAGCAATTGATCGTTGACCAGCGGCGCATTTCTCAGAATGAAGTTGACAAAGC
>Ga0181519_10001511_pt1 | contig 20486 bp, 16 predicted proteins | sample PEATcosm2014_Bin_26_FD_121102 | JGI IMG/M metagenome (GOLD analysis project Ga0181519, IMG submission 121102) | Peatland microbial communities from MTU Mesocosm Facility, Houghton, MI, USA - PEATcosm2014_Bin02_10_metaG | ecosystem: Environmental > Terrestrial > Soil > Wetlands > Peat | place...
CCGCAAGCGCGCCGGCAAAACGCACGGAGTTGCCAAGTTCGGCGGCCTGCTGCTGCCACGTTTCGCGCATGGGGCCGTCGCCAACCACAACCAGCTCGATGGGGCCCTCGCTGCGCAGTTCTTTCATGGCATCCAGCAGAAGCGAAAGCGCCTTGGCCGGAATGAGGCGGCCGACGAAGACGATGCGCAGCGGATTCGTTTCACTGGGAGCGGCGGGCCACGGCGTGGCGCGGAACTGGCGCGGGTCCACGGCAATCTCCATCATGGGTCGCGCGACATTGCGCTCATCGGCCGTCAGGCTCTGCAGCGTGGACTGATTCGCGGTTAGCACCACGTCTCCACAGAGGCGGCGACCCATGACGCTGCGAATCGGTTTGGAAAGATCGCGCAGGCCGTAGAGCCAGGCACTGTCGGCTTTCATCAACTCCGGAAACTGGCTGGGCGTGCGCAGTCCGCCGTTGAGCGGGCCGCGCACCAGGGGCAGGCCGAGTCCGCCGAGGCGCGTGGCCGACGATGGCGATACCGGGGTGACGGCGTGCACGACGTCCCATGTCTCACCGGCGCGCATCTTCTCCTGCGCCAGGCGATAGAGCGAGTGGTCGTAGGCAAAGAAGTCCACCGAGGAGAGCAGGAAGACCGAGTGCTCGCTGTTGGGGAAGAGCCGCTTGGCGGTGCGATAGAGCGGCGCGGCCAGCCATTCGGTGTCAATCCAGAGAATCTCAGTGTTCGGCAGAGGCGCGCCGTGGGCTTCCAACGCCTCGCGATTGCGGACGTGGGTGGCCAGCGTCACGTGCATCTGCTCGGCCAGGCGGGAGTACCACTCCCAGCCAATTTGCGAGACGCTGCCGCGCCCCGGGGCGCACTGGTAGGCGCTCAACAGAACCCGCTTCATGCCGTCGCCTTTCGCGCGATGGGGCGCGCCGGAACTCCGGCGACGACCTGGTTGGCGGCGACGCTGTGCGTGACCACGGCGTTGGCGCCCACCACCGCGTTGTCTCCAATGGTGACGCCGGAGAGGATGGCCGCGCCGCGGCCGATCCACACGTTGCGGCCGATGGTGATGGCAGCCGAGGTATGTCCCGCGTCGCGCAGCGTCACTCCACCGTAGGAGTGGTTGGCGTCGCGGATGCTGACGTACTCGCCGATCATGGCGTCATCGCCGATGGTGACCGAGCTGAAGCTGACGATGTGCGTGCCGCGTGAGATGACGGCGCGGTCGCCGATGACGATGCGTCCGTGCTCCTGTGTCTCCAGGTGCAGGCCGGGAGAGAGCATCAGCTCGCGGCCCAGTTGGATGTTGGCCGAGCCCAGCACATCGGGCGCGCCGAGGACGACGACCGAGCTATCAAGCGGTGTGCGCAGCTGCGCGGCCAGGCTGGCAAAGGCCCACATGCGGCGCCCGCCCTCGCGCAGTCCAAGGCAGGGGCGCAGCACGGCCACCAGCATCCGGGAGATCGCGCGTTTGAGAAGCTGTCTCATTTGTATTCGATCAGCCCCCGCTGTTTTTCCTGGGCCATGTCGCGCCGGTAGGCCAGTTGGCCGGCAAGAATCGGGAACTGCTGAAAGTGGCTGTGCACTCCGTAACAGAGCAGGGTGAAGTGATCGGAACTCTTCCAACTGGAGCGCATGGCGGAGCGCACGACCAGCGCGCCCAGCAGTGCCACGCCGACGGCCAGGGGAATCCAACTGCGCAGCAGGAGCGACGCGACGGGCGGGAGCAGCACGAGCGCGGCCAGCATCAAGGCGCGACGCGCATTGCGTCCGGTCTCACTGCTCCACATGGGCTGGGTGTAGCTGCGGGTGCGCTGGGCCAGTTGCGCGTAGGCATAACCGGCGCGTACAGCGCGGCGCCAATACTGCGAAAAGCGAGTGATGGCCAGATCGTGCCCGGTCATCGGGGAGTCAATGTGCAGAATCTCGTATCCGGCGCCACGCAGGCGGGCGCAGAGTTCAGGCTCCTCGCCGGCGATGAGCGACGCGTCGAAGCCGCCGACCTCTTCCAGGCAGGCGCGGCGCATCAGCACGTCTCCGCCGCAGAAGTCGCTGACGCCGGGCGCGTAGACCCAGTCGAGATCGAGCACGCGGTGGTAGAAGTTGGCGGTGGGGCGCAGCTCGCGGCGATGTCCCCAGACGGCGGCGGTGCGCGGGTTGGTGACGGCCTGCAGCGCCGTCTTCAGAAAGTTGGCATCAACAATGGTGTCGCCATCGAGGAAGAGAATCCACTCCCCGGCAGCGGCCTTCCATCCGGCGTTGCGCGCGCGTGCGGCGGAGCAGCGGCCCGCCAGTTCCACCACGGCGGCGCCAAAGCGCAGAGCGCGCAATCCACTGTTGTCGGTGGAACCCGAGTCCACGTAGATCATCTCCGCGCCGGGCATATCCTGCAGCATGGCGCGCACGGATTCCAGGCAGCGCACTAGGCGCTCGCCCTCGTTACGGCCAATGATGACAACCGAGATTTTCTCGCTCACGCCCAGCACTCCTCAATCAATTTGCGGTATTGCTTCGCGCCGTATTCGGCGGAGTAGTTTTCCTCGAGGCGGCGGACTGCGGCGGCGGAGAGCTGGTTGAGCCGTCCGGCGCCGGCCGTCTGAAAATAACGCAGCAGCAGGGCCAGGCTGTGCGCGTCATTGGAGCGGAAGTGCATGCCGCTGATCTCCGGCACAACGATGCTGCTGGCGCCGCCCTGATCCGGAACAAGGATGGGCAGGTGCGCGGCCATGGCCTCCAGAATGGCGAGGCCAAAGGGCTCCTCCGGACAGAGATGCAGCAGCAGGTCGGAGGCTGCCATCTCCTCCGGCGTCGAGCGGAAGCCGAGGAAGTGCACGTTGGGATAATCCTTTTCGGCGCGCTGGCGAAGCCGGACTTCGTCTTCGCCGCTGCCGAGGATGCGGAACTCAATCTCGCGCAGCGCGGGATCGCAATCAATGGCGTCCATCAGCAGGTCAATGCGCTTGATGGGGTCCAGGCGGGAGACGATGAGCACACGCCGCACGCCATCTTCTGTAAATGGCCCACGGGTCAGTGCGGGATTGGCGCGCTCCGGGGTAAGAAAGTTTTCGATGACGTGGATGCTCGCCGGGTCGCTGCCGTTGACGATGAGGCGGCTGCGCACGTACTTGCTGACGGCAACCTGCTCCACGCCGAAGAAGCGCAGCAGGCGCTTGCGGCGATAGCTCAAACGCTCTTCGGCTCCGCCGTGCACCACCTGCAGGTTCACCGACTTGCAGTGGTAGAAAAAGTCCCACACGGCAGCCGCCAAGGAGTGCGCCACTCGCGTGTTGATGGTGATGACCCGGGAGTTGCCGGCGAAGAAGCGGCGGATGGCCCACAGGTGCTTGAATGCGCCGCGGAAGACCATCGTCTGGTATCCCAGGCGCTGAGCCTCGGCGTGCACGGGCCCTTCGGGGGCGATGATGACAACCTGGAACTCCGGTCCCAGGGCTTGTGCGGTGGCCAGCGCCATGCGCTCGGTTCCGTAGAGGTTGCCGCTATGCAGTGAGTAAAGCAGCGGAATCATTCTGTTCCTTCCTTGCGGTCACGTTGTTCAGCACCGAGCCGAGCGTGTGCGGGTGCAGGTATTCAATCTGTTTCATCACGGCCTTGATCTCTTTGCGGTTATCGACTTCCGCCCGCGAGATCAGCATCATCGCGTCCACTTCGCGGATCAGTTCCTCGGTCAGCAGCGAGCCGGGCAGCGGGGCGGCGTCAATCAGAATCAGGTCGTACTGCTTGCGAGCCTCTTCCACCAGCAGTTCCACCATGTCGCCGCTCATCATCGCCATCTCCTGCGCGCCCTGGCCCACGCCAATGCGGTCGGGCAACTCGAGCGTGCCGGGATGGATGCACTCTTCCAGGCTGGCCTCGCCGTTCATCCAATGCGCCAGGCCGGGGCGGGAGATTCCCTGCTCGTAGCGCTCGTCGGGAGTCTGCGAGTTGGATTCCACCACCAGCGTGCGCACCTTCAACTTCTCCATGGCCTTGCCCAGTCCCAGGGCCACCGTGCTGGAGCCGGAGCCATGCTTCATGGCGCAAAGCACGAGCGCTTTGTTCGGCAACTCGGAGAGGTGGCGGCGCACAATCACCGCCAGCCGGATCGTCTCCTCGGCGCCGGCCATGCTGCCGCTGATGCTGGGCAGCCATCCAGTGACGGGCAATCCGAGCGCGGCTTCCAGTTCGCGGGCCGAGCGCAGGCCCGGCTGCAGGAAGTCCGCACCAACCGGCACCGCCATCGCGACTGCGGCGGCGAGGGCCATGATGATGAGAAAAAGCTTTTTGGGTCCGCCGTTGACCGGGATGACCGGCTTCATGGCGGGCGAGAAGATGCGCACGTAGCCCGGGCTTTTCACTTCCAACTGAAGGGTTCCGATGCGGTCTTCCGTCATGTTCAGGCGATGGCGCAGGCGCTCCAGCTCTTCACCCAGTCCCAGGGCGCGCTGGTAGTTGCGCATGTAGTCGTTGGCCTTGGCCTGGATGGACGCCGATTCCTGCGAGAGCTTGCGCTCCATCTCGGAGTTCTGCGCCAGCTTGCCGCGCTGGATGCTGTGCAGGTTGTTGGCCGCCAGGCGCTTGGTCTCCTGCGTGGCGCGGTCGAGCTCGGCGTCAATCGCGGCAATGTCTTTTTCCGCGGCGATGCGGCCCGCGTGCTTGGGAGCCAGTCCCTGGATGCGCATCAGCAGATCGGCGCGGCGCGTGATGAGCGCGGAGCGGTAGCTGATAAGCACCTGGTCGTGCTGCGCCTGGTCGTCGGCCGAGGCCTGGATGCTCTGCTCGACGGGATCGTTGGGATGGCCGCCCATGCTGGCTTCGGCCGAGATGCGCTGGCGGCGTGCGTCCATCAGCGCGTCCAGATTTTCTCCGGCCAGTTTTTCGTAGTTATTGATGACGCCGCCGTTGAAGAGCGTGGTGCCGAGCTTCTGAGCCACCTGGTCGCGCTCCTGCGTGTCGGTCGCAATCTCGGCCTGCAGGCGCTCGCGCTCCTCGTGCAAGTACTTCAGGCGGGAGTCGCTGTCGTAATACATCTCCTTGCGCGCCACTTCGATGTAGTGCTCCATGACGGAGTTGACGACATCGGCCAGCCCATCGGGCTTGTTGCCTTCAAGGCGGATCGTCATCTGGTAGGTGTCCGGCACGGCGGCAATCTGCAGGGCTCCGCGCAGCCGGTCGGTGGCGTTGCGGTCGGTTTCACGCGGGGCGCGGAAGTAGCGGGCGCCGGGCTCGTTGCCCATCACCACCGGCTGCACAATGTCATAGCGATTGATGGTGTGCGCCTGCTGCTGCATGAACTCGCGGAACTGGCTGTTGGACTGCAAGTCCTGTTCCTGATCGGATTCCAGGTTGCGCCAGGTGCGCGGCGAGATGTAGAGAACGCCCTCGGCCTGGTACTTGGGCTTGCCCTTGATCCACGCCCCCGGAATGCCCACGAAGAGCACGATGGCCGCGGCGCAGACGCCCTTCTTCCAGTGCGAGCGCAGGGCGCGCATGAAGTCCAGTTGGCGGCCGCTGCCGCTGGGCTGCTCGTCGTCTTCTTTCTCGTGTTTGAATTGATGAATCATTAGAAATTCTTGATCCCGCTGGCGAACATCATGTAGGAGGTCGCCGGGCTGAGCTGCTGGAGTACGTAGCCGAACTTCGCGAAGCCGCTGCGCGGCACGTAGATAATGTCGCCATTCTCCATGGCTACATCCTTGCTGGGCCCCTTGCCCACAATGTCGTTCATGGCCACTTCGCGATCCACTTTGGCGCCGTGACGCACCAGGTGGATACTCTTGGCGGCGTTCAGCGTCGGACCGCCGGATTGCATCAGCGCATCCATGAAGGTCATGTCCGGCGTCAGATGCACGGCTCCGGGATGCGCCACCTCGCCCATGACGTAAACCAGTTGGTCGTCACCGTCGGGCAGGAAGAGAGTGTCATCGCGTTGCAGGCGGATGTTGAGCGCCAGGTTGGTGCCGTTCAACAGGCTGCGGAGGTCCACCCACACCACCTTGTCATTGCCGCGGAAGAGAACGCAGCGCGTCAGGGGCTTCTCGTTGCCGCTGCCCAGGGCGGGCAACGCGCCGGCGCGCGCCACGGCCTCCAGCAGGGTGGGCTGGCGGTCAAAGTGCATAAGGCCCGGCTGCGCCACACGGCCCAGCACAAAGATGCGCGTGCCCTCGTAGTGCAGCACGGAAACCGTTACTTTCAGGTTCTCGTAGGAATCTTCCCAGGCCTTGGCGGCGGACTGCTGTGCCTCGTCGCGGCTCAGGTTGGCCACCTTCAGCACGCCGGCATAAGGCAGGGTGATTTTGCCGTCCGGACCGACCGTCTGCTTGGCGCTCAACTCCGGACGTCCCCAGACGTCAATCTGAATCTCATCGCCCTCGGCCAGCTTGTAATCGGTCTCCGGCGCGGCCTCGAACTCCTTCAGCAGGTCCATCGCGGTTGCGGTGTGGCCCTTCTGGCGCGAGACGAAGTCATTCTCCTGGCCGTTCAGCGATTGCGCGGCCAGGCCGAGCGTGGCGCCCAGCATCAGAAAGAAGACCGCCAGTCCGTGGCGAATGAACCAGCGAAACGAACTTGTGGAAAGAAAGCTCATGCCATAGTGAGTTGCATCTGGCGTGCCAATCGGCATGATTATCTATCTTAATGATATGAAATGACTTACATGGTGTTACTGGAAGCTGGTACAGGGTGGGCGCATCCGGTTTTAAGACAATGCCAGACGTGGCCGGCACGAAACGGAACAGCCCCGTAAGGTGTTCTCAGCCCTGGGCGGGCAGGTCTTTGCGGGGAATGTTCCGGGCCGGGATGCCGACGGCGATGTGTCCGGCCGGTACGTCGCGGATGACGACGGCGTTGGCGCCAATCTGGGCATCGTCGCCGATGTGAATTTTGCCGAGAATCTTGGCTCCGGCGCCGATCTCCACGCGGTTGCCGATGACGGGTGAGCCGGGCTCGCCGATCTTCTTCATGCCGATGGTAACGCCGTTGCGAAGGATGCAGTCGTCGCCAATGACGGTGTCTCCGCTGACAACGATGTTGCCAAAGTGCTCGATGCGGAAGCCGCGGCCGATGGTGACTTCGCAGGGCAGATCAATGCCGGTCAGAATCTGCGAGGCCAGCTTCATCACCCGGTAGAGCATGGAAAACGGCAGGCGCAGCGGACGCCAGCCGATGGTGTATCGCCAGCGGCCCAGGCGGTAGGGCACCATCACCCAAAAGCCCTGGCGGGAGAACTCGCGGTCGTAGATGCGGAAATCTTCCAAGATGTTGTTAAACATGGCTTTACCAGGGGCGAGCGGGAGAAAGCCGTCCGCCGCGCGTCTCCTTCCAAGCGTTGCCGAACAGGTGCTCGATGGCCTTCGATTCTTCGGCCTTGGCCGTGGCCTCCGGCTGGGGATGGCGCTGGTTTTTCATGCGCCGCAGGCGGTGCCAAGTGGTTTCCATGGCCATGGCCGCCCAAGCCAGCTGCGGATGATGCTTGCGGTAATAAAGCAGTGCACTGCGCATCCGCCACAGCGTGAGCTGGGAGCCGGAAGTGGACAGGCTGAGCCGGCTCACCTGGCGGCTGGATTCTCCGCCGATGTGGATGATGACCAGCTCCGGCCAGTAGCAGACCTTGTAGCCCGCCTGCTTGATGCGACGGCAGAGGTCAACCTCCTCGTAGTAGAGGAAGAAGTTCTCGTCAAAGTAGCCAACCTGTTCCAGCACCTGGCGCGGGACGATGGAAAAGGCTCCCGGCACCCAGTCGGTCTCGGTCTCCTGCATGGGGTCGGCCCAGGTGCGGTCGGCGCGGCCGAAGAAGCGCGAGCGTGGAAAGCGAGCGGCCAGCCCGGTCAGGCTCAGGAAGTCATTGAGGATGGAGGGGAAGAGGCGGGCGGAGGCCTGCCAGCCACCGTCCCGCCCCACCAGCCGTCCTCCGGCCAAACCAGTTTGCGGGGCGGCCTGCATGCGCTCCACGGCGCGGGCCAAGGTGCCTTCGGTCAGGAAGGCGTCGGAGTTCAAAAGCACGATGTATTTGCCAGTCGCACGGCGGAAGGCGACGTTGTTGGCGGCGGCAAAGCCGAGGTTCGCCCCGGTCTGGATGGCGACGGTCTGCGGAAACTCCCGCTCGACCATTTCGAGTGAGCCGTCGCGCGAGGCGTTATCCACCACCAGAACTTCGTAGGTCAGTCCCTGCTCGCGATAGACGGTCTGCAGGCACTCGCGCAGGAGATCGCGGGTGTTGAAGCTGACGATGACGATGGATGCGTCCGGCTGTTGAGGGTTGCTCATTACGCGCCCTCCTTGGCGGGACGCTCGGTGCGCACCCAGGCGGCGCCGCGCAAAGATGCGGCCAGAATCATGGGCAGGCGGGTCAGCTTCCACAGGATGTATCCCGGGATGCTGGCCATGGCGCGCAAATCGCGTGCCGGCGAGTTGCCGGCGCGGACCGCGGCCACGATGTGCAGCACCAGCACGGCGAGTCCGGCGAAGGCGATGTTGCGCCACAAGCCGTTGCCCAAGGTGGCGGCCAGCAACAGCAACAAGGTATGGAAGCTGAGCGGCAGCAGAAGAAGATCCATCAAGGGCTCCAGACACTCCAGCCGTCCGCTAAGGACGTTCCCTGCAAGGCGCGGAGCGAACTCGCGAATCATGCGCAGTCGGCCACCCTCCCAGCGGGCGCGCTGCGTGCTGCGAGCCTTGCTGGTGGTCGGCATCAGTCCATTCACCTGCACGTCGGGGAGCAACTCCACCTTGATGCCGGCGCGCAGCAGTTCGAGATGATATTCCAGGTCTTCGACGACCGACTTGGCGACGTAGGGAACTTTTTCCAGCGTGCTACGGCTGAGTCCGAAGCCGTTGCCCAGAATTCCCACGGACTGTCCCCAGCGCTGGCGGCCGAGCGGGCGAACCTTGTTGAAGGCTCTCAGGCTCAAGTCCATCAGGCGGGTCGCGGTGGTCTCCTCGGGATTGGCCACAAGATAAACGCACTGCACGGCGCGCGCGCCACGGGCAAAGGCCTGGCGGAAGTGATCGAGAAAACCCACGGGGACGACGGAATCGGCATCGAGAACGACAAAGGCCTCGTAGCCGCGGCGCAGGTATTGGAAGGCGAATTCGAGGGCGTAGCCTTTGCCGCGGAGCTGTTCGTCATGGCGCTCCAGCACGTTGACGCCCTTGGAGTGCGCGATGGCGGCGGTCTTGTCGGTGCAGTTGTCGGCCACAACGAATACGTCAAAGGGATTCTGCGCGGCGCCGCTCGAAAGCAGGCTATCCAGGCAACCGGCGATGACATCCTGCTCGTTGTGGGCGGGAATCACCACGGCGAGGCGCACTTCCTTTTCGCCCTTGGCCTTGTTGCGGCGCTGCGGCAGCACGCTGCCCAGGGTCAACTGCGCCAGTTCCACGGAGCCGGGCAAGGTGATGACGGCGGCACCGGTGGCGATGGATCTCAATATCAATTCAATGTTCATGCGGTCACCTTTTCGCGCAGTGCGGGCTGCCGTGTGCCATTCAAGCGGCGGTCGAATATCTCCGCTAGGCGGTCAGCGTTGGTTTCCAGGTTGTATTCGTGGCAGACCTTGGCGCGTCCCTGGTAGGCGATGCGCGCCGCCAGGGCGGGAGATTTTTGCAACAGGCTGATGGCTTCGGCGAGCAGCACCGGGTCAGAGGGCTGCACCAGGATGCCCTCGGTGCCGGAGGAGATCAGTTCGGGAATGCCAGTAATGGAGGTGCTGATGCACGGAATGCCCATGGCCATCGCCTCCATCAAAACCACCGGGATGCCCTCGGCAAAGCTGGGCAGGATGAAGGCATCGGCCTGCTGGTAGAGGCGGCGGATGTGGTCCTGATTAACGGCGCCGGCAAAGTGCACAAGGTCGGCAATCTTGAGATCAGCAGCCATCTGCTCCAGGGCGGCACGATCCGGACCATCGCCAACTAGGGTCAAACGCACGGTCTGGCGATCGTCGCGCAGCAGCTTCATGGTCTGCAGAAGGATGGCCTGCCCCTTGGCGGAGACCAGACGTCCGACGCAGATCAGTTGGAACTCCTGCGTCTGTTGCAGGCGCGGCATGGGGCGGAAGAGGTCAGGGTCCACACCGAGCGGAGAGATTTCGAACTTCGACCACTCCGTGGCCGGGCTCAGCTTCATCAGCTGGCTGCGGCAGTAGCGGCCAATGGCGCAGACAAAGCGCGCGCGGTGCAGCTTCTCCGTCAGATGGAAGTGGTTGACCTCGTAAAACTCATCGGGGCCGTGCACGGTCATGGAAAATTCGATGCCGCAGGCGTAGCTGGCCAGCAGGGCAACGGTGGCCGCAGGAGTGGCAAAGTGAACATGCACATGCTGAAGGCGGTTGCGCTTCATCCAATCGCCCAGGGCCACGGCCTCCACAAAGTAGAAAAAGTGGTAGAGCGCCGAGCGTGGATCCATCCCGCCCAGCCGCATGGCGTGACGCACGCCGCTGGCATAACGCACGGGGCTGGTGAAGGCCGCGCGCAGGTGCGCCAACATCAGCCGCCATAGGCCGGCCTTCTTGATGCAGAAGGTGTTGGCCGCCTCGGTGTGCTCTTCCTCGGTGAGTTGCTCGGAGGGGCGATCCGGGGGATTGATGGAGGCGGTGTGGATTTCAAAGCCGCGGCGACGCAGTGCCAGCACCTCACGCAAAATGAAGGTGTGCGAGATGGCCGGGTAGCGGCTGACGAGATAGGCGATTCGGTTTTGCATCACGCATGGGTAATTGCACTTGGCGTGCCAAACCCAAGTGCCTGATTTTTCAGGAGTTTCGGCCTTGGTGTTTCGTCCGGAACAGAACAGAGGGGGCGGCATCTGTTTCAGAACACGACAGCCATGGGCCGAAAAGGCCGTAAATTTGTGGCCCTCATCGTGCAATAGATAACTCTGATATGAAGCTCAACGAACTGTTTGAACAGGTAAAGATCATCAACCTGCCCGAGCGCGGCGACCGCCGCCGGGAGATGAACGTCCAGCTGCGCCGCATTGGTCTGCGGGCGGAGTACTTTCCCGCCGTCCGTGTCTCGGAGGCCGGCTCATGGCCGGGCATCGGCGCGCGCGGCTGTTTCCAGAGCCACTACCAGATCCTCCAACAGGCAATCCAGCAGGGTGCCCGTAACGTGCTGGTTCTGGAGGACGACCTGGATTTCTCTCCGATGCTGGCGGGACTGGAGTCGGAACTGGTGGAGCGCATCCAGAAGGCTGACTGGGACCTTCTCTACCTGGGCCACGTGGAGCCCGTTGCGGGCGATGGCCCGGTGGAGCTACTGCCGTGGAGCGAGCCTCTGATGACTGCGCATTTCTATGCCGTCAGCGGACGCGTGCTGCCCCGTCTGGTGGAGTTCCTTGAACTCGTGCAGTCGCGTCCGGCAGGGCATCCGCTGGGCGGTCCGCAGCACTACGACGGAGCGCTGTGCATGTTCCGCGCGCAGAATCCCGATGTGCGTACGCTGATTGCCAGCCCGAATCTGGGCTCGCAGCGCAGCTCGCGCAGTGATATCAGCGCCGCCTGGTACGATCAGCTCCCATTGGTGGGCAACATGATTAATCTGGGCCGCCGGTTGCTGCGGCGGCATCGTGGCCAACGCGCGGCGTAAACAGGTTTTCGGCAACAGGAAAGGCCCGGCTTCGGCCGGGCCTTTCTATTTCGCCGCAAGGTTCGCGGCAGAGAAAAACGACTACACGCTGGCCACGCTTGCTTCCACGGGCAGTGCCTTGCGCGCACCCAGCCATGGGAGGCGATTGCGTGCGCCATCTTTTTCTGCTGCGGTCAGCGCCAGAGTCCACCAGAGGATTGCCAGCACAACGGCGAAGAGCGTGAAGCGCAGGGCCAGCCAGAAGAAGAGCAGGAAGCGTCCTTCCGGCACGGCAACCATGCGCATGGGGAGCATCGTCAGCAGGATCGCCGCGTAAGGCAGCACTCCGGGCCAAACCGAGTTGCGCAGAAACTCCATGGGGCGGATGTTGAGCAAACGATTGGCCACCGAGATGAAGTATATGGCGCTGATGATGGTGGCCGACGCCACGCCCAGTCCCACGCTGGTCGCGCTCCAGGAGCCGAAGAGCAGACGCGAAACCGGCACGGTGATGCACAGCATGAGGATGTTGGCCAGGCTGTAGTGGAACTCCATGCGTGGCCGTCCAATGCCTTTGACCATCGAGGTGCCGGGGCCGGTCATCAGGTGGAACTGCGAGCAGACGGCAAAGGCGGCCATCAAGAGCGGCGCGCCCTCGGGAACCTTCTTGAGCCAGAAGGCGAGCACCGGAACACTGACCAGGGCGATAAAGCCCAGCATGCTGCCGGAGATGGCGTTCATGTAGCGCGTGCAGGTGAGGTAAACGTGGCGCACGGAGGAGTGCTTTTCCTCCTCGGTGCCCTCGTGTCCGCGCAGATGAGAGACGGAAGGCAAGGTGGCGCCGACGAACGATCCGGGAATGGAGAGCGCCATATAGGGCAGGCGAGTGCTAATGTCCAGTAATCCAGCGGCGGAAAGTCCGCACAACGGCGTGGCGATCACGCGCTCCACGGTGTTCAGGAAGATGGCCAGCAGGCTGCTGACCTGCACCACGCTGCCAAAGCCGAGCAGGCGGCGGATCGCCTGGCGATTCACCATCCGCGGAGAAATGCGCAGCCACGGGATGGTTCGCACGGCCACCACGGCGCTGAAGCCAAGATCAATCACCGAGCGGGCGACAAAGGCAATGCCCATGCCGCGCAGTCCCCAGCCCCGGCCCACCAGCAGGAAGATCAATGCGGATTCGACGGTGAAGGAGCAAATCCATATGCGCTGCACGGTGGCGATGCGCTGCAAACCGCTGAGCGCGTCGCGATAGGCGGAAAGCCCCAGGCACATCAGGAAGCTGCCGACGATGGAGAAGGCCAGGAAGCGCGCATCGTGAGCCAGAGCCGGAGGCACGTGCATGCTGGCGGCGACGCGGTTCCAGCACAGGGCGAAGATTCCGAAGACGACCAGCGTGACCGGCGTGGTGAGAAAGATGCCCGCCGAAAGCAGACTGTTGGCCTCGTCATAGCGATTGCCCGCCGCGAACTCCGCCACGTACTTGATATACGCGCTGGAGAAACCCACGGTGGAGATTCCGATGTAGGCCACCAGGATGAAGAGCGTGCCATACAATCCATAGGCCTGCATGCCAATGTGCGCCAGCACAAAGGGCGGGATAAAGAAGCGCGTGGCCAGGTAGAGCACCCGCGCGCCAGCCTCGCTGCGAACGTTCTTCAGCAGCAGTCCTCGAGCTTTTTCATGATTCGACATCAATCGTCCTCTAGCCATGTAGTTGCACGTTGGGGGCAAATGCCGGCCAGTATTTATCTTTTAGAAAATAACTAACTTAGCGGTGACTGGCTGCTTCGGAAGCCGTTCCGTGGCCCGCTGCGGTATTCCGAATCGAAACACCGGCTGGCTCGCTGTATGCCGCTGCCAGGCCATACGGGGCAAGGTGAAGGCGGATGTTGCGTCCCTGCGGCGCCAGCGGCTCCTCGCGCAGGCGCACCTGCGGCGAGTCCTCGTTGGTGGCGAACTCGGGGTGCGCGGCCTCTGGCGATGCGACAAGTTGCATCTGGCGGTTGGTTGCTTTACCCGTGCCGGTGGGCAACTCGATGGTGATCCACTGCTCGCGGGGTGAGGCCGAGGCGGCAATCACGCTCCACTGTCCGTGGTCGAGGAAGGCCGCAACGCGAATCTCCTGCGCGTTGCCCGGGTGCATGGGCGTTGTGCGGTAGTAGTCTCCGCCGAAGCCGTGGTTGGCCAGCGCGAGGGCCAGTCCGGTGGGGCGCAGACGGTTGGGTGTGGCAAGGTCGCGCGCCAAGCCGAAGAGGCGTGCCAGTTTGCCATCCGCGCGGAAGGTGTCAAAGCCGGCGAGGGCGTACATGCATTGGCGAGCCATGCCTGCATCGAGTGCCTCCAGTGAGTGATAGAGCAGCGCCGTACCGGAGGCGTATCCGCTGACGAGCGGAGAGACCACGGACGAGGGCGCGTCTCCACCCAGGCTGTGCGCGTTCATCTCGTAGATGGCCAGTTGCTTGCCGCTTTGCGAGGCCACGCGCTGCTGGGCTTCGATGGCGTGCGCGTCCACGACGAAGAGCGTGGCGGCGGTGGCGGCCTTGACGTTGATGGAAGTCGCGTAATACGGAGCGACGGCGATGAGCCGGGCCAGCGGCGCGAGCTTACTGGCATCGCGCATGGCATCGGCGTTTACAAATTGGCCGCCGATGGCGGGTACGATATGCGCGTCATTCCCCGCCGCGGATTGCAGCAGGGAGAATCCCCTTTGCGCGGCCAGCGCCATGTGGGTTGCGTCCTGTATGCCAGCGGCGCGGAAGATGGTGTTCCAGTTTTCGTTGCCGTACTCGACCACCACTTCGCGGAAGCCGTAACGCTGGATGGCCTGGTGCAGCACAACTCCGGCCTGTCGCCATTCGTCGTCGGTCAGCGTGGTGGGCAGCACGATCCACGGCTGGGCATCCACCTCGTGGCAGAGGGCGAAAAACTCCGGCAGAGAGTAGCCGAAGGCGGATTCGTCTCCGGGACGATAGCGGAACGGGCGGCGCGTGCCGGGCTCGGCCATGCGATTGGCCATGCTGTCGCCAAGCTGGCCCTGCCAGTCTCGCAGGTAGCCGGGATGCATTGTGCGTAGGGTTTCCACCACTTCGCGGCGGAAGCCCGAGGGCGCGGCGTCGGCTGGTGCGAGCGATGCGTCATCCACCCAGACCTCGCCACCGGCACCCTGCGCCTCCAAGCGGAATTCGATTCCGGCTGGCGCGGCGTCGTCGTGGGGAGTGAAGTGGAAGCGGTACTCGTGCCACTCGGCGGTGGGCGTGACGGACTGGCGTAGAAAGGCTGGGGCGTTCAGTCGGCGGCACTGCACCGTCAAGTGAGCGTGGCCGTTGCCTTTGGCCCAGAAGCGCACCTCCCACGGGCCGCGCATGGAGAGCAGCTTTCCGGCGCGATCGCTGATCATGTCCATGTAGCTGATGGCCGAGACAGGCTGGTCGTTGTCTGGGGCGAGCATGATGGACTGCGCACCACCGGAGTGCGGCGGGTGCAGGTCGCTGGTGCGAATGCGATTGCGGCTGTTGCCATCCCACCACCAGTTTGCGGGCAGGCCACCGGAGTGCTCGCGGTGCAGGGCGACAACATCGCCAGCGGCGAGGCCCTTCAGTTCGTGCTGGGCGACAAAGTGCGAGTATCCCTGCCATGTGTCGGAGGTGGTGATGCGCCCGCTGGTTCCGGCCAGTCGGCCGGTGCGGATGGAGAACGTCGCGCCATCCCAGAAATGATCGGGGCGCTTGAGCCAGGAACTGTCGTCGGTGAACTCCGCGCCGGTGGCTTGACGCACAATGACGATGGCTCCGTCGTCGGTGGCCTCAAAGCCAGGGTTCAACAGCACGTTGGCCATCAACTGCTCGGCTCCCCAACTGGTGCGGCTGCCCAGGTTCAGTCCCAGGCGCGGCACATTGCGCCCGGTGGGTTGGGCAGCGACGCGGAAGGCAACGTCCTTTGCGGACGATTGCGCCACCGCAGGAGTGCAGGCGGGCAGCGGCAACAGCGCCGCCGCAAGAATCAGAGAAAAGAATGACTTCATGACATCACCACGGCAAAGCGGCGTACGGGCGTTGAGTTCAACTGCGGCACAAGCATTGTGCCCGCACCGGGCGCCAGGCCAGAGGAGCCGTCACCACCGGCGATGAGGTAGCCTTCGGCAAAGCCGGTGAAGAGAAAGAAGATGGGCAGCACGTTCTCTCCCAGGTAAACGGTGAAAAAGGTAAAGAGCAGGCCAAGGTAGAGTCCGCCCAGGGTGAAGCTGAGCGACATGCCAGGTTTGACGCGCCGGGCCTTGGCAAAGCCGTCGCGCATCAGCCGCACCATCATGGAAACTTCAATGGCGATGAAGAGAAAGCAGACCGGAATGCCGTGCATCAACGCCAGCAACAGGTAGTAGTTGTCAATGGACGGCATGCCCGGAACCTTGGGCCAGCCATTGCGTCCCCAGCCCAGCGGGGCGTGCTCCTCGGCGATGGTGACGTACTTGTCGAGCAGGGTCTTGCGGTAGGCGGCGGATTCCTGCGACGCGGTCTTGGCGTTGTCGCGGCCCACGGCGGCGTACTCGTAGCTTTGGATGCTGATCGGGATGCCGATGGCGAGCGCGATCAGGCCGATGATGGTGGCGCGGCGCACGGGGTTACGTCCGGCTCCGATGGCGGCCATCACGGTGGCCAGCACGGCGCCAATCTGCGGACCGCGCGCCAGGGTCATCACCAGCCCCATCAGCAGCAGGCAGGTGAGGATGCGCGCCTTGGTCATGCCAAAGGGACGGAAGCGGCGGAAGTACTTCTCCCAATGGCCGCTCCGCTCCAGCCAGGTTTGCACCCGGAAGCCGATGAGGAAGACCGCTCCAGCAAGAATGCAGTGGGCGTAGGGTCCGGCGGCGCGGGCAAAGCCGTAACGCACGGTGGTAATCCAGGCCGCGCCGGGGAAGAAGATCTCCGTGACGAAGCGATAAGGGTTGTACCAGAAGCGAAATTCGTAGGCGAAGGGAATGGTGAGGAAGGCGAGGATGACGACGATGCGCTTGAGAAATACGATGCGCATCCCCTGCGGCTCAATCAGTCCCTTGGCCAGAACGTAAGGCACGGCAGCCGTGGCGAAGTAGGCAAAGCCCAGGTTCTGCGCCTCGTTGTACCCGGCGTTCAAGTACTCCGAAACGGTCATGGTGATGACCATGGTGAAGACCAGGGCGTCGGTGATGGACCACTTCCAGTCCTTTGCGTGGCGGAAGAGGAAGACGACAAAGATGGGCAGAATGGCCGTCTCGTGGAAGGTCATCTTAGGCACGTGCGGGATAAACCAATGGCACCAGCCAGGCAGGGCAAAGACGGCAAAAAGATAGACGCTGAGGAAGACCTCAACCGCCGACTTGCCACGCAAGAACATGATGATGGCGAAGATTCCCGTAAATGTGGTGACAAAGGTCAATGCGCAGTCTGCTCCGCCGGGCTGGCATACAGCCGGCAACATAGAAAGTGCACGCCGCGTGCCAATGCTGGCGTTTTTCTATCTATATGAAAAAGGGAAGGTTATTCGGTTTCGCGCGATGGGATGACGCCTTGCCTACGGCGCGCAGCAGAACAGCGGATGGCCGATGTGTCTCAAAGCAGAACACATGTAGTTCGGCGGCGTGACAGGCAACAACTGGACGAATCCAGGGTGTTTCGGCGGCGCTAATCAGGCAGCGGCAACGCTGACGAAGGCCGGGTTATTGTCCGTAAGCGGTTGACCGTACATAGCTTCAGTGGCCGTGGTGGCCGGGATGCGGAAGAGGCTTTGCTCGGCCCAGCAGCTTCCGGCTACGGTGCCAATCACCAGCATCCAGCTCAGCAAAAGGCTGGGATGGGTGGTCAAGGTGCCGGTACCCAGCAGGATGAGCCACGCAGCGACAGTGGACAGGCAGGCCATGGCGGCGGCGGCTTTGCGGGCAAAGGCCGAACGCAGGGCAAGCGCGAAGGGGAAGGCCACAACCAGGTCCACAACGTAGTGTTCGCCCAGTCCCAGGGTGGCCATTACGGTAAGAACGACCAGCATGGCAAAGACGCAGCGCGCCCACCGCGGATAGGGCCGCGAGTGCCAGAAGAGCAGCAGTGCCCAGGACATGTGCAGCGAGGGAATGGCGTTGCGCGGCGCCAGCGGCAGAAACATGCGGGCGGCCGAAGGAAGATCGACAATTGCGGGGAAGGCCGGGAAGGCGGCGAAGGCGAATTTCGGTCCTGCGGCCGGAAGCAGGTTGATGGCGATGCTGCCGATGGCACCCAGGGTCAGGAACTGCACCAGCACTCCGTCCACACGCAGGCGACGCTCAAACAGATAAGCGAAGGCCGGAGCCATGGGCAGCATGATGTAGGCCAGGAACGCGGTGTTGCGCAGCGGCGTGGAAGCGGCCAGCAGGCGTCCCATCCAGAAGCTGACTTGTCCGCCGAGCGACTGATCGAAGCGGAAGAGCGTGGGATCGAATGTTGTGGGATGGAAGCGCACCATCGCACCCAGGAAGACAGCCGTGATGGTCATGCAAACCGGAAACGCGGCGGTGAGGATGAACGAGCGCGTGTCGCGGCGCAGAACGCTGGTGCCGATGCAGGCGATGCCGAGCACTCCGCCACCCATCAGGAAGGGCGCGCCGACCCAGAAGGCCGCACCAACTCCGGCGAGCCAATAGACGGCTGCCAGCAGGCTGGAGAGCGTGAACACAAGCGCCAACTCGCGGTGGCTGCGGCGGTGACCCAGCAGGTAGAGGATTGCTCCCGCGGCCAGCGCGGTGGAGATGAATGGGTTGTAGGAGATTCCGGTGAGCAGGTGAACCAGTTTGCCTCCGGCGGCGCATCCCTGGCGTAGGCAGAAAGGCGCACAGGCGATCAGCATACCCACGAGCGCCACAAGCAAATTAGTGAAACTTGCGAAAAGGTGCGAGTGCGCCGGTGCGTTCTCTTCGTGGAGAAACGGCGTGGCGGCCATGGGGCGGAAGGGAGTCATTATTGTCCCAGGACCCAGGCGGAGACCGCGGGACGAAGGCGCAGCGTGCGCTGGGCCAGCAGCAGGGCCACGGTCAACAGGGCCGCCAGGGCAAAGCCCAGGCTGACCGGAGGCAGCGCGGCGTGATGATTGCTCCAGATGTGGACGATCTTGGTGACCAGCGGGCGATGGTAGAGATAAAGCGGAAAGCTGACGATTCCGACGGCGGCAAAGACGCGGGCAACCATTGTGCCGCTGGCAACTCGGAAGGCCGCAAAGGCGAAGACCGTAATCAACAGGCCGAGCGCCGTATCGAGCGCCGGGTAGGCGAAGATGCTGAACGCACCCATCACCGCGACGGGAATCGCAACGAGCACGGCGGCGGCAACGGCAGGCGCGGGCACGGCGATCTCTCCACGTTGGCGCAACTCATTGCCAATCCAAATGCCGAGGCCGAAGACGGCGAGCCAGTTGAAGGCCAGCGTGTGGCCGAAGTACTCATTCCATTCCACCATGCGCGGCATGCCGGTAAAGGCGCGCCACAGGAAGTCCACCGCAGCCAGGGGCAGCAGGGCGGGCAGGCCATAGCGCACGATGATGCGGCGCAGCGGCAGGAAGATGAGGTACATCTGGAAGAAGACGGCCAGGCACCAGAGCGGCGAGTCAATGATGAAGAAGTTCGCCGGATGGAAGGTGGTCAGCAGGAACATGCGCTCCAGAATCTGACCGGCTGAAAACGGAAATCCCGTGGCCCATGCCATAAGGGCGAAAAATGCCACGCTGATCCAGAAGGCGGGAACGATCTTCAGCGCGCGGCGCTTGAGGAAGGCCGTGAAGGTCATGTTCTCGGCGCATCCCAGGGCAAGTCCCAGGCCGCTGAGCATGACGAAGAGGTGCACGCCAACATAGCCGAAGTGCGCCATCGCGCGCAGAAAGACCTCAGTAAAGTGGCCCGCCCGCAAGGCGGCGGCGAGAAGAGCAAAGTCCTGTATGGGGGATTCGTAGCTGAACTGGAGCAGAGCCGGAGTGGGCAGCCCGCGGGAGATCCACGCGGAGCGCGAATAGTGATGCAGGAAGACCAGTAGGATCGCCAGGCCCTTGGCGAAGTTGAGGAGGTTGCCCGCTTCGCTCCGGTGCAGTTTGAAGATGCGGCCCATGGCGTCCTTCCAACAACTGATTCGATTTCACTGCTCCCATCTGTGGGAGGTAGTGCGGCGCCTGTGCCCCAAGGGGCACGCCGCGAAAGTTTACGATGCCATCTGCGGACGGAGGTCGGCGAAGGCCGGGCGCATGGGAAGCTGGTGCACGGCGGCGTGTGCGGCAACCGAGGGAACCTGGTGAGTGCGCATCTCGGCCACCTGGTCGAGCTGAACCAGTTCGAAGAGGGCGTGCATGCTGGCAGAGGCGCCGGAGATGAAGGCCTCGCCGCCGCGCTCGAGAACTTCGGCGACCATGGAGAAGAGCTCGCTGAGACCGCCGGCATCGGCCTGGCGGAGCCGCGAGGCGTCGAAGCAGACGCTGCGGCCGTGCTGCAGAGTTGACTGCAGGGCTTTGCGAAGCTGCTTGCTGGTCTGGCGGTTCAGTTCGGTTCCGATGTTCAATGTCTGCTCGTACATGGTTGCGATCTCCTCTACTGGGTTACCTATTCAATGTAAGGTCGTCTGCATTTTCAGGAAATCACTCCGTGGGGTAACACGGTTACCCCCAATGGGGCATGCGCGCGAAAAAGGTGGCTTTTTACGGGGCTTCTGGAGGTGGGCGCCGGAGAATTATCCGCCGAGTGCCCCCAATGGGGGATGTCATGCCCCCATTGAGTTCTGCGAGAATCTGCTGGAATCCCCGTGCAATGGCGGCGTGAGAGTTACATTAAGATCAATTGCACGGCGGACGAAGGGTGCTCGGGTGTTGCGCCAAGATGATGACAATCGAGGCGCTGCCATTGAGAGCTGAGTGCCGGTCCGGAAAAGAAGTCTGGAGTTGGGTGGAGGCAA
>Ga0181519_10001512_pt1 | contig 20476 bp, 22 predicted proteins | sample PEATcosm2014_Bin_26_FD_121102 | JGI IMG/M metagenome (GOLD analysis project Ga0181519, IMG submission 121102) | Peatland microbial communities from MTU Mesocosm Facility, Houghton, MI, USA - PEATcosm2014_Bin02_10_metaG | ecosystem: Environmental > Terrestrial > Soil > Wetlands > Peat | place...
CCTGCACCCTGTGCGGCTCGCAGGCGAATCTCGAGCGCGAGCGGGTCAGCGCCATGCTGAGGGAATGGGAACAGCAGCATCCCGGCCGCATCGAGTCGATCTTCGCGGCGCTCCGCGACGTCGTGCCGTCGCAGCTTGCGGATGCACGGCTGTTCGACTTTGCCGGGCTCGAAGCGCGCCGCGAGGCGCAGCCCTCGCCGCCGGCAGAGGTCGAGTGCGGCGGGTGAGGGCGCGTACCGCGAGCGCGACGGCGGCACTGCCCGGAAGCTACTGGGTCGAACCCGGCCGGCTGCTCGCCGGCAGCTATCCGGGCGACGTCGACCCGGTGCGTGCCGCCAAGCGGCTCGCGGGCTTCCTGGCGCTCGGCGTCGACTGGTTCATCGATCTCACCTGGCCGGATGAGCTCCCGGCCTACGAACCGCTGTTGCCGAGCCCGTACGCGGCGCGCTCGCAGCGGCCGGTGACCTACTCGCGCCGTCCGATCGTCGACCACGGCCTGCCGAAGAACGCGGCGCAGATGCAGGAGATCCTCGAGGAGCTCGAGGAAGCACTGCAACGCGGCCATCGCGTCTACGTGCACTGCCGCGCCGGCATCGGGCGGACCGGCACGGTGATCGGCTGCCACCTGGCGCGGCGCGCGGGCGGGGAGCGGGCGCTCGCCACGCTCGAGCGCCTGTGGCACGAATCGGGGCGCGACCGCGACTGGCCGCGCACGCCCGAGACGGATGCCCAGGTTGCCTACGTGCGCGCCTGGCGCGGGGAACGGGCGCCGCCCGAGCCCGCCGCGCTGCCCGCACTCGAGGTTGCGGACCGGCTCAAGGACCGCTACCGCGGCCTCGTGCTCGGCCTCGCGCTCGGCGATGCACTCGCCGCGCCCGTGCAGCACCGGCGCGCGGGGTCGTTCACGCCGGTCGGCGATCTGATCGGCGGCGGGCCCCATGAGCTGCCGCGCGGCGCCTGGTCGGACGACACCGCCGTGCCGCTGCTGCTCGCCGAGAGCCTGATCGCGGCGCGCGAGTTCGACGCACGGGACTTCGTCGCGCGGCTCGGCCGCTGGCAACGCGACGGCCATGGCTCCGCGACCGGGCAGTGCGTCGGCATCTCGGCAACCACCGCCAAGGCCATCGCCCAGGCCCAGTGGAGCGGCAATCCCTTCGCCGGTTCGCACGATCCGGCGCGGCTCGAAAAGGAGCCGCTCGTCCGCGCCGGGGTCGCCGCGGCCTTCGCGCTCAGCGATCCGGCGGCTGCGGTCGCCCTTGCCGCGGAGGTGGCCCGCCCGACGCACCAGTCGCCGGTCGTGCTCGATGCCTGTCGCTACTACGCGGCGCTCGTGGTGGGCGCCCTGCAGGGCGCGACGCGCGCCGAGCTCACCGCCCCGAATTTCGCGCCCGCCCCCGGACTCTGGACGCAGCGACCGCTGCGGCGCGAGGTGGCGCGCGTCGCCGCCGGCAGCTGGCGCGAGGCGGGCACGGCCGCCGCGGCCGACGGCACGGCGCTCGATGCGCTCGCCCTCGTGCTGAGCGCGCTGGCCGGCGGCAGCCAGTACCGGGATACTGTGCTCGGGGTCGTGAACCGCGGACTCGATGCCGACGCCAACGGCGCCCTCGCGGGGCAGCTGGCCGGCGCCCTGGCCGGGGCCGCGGCGCTGCCGCCGCACTGGGTGGCCGGGCTCGCGCTCGGCCGGCAGCTGACGCAAACTGCCGATCAGCTACTGGCGGCAGCGCTCGCGCGCATCGCCGCCGACTAGGGGAGGTCGAGGTGCCGTCCCGTACACGCTCGGGCCGCAGCTACTGGTGGACGAAGCTTCCGGACGAGGAACTGCTGGCGGTGCGTTTCTGCGACCTCGGGCTGTCGCTCGAGCGCTCGCCGCTCGCGCCGCTGATCGCGCAGCTCTACGCCGAGCTCGACTCGCGCGGCATCCAGTTCCGGCCGCACTGCTGGCTCGGCGAGGAGTGGTTCACGCCGGACGGCGTGCCCGGCTTCGCGATCCCGTTCTACCTTGCCCACCCGCGGCTGCGGCGCCTCGAGCGGCGCGTGATGGGCGAGGTCGAGGGCGGTAACGTCAACTGGTTCAAGCGGATCCTGCGGCACGAGGCGGGGCACGCGATCGACAACGCCTACCGGCTGCGGCGGCGCCGCAAGTGGCGCGAGACCTTCGGCCCGGCCGGGCTCCCGTACCCGGACAGCTACCGGCCGCGCCCGGGCAGCCGGCGCTACGTGCAGCACCTCGGCAGCTGGTACGCACAGTCGCATCCCACCGAGGATTTCGCCGAGACCTTCGCCGTCTGGCTGCAGCCGGCCTCGCGCTGGCGCAGCCACTATGACGGCTGGCCGGCGCTCGCGAAGCTGCAGTTCGTCGACGAGGTGATGCACGAGGTGCGCGCCGCGCCTGCGCCGGTGCGCACGCGCCTGCATATCGACTCGCTCGTCCATGACACGCGCACGCTCGGCGACCACTACCGCGCGATGCTGAAGCGCTACGCACCGCCGACGCGGCGCGAGGAAGACGAGCTGCTCGACCGCGTGTTCAGCCGCGAACCGGGCCGCGGCTCGCTGCGCGCCGCGACGCTGCTCAGGCGCCTGCGGCCACGACTGCATCCGCTGGTCGCGGCGCGCGTCGGCTGCAGCGAGTACCTGGTGCACCAGGTGATGCGCGCGGCGATCCGCCGCGCGACCGAGCTCGGCCTGTACGTCGGCGGTGGCCGGCGGCGTGCCGAGCGCAACGCCGAGTGGCTGCTGCTCAAGCTGACGCGGGCGTTCGAGCGCAGCGCCGGGCGGCGGCTGACGCTATGAAGAAGCTGCGCATCCTGGTCGCGGTGCACGAGAGCCTGATCCCGCCCGACAGCCTCGCCGGCCATGACGAGAAGGAGATCGACGAGTGGCGCACCGAGTTCGACGTGGTCTCGCACCTGAAGCGTGCCGGCCACGAGGTGCGCTGCATCGGCCTGCTCGACAGCCTCACCGAGCTGCGCGCCACGATCCAGGAGTGGCAGCCGCACATCGTCTTCAATCTGCTCGAGGAGTTCGACGGCATCGTCAAGCACGACCAGCACGTCGTGGCCTTCCTCGAGCTGCTGCGCCAGCCCTACACCGGCTGCAACCCGCGCGGCCTGATGCTGTCGCGCGACAAGGTGCTGTCGAAGCAGCTGCTCGCCTACCACCGCATCCCGACCCCGCAGTTCGCGGTGTTCCGGCGCGGCAAGCGCGTGCAGCTGCCGGCGAAGCTGCGTTACCCGCTGTTCGTGAAGTCGGCCACCGACGATGCCTCGCTCGGCATCGCGCAGGCGTCGGTGTGCGCCGACCCGGCGGGCCTCAAGGAGCGCATCCAGTTCGTGCACGAGCAGACCGCGAGTGATGCGCTGGTCGAGGAGTACATCGAAGGCCGCGAGATCTACGTCGGCGCACTCGGCAATGACCGGCTGACGGTGCTGCCGGTCTGGGAAATGAGTTTCGGTACGCTGCCCGACGGCCAGGCGCCGATCGCGACGCGCAAGGTGAAGTGGGACCGCCGCTACCAGAAGCGCCACGGCATCACCACCGGCGCCGCCGGCCAGCTGCCGGAACCGGTGGTCGCGCAGTTGGGCAGGCTGACGAAGCGCATCTACCGCGCGCTGCACCTGACGGGCTACGCGCGCATGGACTTCCGCCTGCGGGAGGACGGTACGGTGTTCGTGCTCGAAGCGAATGCGAACCCGAACCTCGCCGAGGAGGAGGACCTGGCGCGCTCGGCGCGTGCCGCGGGCATGAAGTACGACGAACTGCTCGCCAGAATCCTGTCGCTCGGCCTCGGTTACCAGGCCGCGTGGCGCGTCAATGAGGCTGCCGAATGACGGACCTGATGAAATTCGTGCGCGCCGTGCCCGACTTTCCCAAGCCGGGCGTGATGTTCCGCGACCTGACGCCGCTGATGGCGGACGCCGGAGCGCTCAGGGCCACGATCGAGGCGCTGGTGGCGCCGTTCCGCAGCCTCGGCGTCGAGGTGGTCGCCGGCATGGAGGCGCGCGGCTTCATCTTCGGCGCGCTCGCGGCGGGCGCGCTCGGTGCCGGCTTCGTGCCGTTCCGCAAGCCCGGCAAGCTGCCGGCGGAAGTCGAGGCGGTGACCTATGCGCTCGAGTACGGCACCGCCTCGCTCGAGGTGCATCGCGACGCCATCGGGCCCGGCCGGCGCGTGCTGCTGGTCGACGACGTGCTTGCCACCGGCGGCACGGCGGCGGCCAGCGTCGACCTGCTGCGACGCCTGGGTGCCGAGATCGTCGGCTGCGCCTTCGTCCTCGAACTCGATGCGCTCGGCGGCCGCGCGCGGCTCGCGGGCCTGCGGTTCCACAGCCTGCTGCACGTCTAGGAGCAGTGCTCGCCCATTCCGAGCGTCCGCTCGATGCGCCGGTCCGGGACGAACCAGCTGAGCGCCACCAGCACGTAGAGGCCGAGCGCCACCCAGTTCGACCAGAACGCCACCGGGATCGCGAGTGCGTAGGCGCCGAGCGACAGCTTGCCCTTGCGGTCGCTGCCGACCGCGCGCGCGAGCAGCGAGTCGCTGCCCTGTGCGCGGATGATGGTCGCCTGCAGGATCGTGTAGCTGACGGCCGCCATCAGCAACACGCCGCCATAGAGCGCCGCCGGCACTGCGGCGAAGCCGTTCTCGCCCATGAAGCCGGTCGTGAACGGCACCAGCGACAGCCAGAAGAGGAGATGCAGGTTGGCCCACAGCATGGGCCCCGTGACCCGCTCGCAGGTGTGCAGCATGTGGTGGTGATTCACCCAGTAGATGCCGAGGTTCGCGAAGCTGAGCGCGTAGACGAGGAACACCGGCAGCACCGGGACGAGTGCGCCGAGAGTCGCGCCGTGCGGCACGTGCAGGTCGAGCGCCATGATCGTGATGATGATCGCGATGACGCCGTCACTGAAGGCCTCGAGGCGCGCCTTGCCCATGGCGTGGGCATGCCTCACAGAAGCTTCCAGCGCACGATTGCCGCGACGGCAGTGGGCAGCAGGAAAATGAGGGCGAAGATCGGCAGTTCCTCGACGAACGAGTAGCCGGCGCGCGCGACGCCGGCCCACAGGTTCGCGGCCGCGAGCGCGAGCCACAGCACGATGAAGCCGAAGGTGGCGTTCGTCAGGGCGCTGCCGCTGCCCGGAGCCACGAGCCGCGCGGCCCCGAGGCTGAGCCCCCAGAGCACGAAGCCGCCGATGAGGATGAGTGTGGTACGCACGTGCTGCGATGCCCTCGCGCTGGTGCCGCTGCCGGCCTGCGGGCAGAGTATGCCGGAGCGCGCGGGCTTGCACGACTGCGCACGGACGGCTGTCGGCGACGGTCGCCATGCGGTTACGCGGCCCGATACACTGGCGCCGTCTCGCAGGGGTCAGGCGATGCATCTGTCGGCGATCAGCATCTATCCGGTGAAGGGTTGCCGGGCGACTGCGCTCAGCGCGGCGCGCGCCGGCCGGCATGGGCTCGCGGGCGATCGCGAGTGGATGGTCGTCCGGCCGGACGGCTGGTTCCTCACGCAGCGCACGCACCCGCAGCTCGCGCGCATCGTGCCGCGGCTCACGGCCTCCGGCCTCGTGCTCAGCCACGCCGCCGAACCCGAGCTGCGGGTCGAGACGTCGGCCGCGACGGCGCCGCTCGCCGTCACGGTCTGGGGTCGCCAGGCGATCGCACGCGATGCCGGTGCCGCCGCGGCCGCCTGGCTCGAACGCGTGCTCGGCGTCGCGGCGCGCCTCGTCACCGTCGGTCCGGAGACGCACATGCTGGCCGACCGGGAGTACGTGGGTGCGCGCGACGTCCCCGTTGCCTTCGCCGACGGCTATCCGGTGCTGGTCTGCAACGAGGCGTCGCTCGCGGTGCTCGTCGAGCGCATGGGTGCGGCGCTGCCGATGGACCGCTTCCGTCCCAACCTCGTGATCGCCGGTGCCGAGCCATTCGCCGAGGACCGCATGCGCGGGCTGCGGGTGGGCGGCATCGAGCTCCGGCTGGTCAAGCCATGCGCGCGCTGCATCGTGCCGTCCCTCGACCAGCTGAGCGGCGTGCGTTCGACCGACCCGACACCGGCGCTGAAGGCGTTTCGCTACGACCGCGCCCTGCGCGGCGTGACCTTCGGTGTCAACGCGACGCTCGAGGCGGCCCCCGGCGCCGCGCTCGCGGTGGGTGATCCGGTCACGCCGATCGAGTAGCGCGCCGGCTACAGCCCCGCTTCGTCGTGGGCGATGGTCTCGGTCTCGGCCTCTGCTGCCTGCACCCAGGACTGCACCAGCGGATCGGAGACGGCCGTCGCGAGGTACTCGCGAGCGTGCGTGCCGAGACCCGCCGGCGCGTAGGTCTGGAAGCGGAATGCCACCGGCAGGTACATCGCGTCGGCCGCACTGTAGTCGCCGAACAGCCAGGGACCCCGGTCGCCGAAGCGCTCGCGGCAGCCGCTCCACAGCGCGTCGATGCGCGCCACCGCCGCCTCGAGCGCCGGCGTCGACGCCACGCGCCGGCCACGGGCGCGGATGTTCATCGGGTAGGCGCTCCTGAGCGCCGCGAAGCCGGCATGCATTTCCGCGCTCACGGCGCGCGCCGCGGCACGCGCCGCGCGCTCGGCCGGCCAGCCGGCGCCGCCGGCCAGCTCGCTTGCGTACTCGAGGATCGCCGTCGATTCCCAGACGGTGACCGCGCCGTCGAGCAGCACCGGCACGCGCCGCGTCGGCGAATAGCGCGCGACGCCCGCCTCGAACTCGGGCGTATCGAGCGCGAGCCGGATCTCGCGGAACGGCAGCCCGAGATGCCTGAGCAGAATCCACGGTCGCAGCGACCACGACGAGTAGTTGCGATTACCGATCACCAGGGTGAGCTCGCTCATGCCGCCCCCGCGCGCCGGCCGAGAAACCCGAGCGTCACGTCCGGAAAGTCGCTGAACAGTCCGTCGATGCCGGCACGACCGAACAGCGCCTCGTGCGCGCCGCGCGCGTCCGGGGCGTTCGCCGGCAGGTCGTCGACGCGGAACGTGTAGGCGTGCACCGCGAGGCCGGCGGCGTGCGCATCGGCCACGAGCGGCGTCACCTCGGGCACGGCGCCGGGGGCCGGCCAGCGCACCACCTGCGGGATCCAGGGACCGATGCCGCGCGCGATGCGCGCCACGCTCGCGAGTCCGGCCGGCGTGCGCAGCCGGTCGTAGTCGGTGGCCGCCTCGGACCACGAGTTCTCGCCGATCAGCTGCACCAGCCTCAGGCGCGAGTGGAGGCTGTCGTGGATGCGTTCGAGCTCGGCATGATCGAAGCACTGCAGCCAGACGTCGTCGGCGTCGCTGCGGTAGCCAAACTCGCCGAGCACGCCGAGCACGAGCGGCGCCAGGTCCTTGCCCTCGCCACGGTGCCACGCGGGGCTCTTGACCTCGGTGTACACGCCCGCATGGCGGCCGGTGGCGTGGTTGAGGCCGCGCACCAGCGCCAGCTCCTCGGCGAGCGAGGCGATGCGCATCGGCAGTCGCTCGCCGAAGCGGCCCGGCCAGGTGGCGCGGCCGGTCGCTGCATCGATGCGGTCGTGCACGGCGAGCGTCTGCAGTTCCGCATAGCTGAAGTCGATCACGTACCAGTGGCCATCGGGGCGCGACCGGGCCGGAAAGCGGGTCGCGACGTCGGTGACCTCCTCGAGTACGAGGTCGTGGAACACGACCGGCACGTCGTCGCGGCTCAGCACCACGTCCTGCTCGAGGTAGTCGGCGCCGACTGCGTGTGCGTAGGCCTTGGCGGCGACGGTGTGCTCGGGCAGGTAGCCGCACGCGCCGCGGTGCGCGATCACGATCGGCACCGTGGTGCGCCAGGTGGTGGCTGACGGGGGCATAGACGGCGGATAATGCCTGAATGGCAACGATCGTGCGCGCCGTCTCGCTCGACCTCGACAACACGTTGTGGGACACCGAACCCGTGCTGAGGCGCGCCGAGGAAGCGCTCGCCGCGTGGCTCGTCCTGCACGCACCGCGGCTCGCCGCGAGTTTCGGCGGTGAGTCACTGCGGCGCATGCGCGCGGAGCTCGCGCACGAGGCCCCCGAGCGCTGCCACGACCTCAGCTGGCTCCGCACCGAGACGCTGCGCCGCGCGGCAGCCGCGAGCGGTTACCCGGCGACGCTCGCCGAGCAGGCGTTCCAGGTGTTCCTCGCGGCCCGCAATGCCATCGAACCCTACGCCGACGTGCGGCCCGCACTCGCGCGGCTCGCACGTCGCGTGCCGCTGTACGCGCTCACCAACGGCAATGCCTGCGTGCACCGCGTCGGGATCGGCGGCTACTTCACGGGCGCGCTCGATGCCGCCGCGGCCGGCGCAGCGAAACCGGATCCGAGAATCTACGCGCAGCTCGTGGCGCTCGCCGCCGTGCCGGCGGCGACGATCCTGCACGTCGGCGACGATGCCATCACCGACGTGCACGGTGCGCGTGCCGCCGGTCTTGCGACCGCGTGGATCAATCGGGATGGTGCCGCGTGGCCCGCGGCCGTGACGCGCGCCGACTACGAGGTGGACAACCTCGCTGCGCTCGCGCAGCTGGTCGAATCGCTCGCCTAGGCGCGGATGTCGAGCAGCGTCCCGAGCGACTGGTCGGCGACCTCGAAGGCGCGTGCCGCCGCAGTCACCTGAATCTGCCCGGCGAGCGCACCGACCATTGCGTTGGCCGATAGCCCGTCGCTGCTGGCGCCGGCGACGGTCGCGGCCGCCTGCTCGTAGGTCTGCACGCCGTTCGTGATCCCCTGGCGCGCCGCATCGAGGGCGCCGAGGAAGCTGCTGGCGGAGCCGAGGCTGTTGATCGATGACATGGGGTCATCATCCGGCACCGGGCGGCGAACACAAGTGCATGCGTCCGGTGGCGGCCGGAATCGCGACATCCGTCACGCTTCGCCAGCCGTCGCTCCACGGCGCGGCGCCGCAACCCGGCAGGCCGCGCGCCGCGTGCCGGCACCACGGCATCAGCACTCGCGCGGCGCGGCTGCCAGCGGGGCGCCTTCAAAAAGTGCGACGCCGTGCTGTTCCTGCGCGCCTGGACATGTCAACTTTCGCGCACGAGTGACGATCTATGGGGTGTACACGCGGAGGAAGCACGATGTCGGACGGCACGGTGCTGAAGGTCGCAAGCCTCGAAGAGTTCTTTCGCGGCGAGCTGCATGGCGCGGCGGAAAAGCAGCGTCTGGCGCTCGACGACCACACGGAACACTACGTCGTGAACATGCTGACGACCTTCTCGCGCGCCGACGCCCTGTTCGAACCGGGTGCATCCGGCCCGCGCCTCAAGCCCCTCGCACTCATGTTCGCCGAGGCGGTCGCGGCGCCGACGCTGCCTGAGCGACAGCACGCGCTGCAGCGTCTCGGCGACGTATCGCTGTTCATCGCGGGCTTTCTGCCGCGCGGCTTTGCACGCCGCCTGGTCGACGTCGACTACCACATCGCGATGGGCGGCCGGGCGTACGGCTCGCTCGCCGACAGTACCCGCGGCAGCGCACGCGGCGGCGTGATCGGCCGCGTATTCGCCGAGCTCGCGACCAAGTTCCGCGAGCTGGTCGATGCGCTCAACGAAATCGCCGAGAGCGCCCGCCCGCCGACACACGACGACCTGCTGCGCCTCTACGAGGTGTGGATCAAGACCGGCAGCCCGCGCGCGGCGGACCGGCTGCGCTCGCTCGGCGTCGAGCCCGCGGCCGCATCCCGGGTGCGCTGGAGTCACTGAGCATGGTCCTGCGGGAGCTGCAGCGGCTGCTCGCGACCATCAATGATGCGGACGTAGCCGAGGACGTCTGCGACTTCCTGATCACCGACCGTGGCACGCTGTCACGCTGGCATGCGCCGAGCGGCGCGGCGGGAACGGCCGAGACGCTGCTGGTCGCCGAGCATGAAGGCGGGCTCGACCTCGGCCTGTTCCTGGATCCGGCGCTGCTCGAGCGGCTGGCGCGGAGCGCGCCGCTCGAGCATCTCGATGACGACAATCTCGAGGACTTCTGCACGGTGCTCGAAGGTGTCAGCCACTTCCACTGCGTCGCGTTCTGCGCCGCACGCGGCTGGTCGGTATCGCTGCTCGGGCTCGAGATGCAGGCCGAGATAGACAAGTACGCGGCCGCGGTACTCGTCGCCGGCTCGCAGCGCGGCGGCACGCTGGTGCGCGGCCTGCGGCAGCGCCTGTTCGACCGGGTGCGCTTCCGCGATGACCTCGACGGCGCGCTGCGCGCGCTTTATGTCAAGGCGAATCGCTATGCCGCGCGCTTCTGCGGCAGGCTCGAGGAGCGCTTTCTGAAGCGGCGCGAGGTGCGCGTCGCGGACATGCTGGGCGAGCTGCGCCGCTTCTATCGACTCGGCGATGCGGGCAAGCTGCGGGCGATCGAGACTGCCTGAGCGGCGTCCTACTCGGCGCTGCCGCCGGAATCCATCTTCTTCTTGAGCTCGATCCAGCGCGACAGCTCGCGCAGGTCGCGCCGCTTCGGGCGCTGCGCCCGCTCGATCAGGCCCGTCTCGTACGGGTTGTAGCCCGCCTTGGCGGCCGTCTTGTTGATCTGCACGGAGCCGGTCGGCGCCGCCACGTCCTCGTCGATCGCAAGACCCGCGTGCTCGATGTACGCCGGAGGGGCGTCACCGCGCGACCACTGCCAGACAGCATTGCCCCGGTCGTCCCGCGCCACCTTGCCAGACGGATTCAAAAGCTCCGACGTGAAGTCGGGCTTGCGCATTTTTGCCGTATCGCTCACTTGAGTCTCGCCGCCACCCCTAGAACGGCCAGTCCGTGGCCCGGTACGTATCTGCAGAAAATACTAGGGGGTAGGGGGGCGCCAGTCCGTGACGCACGTCACATGACGGCCTGGGGAAAGCCCCGATACGTCGCGCAGTGGCGACAGGGGGCGCCGCTAGGGGACCCGCCCGATGTCGATGAGGCCGAGCCGGACCGCCGTGCGCAACAGGCCGACCACCGTCTTCGCGTCCTCGATCTCGCCGCTGAGTGCGCGCCCGACTGCCTCGCCGAGCGGTACCCAGTGAACCTCGATCACTTCCTCGGGTTCGAGGTCGGCAGGCACCGCCTCGAGATCGCGCGCCAGATAAAGGTGCACGATCTCCGTGAACACGCCGGGCGAGCTCCACATGCGGCCGAGCGATGCCCAGGATGCGGCGCGCCGCCCCGCCTCCTCGCGCAGCTCGTTGCGCGCGATCTCGTCCGGCGACTTGCCGTCGAGCTTGCCCGCCGGGATCTCCCAGATCCAGCCGCCGGTGACGTGCCGGTACTGCCGCAGCAGGCACACCTCGTTCGCGGCGTTGACCGCGACGACCGCAGCGCCGCCCGGGTGGGTGACGATCTCGAGCGAGGCGACGCGGCCGTTCGGCAGTTCGACGTCGGCAACATCGAGCGTGATCACCCGGCCGGTGAATATGCGCTGCGCGGGGGCTGTCATGGACGGCATGATCCCACGCAGCGGCGCCGCTCGGTAGACTCCTGCCCATGAGTCGCTGCATCGTCGTCACTGGTCCGCCGTGCGCCGGAAAGTCGTCGCTCGCACGGCTGCTGGCTGCACGCTACGCATGGCCGCTGCTCGCGAAGGACGATTACAAGGAGCGCGTGTTTCGCCACCTCGGCGGGGCCGACCGCGACTGGTCACGGCGCGTCAGCCTGCTCGCCTGGGAGCTGCTGCTCGCCGAGGCGGCGCGGCTCGCGGCGGCCGGCGTCGACTGCGTGCTCGAGGGCAACGTGCGCGCCGCGCAGCGCATGGCACTCGACGGCCTCGTGCCGCGGCCGGCGTTCCTCGAAGTGCGCCTCGCTGCGCGGCCCGCGGTACTCGAGGAGCGCTACCTGGCACGTGCGCGCGACGGCAGCCGGCACCCCGGGCACGTCGATCTGCTGGCCCTGCCTGGGCTCGCGCTCGAGCTGGCGCCGCCGGCAGTCGCGCCGGCGCCGTCGCTGGGCGCATGCATCGAGTGCGAGACGAGCGAGGGCTTCGACTGGGCGCCGCTGCTTGCACCGCTCGACGCCTTCGCCGGCGCCGCTCCATGATCGACCACGCGCGCCGCGACTTCGCGCGACGACTCGGCGGCGCCGTGGCGCTCCTGAGCGCGACTCCCGCGATGTCGTTCGCGGCGCGGGACACGGCCGCGCCCGCGGCCGGCGCGCGCGCCGCCGCGCTGGTCGCCGCTGCGCGCCAGCTGCTGGCCGGCCTCGCGGCGCCGACCCTGGCGCCGTTCCTCGCCGCCTGGCCCGTGACGGCGGCCCGCCGCGACGTGAGCGCCGCTTCGCTGCCCGTGCTGCGCTGGCTCACGCACCTCGAGGGCGCGGCGGTGCCGGCGACGCAAGCGCTGGTGCGCGCGGTCGTCGCCGCCGCGCCAGAACTCCGCTGGCGCCAGACCTACACGCGCGCCGACGTGGGGGCGGAGTTCCTCGACAACTACGGGTGGACCGAGCTCGCGGGCCTGACGGGGCCCGTGCCCTCGCAGCATCTCGCCTGCGGCCTGCTGCTGCTCGGGCCCGGGACCCGCTATCCGCAGCACCGTCACGAGGCCGACGAGATCTACGTACCGCTGGCCGGCACGGCGGAGTGGCGGCAGGGCAGCGGCGACTGGCGCGAGCAGGAACCCGGCACCGTCATCCACCACGCGCGCGATGTCCCGCACGCGATGCGTACCGCGACGACACCGCTGCTGGCGCTCTACCTGTGGCTGAGCGACGACCTCGCGCAGAAGGCGCACCTCGACGCGCCGCAGCCCGGCTGAGCGGGCGCGGCGCGCCGCTCCTCAGTGCGGTCGTCCGGAGTAGCCGGCGGCGGTGCGCAGTGCGTCGGCATCGAGCAGCGTGCCGTCCAGCATCACGATCCGCGTCTGGCGCAGGTCGCCGATGTGCTGCGACGGATCGCCCGCGACGAGGGCGAGATCCGCGGTCTTGCCGACCTTGATCGAGCCGGTGTGCGCATCGACGCCGTTGAGGCGCGCCGGCACGATCGTCGCCGCGGCGAGGGCCTCGGCATTCGTGAAGCCGGCCTCGGTGTAGATCTCGAGTTCGTGCACGAGTTCGATGCCGAGGCCGTCCGTGCCAGCGACGATCGGGATGCCCGCGCGGTGCATGCGCGTGAGCAGCGCCACCATCTTTGCCCAGCTCGCGCGAAAATCCGCACGCGTCAGGTCCTTCGGCACCTTGAACCCGCCACTCCTGAAATTGCGTTCGAGTGCCGGCGGCAGCGTGCCGACGAACGGTGCATAGGCCTGCGTGAGGTCGCCGTTCTCGGGGACGTAGGTCAGCTCGAAGGTCGCCATCGTCGGATCGCTGTAGATGTGGCGGCTGGCCATCGTCGCGACGATGGTCGTCATCGGAGGCGCATCGAGGTCGACGTCCTTGGCATAGCGGCCCGGGCCCTCGAAGCGCGCCATGCCGTTCGACGCCTCAATCACGCTGTCCGGCATCGCCTGCATGATCACCCAGTTGATGTGGGTGACCTCGTCGTAGCCATCGTTGATCGCATCGAGCGTGCGCATCCCGGCGGGTATGTGCCCGTGGACGTGCAGGCCGAGGCGGTGCGCCTCGGCGATGCTGGCCGGCAGCCACGCCGGGTTGAACGTGCCGTAGAACTTGATGCCGGTGAAGCCGGTGGCCTTCGCCTTGCCGATCAGCGCAATCGCCTCGGCCTCGCTGGTCGCGACGTTTGCCACCTGCGCGGTGTACGGCCCCTTGCCGTCGATGAGCGAGGAGGCATAGACGTGCGGGAAGAGGAGCCGGCCTGCAGCCGCGCGGTTGCGCCGATCGATCGTGAGCGCATTGTTGTTGCCGGGGTCGCGCACCGAGGTGACGCCGAGCGACAACTCCTGGAGCCCGGTGTAATCATCGCCGACGTGCATGTGGCAGTCCCAGAGGCCGGGAATCAGCGTCATGCCGCTCGCATCGACGATCCGCGCGCCGGCCGGCGGTGCGAGCGTCGCGCTCGGGCCGACGGCGGTGATGAGGCCCTTGTCGACGACGACGGTCTGGTCCGCCACGAAGCCGGGTGCGTCGGCATCAAAGAGTCGCGCGTTGACGAATGCCACCGGACCCGCCGGGTGCTGCGGCAGCGCTGCGGCCAGCGCCGCGGTTCGCGCGGCGAGTGCCGCCGACTGCGCCTTCTCGAGGGCCTGCTGCGCGCCCGCGTAGGCCGCCGGCAGCCAGCCTATGCCGGTGGTGACCGCGAAGAAGTGACCGCTGGCGTCCGTCCACACCGGCAGCGGCGAGTTGTTGATGCCGGTCACCGCCCAGAGCGAGAGCGACTGGTGTGCGCCGCCCTTGCCATGCACCTCGAGGCCGCCGAGGCGCTCAGCGTGCGCCTCGCCGCCGGGCAGCAGCCTGAGCGTCTGGTGCGGGGCGGCGAGCAAGCGGTCGACCAGCCAGGCGTTGGCGTCGATCGGGCCGCCGAGCGGCACGTAGAATGCGGCGGCCTGGTAGCGTGCCGAGCCGGCGTCGACGGGGCTGCGCCAGCTGGCGGTCCCGGCATCGATCGTGAACGACTCGGCCGCGTCGCCCTGCGGCGTGCTGCCGCGGATCGTGAGCGTCGCGGGCATGCCGTCGGCGCCCGCGGTGGCGCGGTAGCTGACCTCCCAGCGCTGGCCGCGGATGTTCATGCTCTCCTTGCCCATGCGCGCGCCGTCAGCCGCGGTCCAGCTCCACGAATCGCCGTGCTTGCCGCCGGTCGACTCGATGATGAAGTGCCGCGCGCCGGGTGGCGGTGCGGCGCGGTCGGCGGCACTCGGCTGCGCCGTCGCGGCGTGCGCGAGCAGCACGGCCGCGCAGCCGATGATGACCTTTACGTTCATTGCCTAAGCCCCCGTGGTGCGATCTGATCGGTCCGCCCGGCGCGCGCTGACACCATGCTCAGCGGGCCTGCCCGTGATACTGGTGGTTCGGCATCATGTCGCTCGCGGTCGCGACGCGGTTCGTGAAATTGAAGAAGCCGACGACGCTGGCGGCGTCCCAGATGTCGCGCTCCGACCAGCCGGCCGCGCGCAGGCTCGCGCGATCGTCCTCGCCGACCTCTGCCGGCGTGACCGTCAGCTTGTGGGCGAAGGCGAGCAGGGCGCGCTGCCGCTGCGGCAGCGGCGCGGTCCGCCAGTTCATCACCAGCATCTCGCCGAGTTCCGGATCGCCGCTCAGCTGACGCACCGCGGCGCCGTGCGCCGTCAGGCAGTAATAGCAGCGATTGGCGCTCGAGACGACCACCGCGAGCATCTCGCGCTCGAGCTTGGTGAGTCCGGATTCCGCGAGCATCAGCTCGTTGTACATCGCGGCGAAGGTGCGCAGCTTCGCCTGGTCGAAGCTGTAGGCCGCGAGCACGTTCGGCAGGAAGCCGAGCTTCTCGTCGCAGACCCGGAAGTACTTCTGCATGTCGGGATCCAGCTTGGCGCGCGCCGGAATCCGGATCTTGAGCCCCGTCACGTGTTTCGGCTGCGGCATGGCATCTCCCGTTCAGCGACGCTCGACTTCCTCGACGTCCGTCTGCCCGGTGAGGCGGCGGCGGACGTGCGACCAGGACACGCCGACCGCGAGCAGCACCGCGATCGCGAGCAGGATCGCCCAGCTGAGCGCGGCGTCGTTCTTGAGGCTGAGCCAGCCCCAGCTGACGAGCAGCCAGATGAGGACCGTGGCGATCGCGGCGCCTAGAACGAGGCCCGCAGTGCCGAGCGAGCGCCACGTGGCGTGCCCGAACAGGCCCCAGCCGCCGATCAGGACGAGCCCGAGCAGCGCCTGCACCGGGCTGACCGTCGGCAGCGTCGCGCGCAGCCAGTGCACGAACGAGTGGCCACTCGGGTTGTAGGTGATGGCGACGAGCGCCATGGCGGCGGCCAGGCGGAGGAGAAAGCCGCGGAGCGTGAGTTGTTCCATCGGACGCGTGCTGCAGGCCGGTTGCGGCTGCGTCGAGTGTAGCAGCCGGTCGGACATGCCTTTGGACTGGATAAACATACAGGCCGACGCGATAATCCCGCCATGGCCGCCGATCCCCTCGAGGCACTCAACGATGCGCAGCGGCGGGCCGCGACCTTCGGCGCGCGCACCGGTGAGGGCTATCGCGCGGGCCCGCTGCTCGTGATCGCCGGTGCCGGAACGGGCAAGACCAACACGCTCGCCCATCGGGTCGCGCACCTCGTGCTCGAAGGCGTCGATCCGGCCCGGATCCTGCTGCTCACCTTCACGCGCCGTGCGGCGCAGGAGATGACCCAGCGCGCCGAGCGCATCGTCGCCGCCGCGCTCGCCGCCCGCCGCGGCGGCGCGCAGCCGGCCGCCGTGCGGCTCGCCTGGGCCGGGACGTTCCATTCGATCGGCAACCGGCTCCTCAGGCTGCACGCGCGAGAGGTCGGCCTCGACCCGGGCTTCACGGTCCTCGATCGCGGCGACAGTGCCGACCTCATCGACGTCGTGCGGCACGAACTCGGACTGTCGGCGCGCGACAAGCGCTTTCCGCGCAAGGACACCTGCCTCGCGATCTACTCGCACCGCGTCAATACGCAACGGCCGCTGCAGGCGACGCTCGAGGAGCACTGGCCGTGGTGCCTCGACTTCGGCACCGAGCTGACGCAGCTGTTCCGCGCGTACGTGGCGCGCAAGCAGGCCGAGCAGGTGCTCGACTACGACGACCTGCTGCTCTACTGGCACGGCCTCGTCGGCGAACCGCGGCTCGCGCGTGCGATCGATGCGCTGTTCGACCAGGTGCTGGTCGACGAGTACCAGGACACCAACGCGCTGCAGGCGGACATCCTGCATGCGCTCAAACCGAGCGGCGCTGGCGTCACGGTGGTCGGCGACGATGCGCAGTCGATTTACTCCTTCCGCGCCGCGTCGGTCGACAACATCCTGTCGTTCCCGGCGCGCTACACGCCGGCGGCGGCCGTGGTCGCGCTCGAGCAGAACTATCGATCGACACAGCCGATCCTCGACGCGGCGAATGCGCTGATTGCCGAGGCGGCGCGCCAGCACCGCAAAATACTGAGTGCCGTCCGCGGCAGCGGTGCGCGCCCGCAGCTGGTCACGGTCAGCGACGATCGCGGCCAGGCCGACTACGTGATTGACGAGGTGCTGCGTGCGCGCGAGGCCGGGGTGCGGCTCATGCAGCAGGCGGTGCTGTTCCGCTCGAGCCACCACAGCGATTTCCTCGAGGTGGAGCTCACGCGGCGCAACATTCCGTACGTGAAGTACGGCGGCCTCAAGTTCCTCGAGGCGGCGCACGTCAAGGACCTGCTGGCGGTGCTGCGCTGGGCGGACAACCCGAAGAACCGCATCGCTGCGTTTCGCGTGCTGCAGCTCCTGCCGGGCATGGGCCCTGCCAACAGCCAGCGCTGTCTCGAGGCATTCGGCGCCGCCGGCGGCGCGTTCGCGGCGCTCGGCAACTGGGCACCGCCCGCTGCGGCGCGCGGTGACTGGCCGCGACTGGTGGCGCTGCTGGCGGCGCTGGCCGGACCCGCGGCCGCGTGGCCCGGGCAGGTCGAGCAGGTGCGCGACTGGTATCGCCCGCATCTCGAACGCCACTACGACGCCGCGGGAGTCCGCGCGGGCGACCTCGATCAGCTGGCGCGCATCGCGGGCGGCTACGCGAGCCGTGAGCGCTTCCTGAGCGAGCTCGCACTCGACCCGCCACAGGCGACGGGCGACCTGTCCGGGCCGCCGCTCCTCGACGAGGACTACCTGGTGCTGTCGACGGTGCACTCGGCAAAGGGCCAGGAGTGGGACACCGTGTTCCTGCTCAACGTGAACGACGGCAACTTCCCGTCGGAGTTCGCGAGCGGCAAGCCGGAGCTCCTCGAGGAGGAGCGGCGGCTCCTGTACGTCGCCATGACGCGGGCGCGTGACGCGCTGCACCTGGTGACGCCGCTCAAGTACTACGTGACCCAGCAGGCGCGGCTCGGCGACGCCCACGTGTACGGTGCGCAGAGCCGCTTTCTGACCCCCGCCGTGCTCGCGACTCTCGACCCCGTGGGCGCCACCGCTGTCGCGGGCGAGCCGCTCGGCAGCACGGCCCATGCCCCGCCCATCGATCTCGGTGCCAGGATGCGCGCGCTCTGGGACTGACCGTTGCCGTCGGCCCGAGCGCTGGTCGATACTGGCGCCCTGCCAGTCGCGCGGGGACATCATGAAGAACGACGAACGCCGGGACTCGAGACGCTCGGCGACCGACCTCACGCGGCGCGATTTCCTCCAGGGTGCGGCACTCGGCATCGGCGCGACGCTCGCGCCGCTCGGCCTTGGCGGCTGCGACCTGACGTCGGGCGCGGGCGGCCGCGTTGCGGCACAGGACCTGCCCGGCTACTACCCGCCGGCGCTCACCGGCCTGCGCGGCAGTCACGTGGGTGCCTTCGAGGCGGCGCACGCGCTGCGCGACGGCACGCCGCAGCCCGTGCCGGTCGATACCGGCGAGGTCTACGACCTCATCGTGGTGGGCGGGGGCATCAGCGGGCTGAGCGCCGCGTATTTCTACCGCGAGCGCAACCCGTCCGCGCGGGTACTGGTGCTCGACAACCACGACGATTTCGGCGGCCACGCCAAGCGCAACGAGTTCATGCTCGATGGCACGCTGCAGCTGATGAACGGTGGCACCTACAGCATCGAGAGCCCGCGGCCGTACAGCGCCGTGGCCAGCGGGCTCCTCGAGCGTCTCGGCATTCACGCCGAGGAGCTCGCCAAACGTATCCAGAAGCCGGACTTCTATGACTCGCTCGGTCTCGTGCCCGGCGTGTTCCTCGATCGTGAGACCTTCGGCGCGGATTTCATGGTGCGGCATGCGGACGGCGCGAAGTGGGCCGACAGCCTCGCGCACTCGCCGCTCCCGGAGAAGGCCCGCCGGCAGATCGTCGAGCTCGAGGAAGCGCCGCGCGACTACCTGCCGCACCTGACCCCGGCGGCCAAGAAGCAGTATCTCGTCACGATCAGTTACCGCGAGTATCTGCTCAAGGTGGTCGGTGCCGAGCCGATCGTGGCGCAGTACTACCAGCAGCGCACCCACGGACTGTGGGGCGTCGGCATCGAGGCGGTGTCGGCGCTCGAGGGCTGGGCGACGGGCCTGCCGGGATTCGGCGGCCTGTCGCTGCCGGCCGGCTCGACGCCCGAGATGGGCGAGACCGCCGCGGGCTTCGCCGACACCGGCGGCTCGGTCGACGTGCACCTGCCGGACGGCGGGGCGACCATCGCGCGCGCGCTGGTGCGCGCGCTGGTGCCGGCGGCACTGCCCGGCACGTCCATCGATGACCTCGTCACGGCGCGCGCGAACTACGCCGCGCTCGACCGCAGCGGTGCGCCGGTGCGCATCCGCCTGAGCGCGACCGTCGTGCACGTCGCCAACAGCGGCGCCGCCGGCGTGGCGCTCGACTACCATCGCGGCGCGCGCGCCTACACCGTGCGCGGCCGGCACGCGGTGCTGGCCTGCTGGAACATGATGATCCCGTACATCTGCCCGGAGCTGCCCGAGCCGCAGAAGGCGGCGCTGCATGCGCTCGTCAAGACGCCGCTGATCTACGCGAACGTCGCCGTCCGCAACTGGCAGGCGGCCAAGGCCCTCGGCGTCGGCGGCATTCACTGTCCGACGGGCTACTTCTGCGACATCAATCTCAACGAGTACCAGCACATCGGCGCGTACGCGACGCCGACGAGCCCCGACCAGCCGACGGTGCTGCGGCTGCAGCGCACCCCGTGCGCGCCGGGACTGCCGGAGCACGAGCAGAACAGGATCGGCCGCGCCGAGATTCTGGCGACCAGTTTCGAGAGATACGAGCACGAGATCCGCACGCAGCTCGCGCGCACGCTCGGACCGGGCGGCTTCGACCACGAGCGCGACATCATCGCGATCACGGTCAACCGCTGGCCGCACGGCTATGCGCCGGAATTCAATCCGCTGTTCGAGAAAGTGCTGCCCGAGGCCGAGCAGGCGCACGTCATCGGCCGCGCGCGCCGCGGCGCCATTGCGATCGCAAACTCCGACGCCGGTGCGAAGGCCTACATGGACGCGGCAATCGAGCAGGCCGATCGCGCCGTGACCGAGCTCATCGGTCCCTCTGCCACCGCCACGGGAGCCGCGTCATGAGTGCAGCAACCACCCTTCTCGGCGCACTCGCGGCGAGCGTCGCCCTGGCCGCCGGCACGCACGCGGCCGAGGCGCCGGCGGACCTGATACTCGTCAACGGCCACATCCTCACGGTGGACTCAGCCGATCACGTCGTGCAGGCGCTCGCGGTGCGTGACGGCCGCATCCTCGCGGTCGGCACGAATGCCGCGGTGCGCGCGCGCGCCGGCCGCGGCACCCGGATCATCGACCTCAAGGGTCGCACGGCGACGCCTGGCCTCATCGACAGCCACGCGCATATCGCCGAAGGCGGGCTCGCGATGGTCTACGAGGTCGCGCTCGGCGATGCGACCAGCATCGAGGAGATCAAGCGCCGGGTGGCCGCGCGCGCCGCCACGTTGAAGCCCGGTGAGTGGCTGCTGGGCGACGGCTGGGACGAGGGTAAACTGGCCGAGCGGCGCTACGTGCACGCGGCGGACCTCGAC
>Ga0181519_10001514_pt1 | contig 20467 bp, 18 predicted proteins | sample PEATcosm2014_Bin_26_FD_121102 | JGI IMG/M metagenome (GOLD analysis project Ga0181519, IMG submission 121102) | Peatland microbial communities from MTU Mesocosm Facility, Houghton, MI, USA - PEATcosm2014_Bin02_10_metaG | ecosystem: Environmental > Terrestrial > Soil > Wetlands > Peat | place...
AGCAACAGCCAGCTGCGGCCCACCGTGCGTAACACCTTGCGCTCGTTGTCCAACACAACGCGGGCCTGCGCCAGGTCGAACCACGCTCGCACGAAGAGCGCCATCAGCAGGAAGAGCACCCGTCCGCCGACGCCCACCCAGAAGCCCAATGTCTCCTGCGGAGCCTCCGTGCCGAGCTTGCCGCTGAGAAATGCGAGGCCGCCGTTGACTGCGATTGCGATGATAAAGAACGGCAGCGAGTACAAGGCCAGGCGGAGCATTCTCCAGAAGTAAAGCCCCGCGCTCAGAAAGAACTCGCCACGGCTCAGCTTGCGGTCTTCCAGGTACACGGTGTAGATGCCGCCATCCAAGAACAACAGATAGAAGAAGAACACCACGGCGCTGAACAGCAGCGACGGCGCCATGATGTTGGCGTTCACCTCGGGCTGCATCAGCAGGGCGCCGAGGGCACCCACGTCAAAGCCCGTCACCAGTTTGGCCGACTCCAGGCTGTGGTCCAGCACGCCGTGCAGCACGGCCCGCGCCGGCAGAGAACCCAGGTAGGCCAGCACCAGATTGACCAGGAAAATCCACCATAAAATCCGTTGATGACGCCAAACCAATCCGGCAGAACTGCGAACGCTTCCACTCATTGTCGTCATCTCCTAGGCCAGCCAGCTCAGGGCCTGTTCGGCCCATTGCAGCAGCAGCGTCCAGTAGCCGGCCAGCTTGCCGGTGGCACGCCCGTCGGACTTCACCACAAAACTGTTGTTGAACGGATTGCGATCCAGCACGTGGCCGTGGTCGGGATCAATCTCGGCGCTCAAGAGCTTTGCCTTGCGATCCCAGGTGAACTTGTGCCAGCGGTCGCGGCCGTCCCAGGTTTCGCGCAGCTTGCTGCCGTCGTCGAACTTTGCCTCAAGCGTCACCGGCAGGTCGAAGGTGCCGCGGCGATGTACCCACACCTCGGTGTGGTAGATGGTCGTGCCTTTCTTTTCGTCCTTCTTCTCCCACCAGTCCACGCGCTGGCTTTCGGCGCGCAGAATACGGTCATCCAGCACCTGTGTGCCGTAGATGGCTTGCTGCCAGTACCAGTCCAGGTTCTGTCCAATGGCCTCGTTCATGGTGGCCGTAAATTCTTCCGGCTTGGGATGCTGGAACTTGTAACGCTCAAAGTACACGTGCAGCCCGTGCAGAACCTTCTGCTCACCCACAAGGCTTTCCAGCGTCAGCAGCGAAAGTGCTGTTTTGCCATAGGTGATTCCGGCGTAGGAGCTGTTGTCTATAAACAGCCATGCTGGACGGGAGAGCGGATCGCGGTCAGCAGCGCCGCTGTACTCCAGCAAGTAGGAGCCGCGCTCGCCCAGGGTTGCCAGCCGGGAGTTCAGCGTCGAGGTCGTCTTGCCATACAGCGCATCCATCACCTTGGCTTCGGTGTAACTGTTGATGCCCTCATCCATCCACGCGTTTTCGAATTCGTTGGTGGCGACCATGCCGTACCAGTACTGGTGGCCGAACTCATGCTCAGTGACCAACTCGGGCTCCAGCAGCGCCTTGGGCATCCACCAGCTGGTGTCGGCCGTAATCAGCGTGGGATATTCCATGCCACCGGCCGCGCTGCCTCCGTGCGGAGGATCCACCACGGTAATCTGTGGATAAGGGTACTGGCCGATCCACTCGTCGAACTTGCGCATGGTGCCCTTGAGGGCCGACATGTAGCGCGGAGCGGAAGCCATGTGTCCCGGCTGCATCAGCATGCGGATTTTAACGGTGTGTGCGCCGAGTGTGATCGAATCCTCGACGACCTTCGTCGTGGGATCGGCCGTCCAGGCGAAGTCATGCACGTCCTCGGCGTGGAAGCTGAGGGTCTCCGTGCCATTGCCGTTGTCCTTCTGGCCGGTGGGCAATCCGGTGGCACCCACGTTCCAGCCCTTGGGCAGCGTCAGCTTCACGTCGAAGGTGCCAAAGTCGGCAAAAAACTCGGTGCTGGCGTGGAACTGATGGCAGTTCCATGCGCCATGCCAGAAGACTCCCACCTTGGGGAACCACTGTCCGGCCATCAGGAAGTCACGCTTGTAGCCCGTGCGCGCCACCACCTCCGAAAACTTGGCGAGGAAGTGAATCTTGAACTGCACGCTCTCACCCGGCGCCAGCGGCTTGGCAAGCGGCACCTCAAAGACTGTGCGGTCGTTCTGGTTGCCATCGTCGGGAGAGATGAACTTAATCTGCTTCGTCAGGTCGCCCTGGCCCACCACCTCCAGGCTCTTCACCTCGTTTGAGCCAAAGTGCTTGTCCTCCCATTTCCCATCCGTGCTCGTATCGCGCTGACCCGCGCGATGAGACTCGGTCATCCACGTGCTCTTCGGCTGGAAGGCGTTGAGGTAGAGGTGAAAGGGGAACTTGTCCAGCGTGACGCCGGTCTTGTTCGTGTAGGTCAGCAACTCGGTGGCGTCCAGGGTGTGGGTCTTGGCGTCGTAGCGGCCTTCAATCTGGTAGGCCACCACGCGGTCGCTGAGTGGAGCGGGTTCAGCCGCCACGGCCAGGGCCGGCAAGGCCAGCAGGACAATCAGGCAGATGCGCCGGAAACAGGTATCCATCGTCTCTCCAGAAACAACGAAGAACTCGTGCAGCAGGCAAACTGAAATGTGAGAAATCCAAACGGCCAGTGTGGAGGTGACCCTCCAGGTTGACTTAAAGAATAGCAAGCTTAGGTCGTTCTGGAGACGGGCTCACAAAACTTTACGCAGCGGCCGGGCCGTTCGTCCCATAAGAGGGATGCCAGGGTCATCCGGGCTGCCGCCACGGCCCGCGATGGTCTACACTCCTATTCATGCGAGTACTGGGCGTGGATTGCGGCGGCGAATACACGGGCTACGGTGTGGTGGAAGGCGACGGCCGCACGCTCACCTGCCTCACCTCGGGCGCCATCCACATGTCTCCGAAGCTGGCCCTGGAACTGCGCCTGAAGACCGTGTTCGACGGGCTGACCGCGCAGATGGAACTTCATCGTCCGGAGGTGGTCGCCATCGAGGACGTCTTCTACTCGGTGAACGCCAAGAGCGCCTTGAAGTTGGGACACGTGCGCGGAGTGGCCATGATGGCCGCCGCCCAGAAGGGCCTGAGCGTGGTGGCCTACGCGCCGCTGGCAGTCAAAAGCGCCGTCGTCGGCTACGGACTGGCCGAGAAGCACCAGGTGCAGTTGATGGTGTCACGGCTGCTCAAGTTGGACGAGCTGCCCAAGCCCTTTGATGCCGCCGATGCCCTGGCCATCGCCATCTGCCACATCCACGCCGCCGCCACCCTGGCAAGGCAGGGAATCACCCACCGCTGAGATTTCTCAGGAAAAATTAGTACTACACCACGGCGATGCCGGCGTAGCCCACCACGTGCTCACGGTCGCCGCTCACGTCGCCACTGGTGGCGTATTGGATCAGCTCCGCCTTGTGCGCGCCCAGCTTCAGAACGGCCGTCAACATGGCCACCGCCGGGCCAACGCCGCACATGGAAATATCCTGGCTGCGCACCGTCTGGTACAGGCCCCGGGGTTGTAACTGCAACACCTGCTCAATGGCCAGTGCGTCTTTTACGCGGGTCTCGTCGTCGCCTTCGTAGTGGTTCATGTCGCTGCTGGCCACAATCAACACCGGTTCGCCACAGGCGGCAATCACCTTGGCCATCACCAGGCCCAAGGCGGCCAGCACTTCGAATTGCCCAGTGCCCACCGTGATAGGCACAAAGGTCAGCTCCGGCTGCGCCATCTGCAAAAAGGGAAGCTGCACCTCGACGGCGTGCTCGCGCTGCTGCGCCAGAGTGTCCTCGCGCAACAAGGGGAATCCGGCCTTCAACGCTGCGCCCATCGCCGCATCCAATGGAATCTCTCCCAGCGGTGTGCGATAGCTGCCCGTGCTCATGATGCTCAAGGCCTCGCCGAGGCCGGTGTGGTTGGGGCACAGCACGATGACCCGCCGCGGAACTTCAATGCGCGCATACACCGCGCCTGCCACCGCGCCGCTGTACACGTAGCCCGCGTGCGGAGCGATCACGCCGAGCGCGTGGAGCTTTGATATAGGAGTCTTCGCGGAAGCATTCGCCCTGCCGGCGGAGAGAAACTCTTCCACCTCGTGGCGCAGCTCCGCCGGTTTGCCAGGATAAAACTGTCCGGCCACGGCCGGCTCACGAACCAGTGTCATCGCTGCCTCCCTCTGCCTATTTTGCCTGCGGCCGGATGGCACGATAGAGCCGCGCCATGGCTTCCATCGGCAGGGTCTCGGCGCGCGCCGTGGGTACAACTTCCGCCGCCTTCAGCGCCTCGGCCACGGCCGCCTTATCGTAAGCCGTTTTCAGGTTGTTGGAAACCGTCTTGCGCTTCTGCGCGAACAGCACTTTCAGGAAACTGAGAAAGCCCTTCTCGTCCACTTCAAGCTCGGCAAAGCGCGGATGCATCTTCATGCGGAAGACCGCCGAGCGCACATCCGGCGGCGGATCAAACGCGGCCGGCCCCAACTCGAAGAGCTTCGTCACCTCGCCGTACATCTGCGCCGTCGCCGACAGCAACCCGTAATCGCGTGTACCGGGATGGGCGGCCACGCGGTCGGCCACCTCTTTCTGCACCATCACCACAATCTGCTCGACGCGGTCGGAGGCGGCAAAGAGCTTGAGCAGAATATCCGACGTGATGTAGTAAGGCAGGTTGCCCACCACCTGGGCCTTGTGCCGGCCCGTGGGGCGCAGGTCGCGCAAGGGGCCCGGCGTGGCGCCCAGTACGGTACCCAGGTCCACCTGCAGGATGTCGGCCTCCAGCACGTCCACGTTGGGCTGGGTGGCGAACTTCATGCGCAGTTGCGCGGCCAGCACGCGGTCCACCTCAATGGCGATCAACCGTGCGGCGCGGCGCGCCAGCAGCGCGGTAATGGCCGCCCGTCCGGGGCCGATCTCCACCACCGTCGCCTCGCTGATATCACCCAGCGCATCCACGATGGCCTGCATGGCGCCCTCATCCACCAGGAAGTTCTGTCCCAGTTTCGGCTTCCTGGCTGTTACCTTTTGTTCGCCCGCTTCCTTCGCCACCGTTGACCACCTTTCCGTTGCCCGTTACACTTCACCCTTGCGCGGGTGGCCATCGCTTTTGCCGCCCGCAGGGACGCCCGTTTCGTAGACGTCCTCCGCGGAGGTTTCGTGCATATTGTCTTTGCCGCGTCCGAGTGCGTACCGTATTCCAAGACCGGCGGCCTGGCCGATGTCGTTGGAGCCTTGCCGCGTGCCGTCGCCCAGCTCGGACACCAGGCAACAGTGTACCTGCCCCTCTACCGGCAGACGCTGTTGCCGCATGCTTCCACGGTCATTGCCAGCATCACCATTCCCTTTGACGACCGTTACCGCTTCTGTTCGGTCGTGGATGGCGGCCTGCACCAGGGCGTGCAGTACTACTTTATTGATTATCCTCCTTACTATGACCGCGATGCGCTCTATGGCACACCGCTGGGCGATTACACGGATAATCCCGAGCGTTACTCCCTCTTCTGCCGCGCCGTGCTGGAGGCCAGCAAAATTCTAGGCGTGCCGGACGTCTTCCATTGCCACGACTGGCAGAGCGCGCTGATCCCCGTCCTGCTGCGCTCGCTCTACGAGGAGGACCCCTCGCTCAGCGGCATCCCCACGGTCTTCACCATCCACAACATCGGCTACCAGGGAGTCTTTCCGCCGGACACCTTGCCGCTGCTCATGCTGCCCTGGGACCTGTTCACCATCAGCAAGCTGGAGTTCTTCGGCAAGGTCAACTTCCTCAAGGGCGCGCTTGTCTTTTCCGATTACATCACCACGGTCAGCCGCCGCTACGCCCATGAGATTCAGACCTCCGAGTACGGCTTTGGACTGGAGGGCGTGCTGCGCGGCCGCAGCAGCACCGTCTCCGGCATCCTGAACGGCGTGGACTACGACGAGTGGGACCCTTCGCTCGACCGCAACATCGCCGCACGTTATTCGTCCAAGACGCTGGCCGGCAAGCAGGATTGCCGCCGCGACCTGCTGAAGAGCTTCGCGCTTGACCCGGAGACCACGGCACCGGTCATCGGCATCGTCAGCCGCTTTGCAGCGCAAAAGGGATTTGACCTGATCGCACTGGCCGCTGACCGCCTGGCCCATGAGGATGTGCGCGTCTGCGTGCTGGGCAACGGAGACAAGACTTACGAGGATCTCTTCCGCCGCCTCGTCCGCCAGTATCCCGGGCGCTTTGCCGCCCGCTTCGGCTATGACAACGTGATGGCGCACAAGGTCGAGGCCGGCTCCGACATGTTCCTTATGCCCTCGCGCTACGAGCCCTGTGGCCTCAACCAAATTTACTCCTTGCGCTACGGCACCGTGCCCATCGTGCGCGCCACCGGCGGCCTGGACGACACCATCGAGCCTTGGGACGCGCGCAGCGGCACCGGCACGGGCTTCAAGTTCCGCGAGTACACGCCGGAGGCCCTGCTCACCAGCGTGCAGATGGCGCTCAATGTCTTCAAGGTCAAGTCCGAGTGGCGCCAGCTCATGATGAATGGCATGAAGCGCGACTTCAGCTGGGTGGTGGCCGCGCGTGAATACATGAAGATCTACGAGAAGATCACGGCCGCGCACCACGCCGCCGTGTAGAGATCAACGGCCACACTCCGCAGACAGATGGTTCTACAGAGGCTCGCCCGCGCGGGCCTTTTTCCTGCGTGCAAAGTACGCGTACACCGGCAGCCCGGCCAGGATTACCAGCACTCCTCCCAGCGAGAGACGCAGGTTATCGAGGAAGGTGTAGTACAGCAGCAGGGCCGACACCAGCACGAAGACGGCCGGCACAATTGGGTATCCCCACACGCGATAGGGCCGCACGGCCTGTGGCTCGCGATGGCGAAAGACGAAGATCGTGCTGGCGGCGATCATGTAGAACAACCATTCGGCGAAGATGGCCAGCGAGAACAGCTCGCGGAAGCGTCCCGAGACGCACAGCAGCGCCGATGCCATCAGGCACTGCACTACGATGGCCGCCGCCGGTGTTCCATAGCGCGGATGCACCCGGGCCAGCCCGCGCCACAGCAGCCCGTCGCGTGCCGCGGCATAAGGAATGCGCGCGCCGCTCATCACCGTGCCATTGAGCGTCGCCAACATGCTCAGGGCCATGCAGGCCACCACCAGGGCTACCCAACCGGCTCCGGCGGCCAGCAGCATGGCGTCGGCCGCGGCGTGTCCGCTGGCGGCCACCGCCGAGGCTGGCAGCACGTATTGCACGGCGGCGTTCATCAGCATGTAGAGCGCGGCCACCACGGCCACTCCGGCAATCAACGCGCGCGGAATGGTCTTCTCCGGCTGGCGAACTTCACCGGCTACCATGTTCAGGTCGTTCCATCCGTCGTAGGCCCACAGGGCCGCCACCAGCGCGGCCATAAAGCCGGCCACTCCGCCCTTCGCTCCCACGGCCACCCCAGAGAAATGGCTCCAACTCCCGCCGCTCCAGGCAAAGCAGGACGCGGCAATCACCAGCACCAGCGCAACCTTCAACCCGGTAAAGAACAACTGGAAGTTGCCCGCGCGGCGCACGCCCGCGTAGTTCAGGGCACTGATGGCCACGCACAACGCGATGGCCACCACCTGTCCCCAGCTCAGGGGCAGCCACAGGTGCAGCGCCACGCGCGACGTCCATTCCATGCCCTTCAGTCCGCCCATCACGCGCACAATTCCCATGGCCACCGTGGCCATGCTGGCCGGTTTGGCGATGATGAACCACGTCCATGCATAGAGGAAGCCGCCCAGGCTGCCGTAGGCGTCGCGAATGAAGACGTACTCGCCACCCGCCGCGGGCTTCATGCTGCCCAACTCGGCGTAGGTCAGCGCGCCAAAAAATGACAGCGCGCCGCCGGCGATCCACACGGCGTAGACCATCCGGGCCGAGCCCACCGCCTGCATCATCTCCGCCGGAACCAGGAAGATGCCGCTGCCGATGATGGTGCCCACCACGATGCTGATGGCGTGCCAGGCGTTCAGGCTGCGCGGTAACTCATGGGCCGCAAGCTTCTCTGTCATCCCGTGTGACCCTTCCCCAAGCCTGCAAAGCGCTGTTAGTGTCATCCCCCATTCCGGGGATGGCTCCGTGTTACATTCTCTTGTATTCTTCCACAATAGGCATTATTGCAGGACAAAGTAGAGGTAGTCGTGTCCCTCGTACTGGGAATTGACGGTGGTGGCAGCAAAACCACGGCGGCGGTCGCGCGTGCTGGCTCCGTGCTGGGCACGCACACCGCGGCTGGATGCAACCTCAACAGCGTCCCCGCCGATCAGGTCCGCGCCGCGCTCACCGAAGCCGTTGAAGGCGCGCTGCGCCAGGCCAACGCCACAGCCAATGACGTTTCCAGCGCCTGCGCCGGAGTCGCCGGGGCAGCCTCTCCGCAGACGGCCGAAGCCATTGCGAGCATATTGGCCAGCCTTCTGCCGCGCACAAATCTACGGGTTGTGGGCGACACTCTCATCGCACTGGAATCCGAGTTTCGCGGAGCCCCTGGCGTTATCTGCATCTCCGGCACCGGCTCCGTGGCCTTCGGCCGCAACGAGCGTGGCGAGTTTGCGCGCGCCGGCGGCTGGGGACGCTTCGTCAGTGACGAGGGCAGCGGACACTGGATCGGCCAGCGCGCGCTCTTCGAGGTTCTCCAGGCGCTCGACATGGGGCGCAGCAGCTCGCTCATCACGGCCATCATGGACCACTGGCGCATCGCCACCCGTGAGCAGCTTGTGCAGGAGTGCAACCGCGACTCCATTCCCAATTTCAGTGATCTTTTTCCCATCGTCATGCAGGCCCAGTTACAGGGCGACCCGCTGGCCTCCGAGGTGCTGACCTCGGCAGGCACCCGCCTGGCGCGCGCCGCGCAGATCGTGGTGCGCCGCCTTTGGATCTCTCCGGTACCGGTCGAGATTGTTCTCAGTGGCGGCGTCTTCGCCAACTGTGCCCGCATCCGCCAGGTTTTTGGCAACGTGGTGCGCAGCGACCGTCCGGAGATCAAGGTCCGCCTCAGCGCGCAGGAATCCTACGTGGGCGCGCTGCACCTGGCGCAGCAGGCAATGGAGCACCAGTCGCTTACCTAGTTTTTTCTAATGAGTAAGACTCAGTCCGGCGTGGCCGCCAGTGCCTTGTGGCCAGCTTTCTTCGCTGCCGGGTGCGCGGTACTTTTCTTCGCGGAGCTTTTTGCAGGAGCGTGTGTTGCTGCGGAGCCTTTGGCCGTGGGTTTTGCCGTGGCCTTCAATGCCACCGGAGCAGGCTTTGCCGCGGCCACGGGTGGAGCGTATTGCCAGGCCAGCGCGCTGATTTCCGCCAGGGTTTCGCCCACCTTGCCCACCTCCTGCATGTCGCGCAGCGCCAGGTTATTTACGAAGACGGCGAAGACTAACCGGTGTCCGTTGGCGGCATCAATGTAGCCCGCCAGTCCCTTGCCCAGCAGCATCACTCCGCCGCCCAGGTTGTTTGCCACCACGTAGGAGCCGGTCTTGGCCCTCACGTGCCCGGCCGCCGCCGAGTCGCTCAACACCTCGGCCAGGGTGCCATCGCGCCCCAGCACGGGCAAAGCCGCGGCGAAGGTCTTGCCGTAGGGCTGGTGGCTCATGAAGTCCAAATAGCGCACCATGAACTTTGGCGAAAACGCCGAACCCACACCGCCCTCGCCATCCAGTTGCGAGACCTTCTCCGGTTCCAGTCCCGCCTTTTGCAGCCAGCGCCGCGCCAGCAAAAGCCCGCGCTGCGCGGCATCTCCGCCAAGGCTTCCCGCAGCGGGGTGGCCCGCGATGCAGCCTATCAGGTAAGGCATGGTGGCCGCGTGCAGGTTTTGGCTCACCTTCAAGGTCAGTCGCACCTCTTCCGCCAGCGGCGGCGAAACATGCTCGACCAGCTCGCTCGTCTGCGGAAACTCTTCGTCATGGTGCGGGGCAGGGTGCGGACCACCGTTGTGAGCTTCCGTATCTTGCGCGCCGTTCTCCGCGGCGTTATTTGCGTCCGCGTCCGGTGCATCCTCGGGCACCCAAGCCGGCAGACTTTTTTCCAGCGGCGGCTCTACCACAATGCCCGCCCAGCGCAGTGCCTCACGGAAGCCCTCGGCGGCGTAGCGCACCGGGTCCTTCACCTTGTAAGCCGCCTGCGCGCGCTCACGCCCGGCGGGCAGAACTCCGCCCAGCACCACGGTGTGGCTGCCGTCGGCTTCCACGGTGTCCGCGTCAAAGTGCAGGTCGGCCGTGGCGTCGGTTTTACCTGTACGCACGTGGTTGATCACCCGCAGACTGGGCACCTCAGGCGACATCTCCAGCTTCACCGCGCCGCCTTCCTTCTCGGCGGAGGTGGCAATCACGTCAATCACATTGTCGTTCAGCACCGCCGGAGAGATCGTCGTGTGTGTCGCCGGCTCGGTCTGCGTGGAAGGGAAGAGCGAGGCATCCACTAGGATATGTCCGCGCACGCGCCAGATGCCTTTCATCAGCACGCCCGCCGCCAGCAGTTTCATCACGCGCAAGGGGTCACCGGCCACGCTCTTGCCCGGCAGCGATCCTGCGTAGGCATGGTCGCGCGCCTCCCAGTCCAGACGGTCGCCGGTCAGCACGCGCCCGCTCAGGTTCAGGTCACCGGAGGCCACCAGCACCAGGTCGCCCTCCAGCGTGCCATCCTCGGTGACGGGCCCATTGCGAAAGACTTTTGTGTGGAAGCGGTAGTCCTCGCCCAGCAAGGCCAAGGCCGCGCCCAGGGTCACCAGCTTCGTCGTGGAGCCGGAGGTAAAGAGCTGTTCCTCGTGGATGGCCACCAGGGTCTTCTGCTCCGTCTGGTCGTAGACCATCACTCCGCTGTTGGCATTGCGCAGCAGGGACCCTTCCAGCACCTGGCGGATGCGCTGCTCAAGCGTGATCTGCTTTTCGGCCTTCACGGTGGCTGTCGAGGCTGGATGCCTGGCGCTTTGCCCATCGGAGGGTTCCGCGTCGGGCGGCAGCACAGGCACCGGCAGCGGACGAGGCGCTTTCACCCGCGGAGCTTTTACCCGCGGCGCTTTCTGCTGCGTCGTGGCCACTGCGGCAAACGCCGTGGAGTTAAATCCAGTGGCGCTAAATGCCGTGCCCAGCAGCGCCGCCAGCATGCACAACCAGACCGCGCGGAGCCGAACTGGCTGCCGTCCCCGCTGCGTCATCCCAACAGAATTGTGGCCAATTTTCACACATTCATCCTACCGGATTCCCGTCAGAGATGTGACTTCTGATTGTTGCGTACTGCGGTTCCTGGCCATCTTCCGCGTTGCCTTCCGGGGGCGGCCACGTGCAGAATCAGCCAGCGCAACTGCGGCTGAGGTCCGTCCCATGCTGTTCCCGATTGGTCATGAGAACATGACGGCCAGGCGCTGGCCGGTCATCACCATCGGTCTCATCATCGTCAATGTTCTGGCCTTCCTTCTCACCATGGGCACGGTGGCAAAGGAACCGCCCGAACTGGCCGAGGTTCGCCTGCACATCCGACTTCTGGCCGCCATGCATCCGGAGCTCACCGTGCCGCCGGTGGGCACGCAACTCGTGGACGAGATCAAACAGCGCCATCCCAGTTTCTGGACAGCCGCGCAGAGTTCCATGCGCCCTTTGGCGGATGCTTGGGACGCCCGCGTGCGGCTGATTGACGATCCCTTCGTGCTGCAGCAGGAGATGGACCAGCTCTGCGCCAAATATGAGGAGTTGCAGGCGTCCTCCTTCACTCAGCGCTGGACCTTCGTCCCCGCCAATCCCACCTGGTATTCCTACATCACGGCCAACTTCCTGCATGGAGGCTGGCTGCACCTCATCGGCAACATGTGGTTCCTCTGGCTGGCCGGCATCGTGCTGGAAGAGGCCTGGGGACGTCCGCTCTACCTCGTGGTGTATCTGCTTGGCGGAATCTTTGCGTTGCAGGTGCATGCCTGGTTCAATCCCGGCAGCCATATCGCCACGCTCGGAGCCAGCGGCGCGGTGGCTGCTCTGATGGGCGCCTTCCTGGTGCGCTTCCCCAACGTGCAGATTCAGATGATCTGGTTCTGGGGCTTCTTCCGTCCGCAACGCTTTACCGCCGCCGCCTACTGGCTGCTGCCCATCTGGTTTCTCATGGAGATCTTTTACGGCACGGTCTTTGGCTCCAGCAGCGGAGTGGCTCACATGGCGCACGTCGGAGGCTTCATCTTCGGAGCCTGCGCCGCCATGGCCATCCACTTCAGCGGACTCGAACACGCCATCAACAGCAAGATCGAGGACGATCTCGACCCGCTGCATGACTCGGAGCTGGATGACATTCAGCAGCACATCAACATCGGCAACACCGACCATGCGCTGACCGAGCTGGACAGCTATGACGCACGCTACGGCGTCGCCGAACGCTCTCTGCAACTTCGGCAGGAGCTCTACTGGCGCGGCCAGAACCTGGTCGGCCACACCGCCACGCTGGAAAAGCTCTGCGCCCTGCATCTCGGTCAGCAGGATTTGCCCAGGGCGCTTGAGGACTACCAATCGCTGGTCAACTCCGGCGGCCTGCCCTCATCGGAGGTCTGGCTGAAGCTCTGCCATGCCCTTGAGGACCGCCAGGAGTACGAGCGCGCCCTTGGCGAGTACCAGGAACTGGCGCAGGCTTATCCGCAGGAGCGCAACGCGCTGATGGCACTGCTCTCGGCGGCGCGCATCGCCATGAACAAGGTCAAACGCCCCGACCAGGCCGTGATGCTCTACCAGGCGGCCAGCGCAAGCCCGGTGCCGCACATGGACCTCGACTCGACAATCCAATTTGGCATTACCGCCGCGCGCACGGCCTCCGAAGCCCACTAGCCCGCGCGCAAAGTCTTGTTATTCGTCGTCTTTGTGGAAGAAATCCAGAATGGCCTGCGCCTGCTTGGCCGTTACCACCGAGCCTAGGGCGGCCAGGTCCGCCTGCTGCACGGCGCGCAGCGAGCCGAAGTGCTGCAGCAGCCTTCGCGTTGTGGTCTCGCCAATTCCCGGTACCTCGCGCAACTCGGTCGAGCGGTCTCTCATCTGGCGCCGCTTGCGGTGGAAGGTGATGGCAAAGCGGTGTGCCTCATCGCGAATCTGCTGGATCAGCAGCAGCACCGGCGAGTGCCGGTCCAGGCGGATCGCCTCGTCCTCATGTCCGTACAGGTAAAGCAGCTCTTCGCGCTTGGCGATCGAGGCCACGGGCTGCGCCGCCAGTCCAAGTTCTTCCAGCGCGCGCGCCGCGGCCCGCAACTGCCCGATGCCGCCGTCAATCATCACCAGGGAAGGCAGCGGCTTTTTCTCATCCTGCAGGCGGCGATAGCGCCTGGTCACCACCTCGTACATGCTCTTGAAGTCGTCAATGCCTTCCACGGTCTTGATCTGGAACTTGCGATAGTCGGACTTCTTCATCTTGCCGTCTTCCCACACCACCATGCTTGCCACGGTCTCCGAGCCTTGTATGTGAGAGATGTCGAAGCATTCGATTCTGCGCGGCGGCTCCGCCAGCAGGAAGGTCTCCTGCAGGTTCTCGCGCATGGCCTCCAGCTTGGGCTTCATCACCCGGAAGCGCTGGTCGTAGCTCTGGCGGGCGTTGCTGCCGGCAAAGTCAATCAGCGCGCGTTTTTCCCCACGCAGCGGCACCTCAATGTGCACGCGATGTCCGCGCCGTTCGCTGAGAATCTCCTCCAGGGCTTCGCGGTCGTCAAAGTCCACCGGCACGGCAATCTGCCGAGGAATGTAATGCGCGTCCAGATAAAGCTGTTTGAGCAGCGCACTGAAGAACTCGCCCACCTGGAAACCTTCTGCGTCTTCCATCTCAGGCAGGTCTTCCCAGAAATATTCGCGGCGGCCCAGCACGCGACCCTCGCGCATGTGGAAGAGGTTCACGGCCAACAGGTGGTTGTCGTAGTGATAGCCCATCAGGTCGGTGTCGTCGCCATGGGCGCGATCCATGCGCTGCTTTTCGCCCAGTTGCCCGATGGTCACAATCTGGTCGCGATAGCGCGCCGCGGCCTCAAAGCGAGTCTCGCTGGCAGCCACGTCCATGCGTTCACGCAGGGATGCGGTCAATTCGCCGCCGCGTCCTTCCAACAGCAGCCGGGCATCCTTCACCGCCTCGCCGTAACGCTCCGGCGTCACCAGGCCTTGCACGCACGGACCAAGGCAGCGCTTGATGTGATATTGGAGACACGGGCGCGGGTGGTCGCGCGTCATGTCAATGCTGCACGATGGCAACTGAAAGCTGCGGTGAATCAGGTCGAGCACGCGGTAGGCCAGGCTCGACGGCAGATATGGACCAAAGTAGCTGGCGCCGTCCTTGTTCATCTTGCGCGTCACATACACGCGCGGGAACCGCTCCGGCGTCAGCTTGATGTAGGGATAAGTTTTGTCGTCGCGCAGCAGCACGTTGTAGCGCGGCTGGTTCTGCTTGATCAGATTGTTCTCGAGCGCCAGAGCCTCGCGCTCGTTGCCGACGACGATGTACTCAATGTCCACGGCCTCGCGCAGCAGGCTTCCGGTCTTGGCGTTTTCCGCCGCGCCTTCGCCAAAGTAGCTGCGCACCCGCGCCCGCAGGTTCTTCGCCTTGCCGACGTAGATGACCTCGCCCTCGGCGTTTTTGTAGAGGTAGACCCCGGGATTGGTGGGAATCGTGCGGATCTTCTGATAGAGGTCCATGGTTATCGGTCCATCAAGGCGCGCCGCCTTCGGCTACCCGCCGCCCACAAAGTGGACGATCTCCAACCGGTCGCCCGCGTGCAACTCGCTGGCCGCCCATTGCGCCCGTGGAACGATCTCGCGGTTCAGCTCGACGGCCACGCGATCGCCCTTCATGCCCAGCTCTGTAACCAGGGCCTCCAGGGTCGCCGCCGCAAACTCTTTTTCCTCGCCATTGATGACCAGCCGCATGGGAAAACGATAGCAGATTGCCCGCATGTACGCTGATCCACGCTCGGCCCGGCAGGCCATCTGGTTGTTTCCACAGGCACATACCTATTGACACCCGCCAAAAGTGCCCTAGAATGGGTGCAACATTTTGTTTGGGTTATGTTTCAAACAAGATGCGTGTTTCTGTTCCTTTGCAATCGAGTCCCTAGCGATTTGGTCCGGTGGAGGCAATGGGCACAAGCTTCACATCCAGCCAGGTTTGCCAGCGCACCGGCCTCACACCACGCCAGTTGCAGTGGTGGGATGAGCAGGGCATTGTGACGCCCGCCCGCCAGGGACATCGCCGCCTTTACTCCCCCAAAGATCTTGTCGAACTCTCCGTTCTGGGCGACCTGCGCCGCCGCGGCATCAGCCTGCAGCGCATCCGCCGCGTGCTGGAATTGCTGGAGCGCGATTACGGCCATCGCCTGGCCGACCTGGCCGCGCGCAATAGCCAGTTGCATCTGCTCACCGACGGCGGAAGCGTCTTCCTCTGCGACTCCGAGCATGGCGTCGTGGATCTTCTGCGCAACGCGCGGCAGCCTCTGCTTGCACTTTGCCTGGCCCCGGTCCTGCAGGACCTGACGCCGCCGGCGCATCCGCAGGCTCCTAAGAAAAGCTCTCACACGGTTCGTGCGGGCAACACCGCCCGAACCAAGGCACATTCATGAAGAGACTCTTCGCAGAGACTTTGGAGGTGACCGCATGATCGTCGAGATTAACTATCTCCCCCAGTGGATTCCGGAGCAGATGGGTCCCGGCACGGTCTTCGTCCTGGATAACGCAGGCGAAACCGGCGACGAGAGTGATCCCTTCTGGGCCGTGCTCGCCTGCCCCACCTGCGCCACCCTCGGCCTCATCACGCGCAAGCAGATGGTCGGCGTAGTGCCCATCATCTGCGGTTCGGATACCTGCTCGGCGCAGTTCCACATCCACGGCGATGAGATCGTTCCCCGCCGGGCGAGTTAACGGTGGACATGCGTGCTCAGAAATTCACGGTGCTCCGGCTGTCATGACCCGGCCGGGGCACCATGCTTTTCTTGGCGCCCAAGCAAGGTGGTATCTTCCAGATGAACACCCCTCTATGAGCCATTCCGGATGAACGATTCCACTCCCAAGCCGCCGCACGGTGAACTGCCGCCCATCCCAGAGGGATGCGGCATTATGCCCGTGGCGGAGAACCGTATCGCCCAAGGCCCGCACCCTGAACTGCTCGACCCGCCGCCGGAAGCCTTTGAGCCGCATGCCTTGGACGAAGCTCCACCCACTGCGGATGTCGTTCCTGACGATGCCATGGAGCAGGCTAGCCGCTTGGTATTGGCCCGCGCCTATGCCCTGGCCGCCGGACTTCTTCTCATCGGTGCCGCCGCAGCCTGGTCTCTGGTGGACCCCACGGTTCCCCCCGGACCGCTCGAATGGCTGACGGCCTTCACCGCTCCGGTGCGCCTCCTGCTGCTCGTGCAATTCTGCTTTGCGCTGCTGTGCAGCCGCTACGTGGAAAAGCTGGGCATGGTCGCCGCCGCAGTGTTGCTGTTCGCCTACACGGCCTTCAGCACCCTGGAGTTCTCTCTTTTCCTTACGCCGCGCCTGCTGACGCTTCTTTTCGTCTGCGCCGGGCTGACGTACGCTCTGACGGCCGCCGCCGGATACATCTTTGGCGTGAACCTGACCTCGCCGCTGGCCACCATGGGGATGATCGTCTCGGGCACGGCGATCGTCGCCGTCCTCAATACCTGGCTGGGCAACTCGCACTTCATCTGGGGAATCTGTACGGTGACCGTGCTGGTCTTTGCCGGCATCGGAGGCTGGAAGGCGCAGGAGATTCGCGACTTCTACCAGGACTTTGACGATGACAACCCGGCGGGCTGGAAGGCGAGCGTCGTCGGAGCCCTCGTGCTGATGATCTTCTCCTTCAATGCCTATCTGCTGCTTATCGCCCTCGCCCCGGATCGCAACGACGACCGCCTCGGCAACGACGGCCTGTAATTGCACAACTCCTGCCGCCGTTCCGTAGCGCTGGCGTTTTCTCCTAACTCATTGAAAGCAAATAGAATGATGAGGCCTTCTCCGACATTTTCCACGTCCCCCGTCTATTCCGTTTTCCACCATCGCTTATCGCCCCTCGGGCATCTCAAATATGTTGGAACTAAAAGCCCTTGAGAGGGTAATACTGGGTGGACCGCTGGTTGTCCGCTTATGCCGTGAGCTCAATGCCGTTGACCGAAACTCTTCCGGAGCCGGAACTCCTCCGCCTTGCCCTGCTTGGCGATGAGGGTGCCTTTGCTGCGCTCTACGGAAGATGTAAGTCCTCGGTTTACCGCTTCGCCTTGCACATGACCGGCTCGCAGGCGCTGGCCGAGGACGTTGTGCAGGATGCCTTCCTCACCCTGATAGAAGAAGGCAGCCGCTACGACCAGAGCAAGGGACAGGTGTTGAGCTTTCTGCTGGGCATTGCACGCAACTTGGTGCACCGCGCTCACCGTTCGGCGTTGCGCGTGGCGCCGCTGGTCAACCAGAACGAGGACGGCGAAGATATGGAGCTTACCCTCGAGAGCGCTGACGATACCATGGCCGATCTGCTTCGCGGTGAGACCGTGGAACTGGTCCGCGGGGCCGTACAACGCCTGCCGCTGCATTACCGGGAGGTCGTTGTGCTCTGCGACCTGTGCGAGATGAGCTATGCCGATGCCGCAGCGCAGTTGCAATGCAACCTCGGCACCGTGCGCTCCCGCCTGAACCGCGCCCATAAACTTCTGGCCAAAAAGCTTGAATCCCGCACCCAGCCCTCCGGGCGAACCGCGGGAGGAATGATCCAAGGGTGTTTGCTATGAGATGCAATGAGTTTGACACCTACGTTGACGAGATGCTCTCCGGGATTCTTTATCCCGAAGCCTCCCGCCACCTGCGTGAATGTGAGTCCTGTTCCGCCGATTATGCCCGGCGCAGCGCCGTGCAGGCCAACCTGCGGCAGCTTGCCGCACTGGCCACGGCAGGCCCTTCCGCGGCTACTGACCGCGCCGTGATGGAGGCCTATCGCCGACGTCAGCAGCGCCTCTCCGCCCCGGCGGTGGCAGCCCCTCCGGTGCTGCACTTTCCGCGGCGTGCGTCCATTAGCGCGCGCGCCTGGTGGAGTGGCCTTGCGGCGGCGGCCCTTCTGGTGGCCAGCATCTCCAGCGGCGTGCACCTTTGGCGCGGCACGGGAGTAGTCACGGCCCCGCAGCGCTCGGCCGGTCCCATGAGTGCGCCCCGCGGGGACTCCCCGGTGGCGCCCACCGAGCACGCCGCGGTTGCGGGCGCCATCGCCCAGCACCGTACGCCTTCGCGGCTGGCGCAGCCCGTGCAAATGGCTTCTGCGCAGCTCCCGGAATCCGGGAATCCGCTGCGTGCGGCGGCCGCGCCCACATTCGAGGGCGGCAGCCTCGCTTCGGATTCCGCCGTCGAACCAACGCCTTCGGCGCAGCCGGTCTTGCGGTTGGCCAGCGCGGGCGGCAGCAACGTGGCCAGCTCCGCCAGCTCCACCTGGCAGGGCTATTCCAATTTGATGTATTGCGACCCGGTCACGTGCTCAGGCCCGATGCAGGTGGTTCGCATCAAGGTGCCGGTGGGGCAGGTTCGTCCTAACCTGGGGCAGACCATGGGGGACGGCTTTGTGAATGCCGACGTGGTGGTGGGTGCCGATGGACTGGCGCGTGCCATCCGCGTGGCGGAGTAGCAATGGCCGCCGTAGAGATTGAGACCGGGGGGAGTAGCCCCGGGGAGAGTAGACGATGAAGCAAGCCAAGGTTCCATTGTTGGGGATTGTGCTGCTGGCCGCCGTGGCCGCGCAGGCACAGTCCAGGTTGCAGCCAGTTCCGTTGGAGTCAGCCGGGGACAGCGTACCCGTCATTACCGTGCAGATCTCGGCGCCGCCCATTTCCATCTCCTCGGGGCTCATCGGCGTCAGCAATCCGCTGGGGGCGCAACCGGTCAAGGCGAAACCGCTATTTGTTGAATACATCACCGAGCACCGCCAGAGCTTCACGGACGGCAATCACATTGCGCGCGCCACCCACTCCCGCCTTTACCGCGATGGCCTGGGCCGCATCCGCCGCGAGTCAGAACTGAACGTGCCGGGACTGCCCACCGGCGCCGCGCCCACTACTTTTGTCACCGTTGCGGATCATCGCACCGGCATCGGCTTCGTGTTGAATCCACAGGAGATGGTGGCGCACCGTTACCAGCTCACCCGTCCTGCGCCCAGCTACGTGGCACGCCTCAGCGCGCAGAGCGGCCCCAACCACCTGATGAACGGCGCGGACAATCCTCCTCCGCCGGATTCCAAATGGAGCCTGCATAACTTCATCCATCGTGGACGCACGGCGGGGAATTCCCCGGCAGACGGCAGCTCGCAGGGACCGAACTTTGGCTTTGCCACCGAGGACGCGGGTCTTGCACCGGCGCCTCCCATGCGCATTGAGCAGCCACTGCTGGCCGCTCCCAATCCCGTGCGCACGGAGAACCTGGGCGAACAGGTCATGCTCGGCTTCCGCGTCAAGGGCACAAGGGTCATCACGATTCTTGCGGCCGGCCAGATCGGCAACGACCGTCCGATTGATATCGTCAGCGAGCAGTGGTTCTCTCCGGAGCTGGAACTGGTGATGCGCAGCCTGCATCGCGATCCCTGGGCCGGCGAGTTCACCACAACGGTGACGCACCTGGATCGCGGCGAACCTCCGGCTGAGTTATTCGAAGTGCCTGAGGGCTATCATGTGGTGGATGCCGCAGACGAACACGATCATCACGTGCTCACGGGCAATCCCGGACCGCCCCCGGGGCAGCCCGGCTGGTAACCGCCCCTCCTGAAGACGAAAAATGACCCGGCCGCTACTATGTAGGAGGGACAGCCGGGTCAAAAACGTCGAGACTCCAGTTCAGGAGGTTCAGTGCGAGATTTCCTGGACGATCCTCTTGTTAGACAAGAACCACGTCCTTCACATTCCTTTTTCCCGGGGATTCCGCCGGGATGCAATCCTGAAAATGTTCTTCAAGGGAGACTTCCTCTACAAGCTCGTCCTCCACCTCGTGCGCCCACTGTTCTTCCGCCAGCGCAATCTCCATTTCATCAAGAACGGTCATATGAGTTCCTTCCAGTCCAACCAGAACAATTAGTAAATAAGTACGATCTATCAAGCAGGCTTATATCTCCACTGATTCGGAAAGTCAATGTAAATCACTCAAAATAAGTTAGTTATGGGAATACATGTCTGACAAGCAGCACGGTTGGAGCGCGCCTTAGTGGCCAGCCTGCAGCTTCTTCAGCCTTTGCCCGGTCAGTACCACATAGTGAATAGCCGAGGCCAGGGTGAAGGCGAAAACTCCGTAGAGTAAAACCATGCCGGTCATCCAGATCCACTCATAGGGATAGACCTTGGCGAGCAGGGCAAAGAAGACGGCGGCGATCTGGCAGGCGGTGTTGATCTTGCCGAAAATGCCCGGCCGGAAATCTCGCAGGCCCACCGTGTACAGTAGAGCGGAGATGACCAGGATGGAGAGATCGCGCGTGAAGACCATCACGGTGTAGCGCCAGGCAATCATGTGGTTG
>Ga0181519_10001517_pt1 | contig 20453 bp, 16 predicted proteins | sample PEATcosm2014_Bin_26_FD_121102 | JGI IMG/M metagenome (GOLD analysis project Ga0181519, IMG submission 121102) | Peatland microbial communities from MTU Mesocosm Facility, Houghton, MI, USA - PEATcosm2014_Bin02_10_metaG | ecosystem: Environmental > Terrestrial > Soil > Wetlands > Peat | place...
ATCGACAAGCCCGCGGGCACGTTCGACATCAACGACCAGCGCATGGTCGAGGCCAGCGAGCGCATGCGCGCCCAGGCCGCCGCGCAGGCCGCCGCCCGCGCCGAGGCGACGCGCGGGCCGGCGCCCTCCCAGTCGGAGCAAGCCTACGCCCCGGAGGCCCAGGCGGCGCTGGAGTCCGCCGCCATGAGCCAGTCCCCGATGATGGTCCAGGCTCCGATGATGGCCCAGCCCTCCTACCATGAGCAGGCGCCGCAGGGTTACGCGCCCGCCTATGCTCCGGCGGAGCCCCAGTACGCCCCCCATCACGCCGACGTGCAGATCACGCGGGTCGCGCCGCAGCCCTACCGCGAGCCGCCGCCGGCCCCGCAGGCCCGTCGCGACATGCCCCAGCAGCTTGCGCCGCAGGTGTTCGTTCCCCCGGCCGCCGAACAGCCGCAGCAGCGGCGCATGCCCAACATCGACGAGCTCCCGATTCCCGGCCAGAACCTGATGCGCGCCCATGGCGCGGCGGAGACCGAGCCCGAATCGCGCCGCCGCAGCCTGCTGGAGCGTCTGGCCAATTTTGGCATGAGCCGCGCCGACGAGTTGCGCGCCCACCAGGCCTCCGCGCAGCCCACGGCCATCGCCCCGCCCGCTCCGCAGCCCTACATGTCGCAGCCTTCGGCCATCCACGCCGAATACGCCAAGCGCCCGCCGGCGCAGCGCCCCGCCGGGCCCACCGACGCCCACGGCCGCGCCCTGCCGCGCCCCGAGGAGGACCAGCTGGAAATCCCCGCCTTCCTCCGCCGCCAGACCCGCTAAGCAGGATTTCCGAAAAGTGGCCACCGGTTTTCGGACAAAACGCCTGCTCAACCAAAGGAATCCAAGCACGCATTCGTTGGCGGGCCAACGAATGTTTGCTTAGGCCAGACCCGCCATGCCTGCCTGACGCTCCCGAAAACCCGCCGAAAGGCGGGTTTTTTCAATGGTGGGATCTCTCCGCCACATCGCCGGTTTTTCTGTGTCGCAGACTTGACACAGATCAGCGGACCAGGTTCAGAGCCCGATCCACCGCCGCCGTAATTGATTCGCCTCGACCACAGGTTGAATTGTAAATATTTGCTTAAGTGCTAGCGTTTTGCCGTCGAATCAAAGTCAAACTTGCTGACGCAAGGTCGTGGCGAAAAGACGGTTAAATTTGTAACAGACGCGTAAGAAAGTTTGATTTGGTTTGACGCAAGGCCCCAGTTACCTTCAAGACGTGGCGCAGCGATTTGCGCCGCCGCCGCCTCGAAGCCGCCGGAAACCCTTGGGGAGAGCCCCCCCTTGGCGAGCCGACGGCAAGACAGCGGTCGAAGGTCCGGCGGGCCACATTCGGGGCGAAATCCCGAACATTGCGGCGAAGGCCGGGCGAAAAGAAAGCGGGATGCTTATGAAGTCGAGCCAGCAGACCACACTTCGCAACCGTGCGGTCGTGTCCGGAGGCATCGGGGTTCACTCGGGCAAGCCCGTCCGCCTCGTCCTCAATCCCGCCGAAGCGGGAACCGGCCTGGTGTTCCAGCGCACCGGCCTCGCCAACGGCGCCAGCCGCCGCATCGAGGCCCGTCATTCCAAGGTCACCATGACCGACCTCTGCACCGTGATCGGCGAGGACGGCAAGAATATGGTGGCGACCATCGAGCATCTGGTCGCCGCGCTGCGCGGCCTCCACGTCGACAACTGCCTGATCGAGGTGGACGGCCCGGAAACCCCGATCATGGACGGCTCGGCGGCGGCCTTCGTCGAAGCCATCGACGCCGTCGGCCTCGCCGCTCTCGACGCGCCGCGTCGCGTCATCAAGATCCTCAAGAAGGTGCGCATCGAACACGGCCGCGGCTATTCCGAGCTGCGCCCCGCGCGAAGCGGCTTCCGCCTCGACGTCGAGATCGACTTCAATTCACCCGTGATCGGCCGCCAGCGCAAGATTCTCGATCTTGATCCCCAGTCGTTCCGCCGCGAACTCGCGCGCGCCCGCACCTTCGGCTTCCTCTCCGACGTCGAGAAGCTCACGAAGATGGGCTTCGCGCTGGGCGCCTCGCTGGAAAACTCGGTCGGCATCGACGGCGACCGCATCCTCAACCCTGAGGGCCTGCGCTATTCCGACGAGTTCGTCCGCCACAAGATGCTCGACGCCGTCGGCGACCTCGCGCTCGCGGGCGCCCCGCTGATCGGCGCCTACCAGTCCTATTGCGGCGGCCACAAGATGAACGTCGCCGTGCTCGACGCCCTGTTCGCCGACAGGTCGGCCTGGCGCTTCGTCGAGGCCCCCGTTCCCCACCGCGAAGGCGCCCGCGCCGAACTCGCCCTTGGCGCGGCCCCCGCCTTCATGCCCGAGCGCAGCTGAAAGCCGCCGTTACTTCCAGCAGGCGCCGCCGCAAGGCCGGCGCCTTTTGCGTTGGCGCGGCGAAAACCTTAAATTCGCCGCAAAAGCTCGGCCTTTGTGGTCGCTCGCCGCAGTAGCGCCGCGGCGCGACATCCGTTAAACAACAGCCTCGAGCGCGCACCGCCGCGCGACGCGCGAAACCTGTCAGAGCCCATGATGAACCCGAATCGCAAGTTTGGCCTGAAACTGCTTGCTGCGCTGGCGGCGCCCGCCCTTGCTGCGCAAGGCTTCGTCTCGCCGGCCTCCGCCTTTTCGCTCGAAGACCTCAATCCGTTCGGTCCCCCCAAATACGAACAGAAGGTCGATCCGCAGGTGCCCCCGGATCATTTCTACAACGAGGGCCTCAGCAAGCTCGACAAGGGCGATTACGAGGGGTCGACCAAGAAATTCGGCGACTTGCAGAAGCGGTTCCCGTTCACGCAATGGTCGCGCAAGGCGCTGCTGATGGAGGTCTACGCAAATTACCGCGACGGCAAGACCAGCGAGACCACCTCCGCGGCCGACCGCTACATCGCGCTTTATCCCACCTCGCCCGAAGCCGCCTACGTCACCTATCTCGCGGGACAGTCGCTTTACGAGGCCATGCCCGACATCCAGCGCGACCAGACCGACATGATCCGGGCGCTCAAGTATTTCCAGACCGTGGTCGACAAATATCCGAAGTCCGAATACGCCGCGGACGCCCGCTACAAGCTGAATGTGGCCCGCGACCAGCTCGCCGGCCACGAGCTGGAAGTCGGCCGCTTCTACCTGAAGAAGGAGAACTATGCGGCAGCCATCAACCGCTTCCGCGAAGTCCTGTTCAAATATCCGACCTCGCGCGAGTCCGAGGAAGCGCTGGAGCGCCTCACCGAAGCCTATCTCGCTATCGGCGTGACCCACGAGGCGCAGACGGCGGCGGCGGTTCTGGGCGCCAATTACCCGAACTCGCCGTTCTACAAGGACGCCTGCGACCGCCTGAAGGGCGAGGGCCTGTCGCCCAAGGAAAGCCAGGACTCCTGGATCTCCAAGATTTTCCGCAACGGGATGAGCTGATTTCGGAAGACTAAAGAATGCTCGTCCAGCTTGCGATCCGCGACATCGTCCTGATTGACCGGCTGGAGCTGGAATTTTCCGCCGGCATGACCGTGCTGACCGGCGAGACCGGCGCGGGCAAGAGCATTCTGCTCGACGCCTTCTCGCTGGCGCTGGGCGGGCGCGGCGACGGCGCGCTGGTGCGCGCGGGGCAGAACCAGGGCCAGGTGATCGCCGCCTTCGATCCCCCCCTCGACCACCCCGCCCGCCAGATCGCCGCCGAACAGGAAATTCCTGTGGACGGAGACCTGATTCTCCGCCGCGTCCAGCTGGCCGACGGCCGCAGCCGCGCCTATGTCAACGACCAGCCCGTCTCCATCCAGGTTTTGCGCGCGATAGGGCGGGAACTGGTCGAAATCCACGGCCAGCACGATGACCGCGCGCTCAGCGATCCCGCCGTGCACCGCACGCTGGCGGACGCGTTCGGCGGCCTCGAACCTTTAGCCGAATCAACCCGCTCGGCGCACGTGTACTGGCGCCGCGCGGAAAAACTGTTGCGCGACGAGCAGGAAAAGATCGAGCTGGCGCGCAAGGAGGCCGAATATCTGCGCCACTCTTTCGAGGAGTTGTCGAAACTGCGCCCCGAACCGGGCGAGGAGGAGCGGCTTGCGGGCGAGCGCGTCGCCATGCAGCAGGCGGAAAAAGTTTTCGGCGATCTGCGCGACGCCCAGGACACCGTCTCCGGCGAAGGCTCGCCGCTGGCCCTGCTGTCGGGCGCGATGCGCCGGCTCGACCGCCGCCAGCAGCATGCCCCCGCCCTGATCGACCCCTGCCTGCAAGCGCTCGACGCCGCGCTCAACGCGCTCGATCAAGCGCAAACCGTGCTGGATCAGGCCCTGCGCGACGCGCGATTCGACCCGCGCGACCTGGAGCTGGTGGAGGAGCGGCTGTTCGCCTTGCGCGCCGCCGCCCGCAAATATGGCGCGCCGGTGGAGAGCCTTTCAGCGCTGGCGGAAAAGATCGCCGGCGAACTCGCGGCGCTCGACGCCGGCGAGAACCGGCTAAAACTTCTGGAAGCCGACCGAATCGCCGCCGAGACTGAATTCCGAAAAAACTGCGCGGCGCTGAGCCAGTCGCGCAAAAAGGCGGCGGCGGAGCTCGATAAGGCCGTGAACGCCGAACTGCCGCCATTAAAACTGGGGCAGGCGCATTTCACCACGCAGATCACCCACGACGAGGCCGGCGCCAACGCCGACGGCGCCGAAAAAATCGAATTCTGGGTCAAGACCAACCCGGGCGCCCGTCCGGGACCGATGATGAAGGTGGCCTCGGGCGGCGAACTCTCGCGCTTCATGCTGGCGCTGAAGGTGGTTCTGGCCGATCGCGGCTCGGCGCCGACGCTGGTGTTCGACGAGATCGATTCGGGCGCGGGCGGCGCGGTCGCCGACGCCATAGGCCAACGTCTCGCTCGGCTGGCGCAACAGGTGCAGGTGCTGACCGTCACCCACGCGCCGCAGGTGGCGGCGCGCGCGCAAAAACATCTGCGCATCTCCAAGGAGCTCGCCGACAAGGGCGCCCGCGCCGCCACCAGCGTGGCGCCGCTGGAGGACCATCACCGCCTGGAGGAAATCGCGCGCATGCTCTCGGGCGCGAAAATCACCGACGAGGCGCGCGCGGCGGCGGCGAAGCTGATGGACGGGGCGGAATAGCGCGTTTTACGCTGCGCGCGGCTTGATCTTCTCCAGATCGTCGCCGATCTGCCGCCGCCGCTCCATCAGGTCGTAATCGGCCTGCAAGCCGAGAAAAAAACCTTCGGACAGCCCAAAATAGCGCGCCAGCCGCAAATCCGTGTCGGCGGTGATCGCGCGTTTGCCCAGCACGATCTCGTTGATCCGGCGCGGCGCCACGTTGAGCGCGCGCGCCAGCGCGTTCTGGCTCAGGCCCATGGGCGCCAGAAATTCCTCCAGCAGGATTTCGCCCGGAGTCGGGTTGGGCAGCAGCTCATCAGTGATAATCGACGATTTCGACATCGAAGGCTCCTCCCTCCTCCCAAGCATAACACAAGCGCTACTCCCGTTATCGCGAGCGCAAGCGAAGCGATCCATCTCTGCGCCTCGGCAACCTCGCAGGAACGTGCGCGGTTTCCGGCATCGCGCGGTGAATGACTTCGCTTGCGCTCGCAAGGACGATTGGCGGCGTCTCGCGTTTCCGCTCGGAATTGGCTAGTTTTCCCCCATGACCGGAAAACCCGACCTCGACGCCGCGCGCGAAGAACATGAGCGCCTCGGCGAATTTTTAGGCGACTACGACCGCGCCTATTACCAGGACGACGCGCCGAAAATCCCGGACGCCGAATACGACGCCCTGCGGCGGCGCTACGAGGCGCTGGAGGCAACCTTTCCCGAACTCTCGGGCGCCCATTCGCTCACGCAAAAAGTGGGCGCGGCGCCCGCGGAAAAATTCGCGAAAATCGCGCACGCCATTCCCATGCTTTCGCTCGGCAACATTTTTGCCGACGAAGACCTGTTCGAATTCGTGGCCCGCGTAAAACGCTTTCTGGGAACCAGCGCCGACATCGCCTTCACCGCCGAGCCCAAGATCGACGGGCTCTCGTGCTCGCTGCGCTACGAGAAGGGGAGGCTGGTCAGCGCCGCCACGCGCGGCGACGGCGCGGTGGGCGAGGACGTCACCGCCAATTTCCGTACGCTGCGCGATGTGCCCGATGCGATCGCCGGCGCGCCGGACATTCTTGAGGTGCGCGGCGAGGTCTACATGAGCAAGGCGGATTTTGCCGCGCTCAACGCGCGGCAGGCCGAGGCGGGCGAAAAGATTTTCGCCAATCCGCGCAACGCCGCCGCCGGCTCGCTGCGCCAGCTCGATCCCGCCATCACCGCAAAACGGCCGCTAAGATTCTTCGCCTACGCCTGGGGAGAGGTCTCGGCGCTGCCCGCCGCGACGCAGGAAGGCATGATCGCCTTTTTCGCCGAGCGCGGCTTTCCGACCAACCCGCTAACGGTGCTGTGCGAGACGCCGGAGGCCATGCTCGCGCATTTCCGCGCCATCGAAAGCGCGCGCAAAAATCTCGATTACGACATCGACGGCGTGGTCTACAAGGTCAACGATCTCGTGCTGCAGGCGCGGCTCGGTTTTGTCGCGCGCGCGCCGCGCTGGGCGGTGGCGCACAAGTTTCCGGCGGAGCAGGCGACGACGGAGCTGCTCGACATCGACGTCCAGGTGGGACGCACCGGCGCGCTCACCCCCGTGGCCAAGCTCAAGCCCGTCACCGTCGGCGGCGTGGTGGTCGCCAACGCCACCCTGCACAACGAGGACGAAATCGCGCGCAAGGACATCCGCGTGGGCGACACGGTGATCGTGCAGCGCGCCGGCGACGTGATCCCGCAGATTGTTTCCGTGGTCGCGCACCGGGAGGGCGCGGAGCCCTTCAAAATGCGAGAGACCTGCCCGGCCTGCGGCTCGGCGGCGCTGCGCGAGATCGACCCGAAGACGGGAGAGGCCGACGCCGTGCGCCGCTGCACCGGGAGCCTGGTCTGCCCGGCGCAGGCGGTGGAGAAGCTGCGGCATTTTTGCTCGCGCAACGCCTTCGACATCGAAGGGTTGGGAGACAAGCAGATCGCGTTCTTCTTCGAGAAGGAGCTGATCAGGACCCCCGCCGACATTTTCACGTTGGAAGCGCGCGACAAGGCGAATCTGGCCAAAATCGAAAACTTCGAGGGTTTTGGCAAAGTCTCGACGCGCAAACTTTTCACCGCCATTGCCGCGCGCAAAAAAATCGCGCTCAACCGCTTCATCTTCGCGCTGGGCATTCGCCATGTCGGCGAGACCAACGCCATTCGCTTCGCCCGCGCCTTCGAAAATTTCGAGGCTTTCCGCGAGGTCGCGCGAAAAGCGGCGGCGGGGACGCCGGAGCGCGACCGCCTCAATTCCATCGACGGCATCGGCGACGTGGTGGCGGAGGCGGTGGCCGATTTCTTCATCGAGCCGCACAACGAGGCGGCGCTCGATGCGCTGCTCGAACAGGTGACGCCGTTCGCGATGGAGGCGGTGAAAAGCGATTCGCCGGTGGCGGGAAAGACGGTGGTGTTCACGGGGTCATTGCAGAAAATGACCCGCGACGAAGCCAAGGCATTGGCGGAGCGACTGGGGGCGAAAGTCTCGGGATCGATCTCCAAGAAAACCGACCTGCTGGTGGCCGGCGCCGACGCCGGCTCGAAGCTTTCGAAGGCGCGGGAACTCGGCGTGGACACCATCGACGAGGACGGCTGGCTGCGGCTGGCGGGGGTGGCGCCATGACCGGGCGGATCGAGCTTCGCTGCGAGATCACATGCCCGAACTGCGGCCATCGCAAGGTCGAGGAGATGCCGACGGACGCCTGCCAATTCTTCTATGAATGCGCGGGTTGCCATGCCGTGCTGCGTCCGGAACCGGGCGACTGCTGTGTGTTCTGCTCCTACGGCAGCGCGCCCTGCCCGCCGGTCCAGCTTGAGCGCCAGGGCGGCGGCGGTGGGTGCTGCGGCGCCTGAATCGCGCTGGACAGGCCGCCCGCCCGCTCCTATCTGATGGCTTGCAATGATCGACGACATCTATTCCACCAAAATCCTGGAGCTCGCGGCCAACATTCCGCATCTCGGCCGGCTGCCCGCGCCGCAGGCGACGGCCAGCGCGCATTCGCGGCTGTGCGGATCGAGCGTGACCGCCGATCTCTCGCTGTCGGAGGGCAAGGTCGCCGAATTCGCGCAGGACGTGAAGGCCTGCGCGCTCGGGCAGGCCGCCTGCGCCGCCATGGGGCGGCATATCCTCGGCTCGACGCCGCAGGAATTGCGCGCGTTGCGCGAAACCATGCGGAAAATGCTGAAGGAGAACGGACCGCCGCCGCGCGAAAAATTCGCGGACGCGGGCGTGCTGGAGGGGGCGCGCGACTACAAGGCGCGTCACGCCTCGATCCTCCTGATTTTCGATGCGGTGGTGAAGGCCCTCGACCAGATCGAGGTCGAAGCGTAACTCCCCGCTGCGCAGCCTGCCTTCTCCCCTTGCGGGAGAAGGTGGCCCCGAAGGGGCGGGTTCGCTCAGCCGCCGCTCACCACCCGCAACTGGCGGACCTGCCCGGCCTGGAAGGCCTGGAGGAAAGCGCGGTAGTTGCGGAAGGAGACGCAGCCGTTGGAATCGCCGCGCTGGCCGAGCATGAAGGTGTGCGCGAGCAGGCCGCTGCGGCCGTGGACATTGCCCGCCAGCGGGATCAGGCGCAGGGCCTGCACGCCGTGGAACAGGCTTTCGCGCAGGGTAAGCTTGTAGACCGCCGGCGGCGTCGAGCCGCGCATGCGCACATGCACGCCGTTGGGATTGTCGAACAGCTCGCCGAGGCCGGAATGGGCCTCGAGCTGCGTGCCGTTCGGCAGCGTGACCGTGTGCGCGGCGATGTTGTAGACGGCGGTGCCCCCGGAAGCCCCGCCCGAGGAGAACAGGCCGCTCGACAGGCCCAGCCCGCCGTCGCCGGGCGCGGCATAGGCGAGTTGCGGTCCCTTGGCCTTGTCGGTGGGGCTGAACAGCTTTTCGAAGAAATTGCGCGGGTCGTTCTCGGCCTGCATCTGCGGCTGCCCGCGCAGGCGGCGGGCGGCGACGCGCGGGGCCAGCCGCTCGGCGTGCTCCTTCGCGTGGGGATCGGGCGCGGGCGCCGCCGACGGCGCTTCCTCCTCCTCCTCGACCTTGGCGAGGCGCGAGGGACCGAGATGGTCCGGGCGGGCCGGCGGCTGCGGAACCACGGTCTCCTGCTCGCCAAGGCGCAGACCGAGGCCGGCCGCGCTGTTCTGCGCCGCGGTGAGCGGCGCGGCGGGCTCGGCTTCCGCCGCAGCGGACTCACCTTGAGGCGCGGACTCGGCTTCCGGCGCGGGTTCGGCCTCTGCGACCTGCGTTTGCGACGCGTCCTGCGGATCGGGCTTGTACATGGGGTCGCCCTGGAACAGCGAGCTGTCCAGCGAGAGCGGCCGCGCGTCCGCCATCAGGTCGACGGCCTTGGCGTAATCGGGATCGAACAGTTCGCCGTAGGGGCTGGCGGACGCTCCAGGCTCGGGCGCGACGCGAGGCGCGGCGGAAGACGACGGCTCGGCGGACGCGCGGCTCTCTAACGCGATTTTCCTTTGGGTATCAATCCCCTGGACGCCAATCCCCTGGGAGGCGGCGGCGGCGCTGCGCAGCGGCGGCGCGTGCGGCGGCAGCGTCGGGATTTCGGCGACCGTCTGGCGCGGAGCGGTTTTTGCGAATTTCATCGCGTCGGGCGGGACCGGCTGGCTGGCGAGTCCGCCGGCGAGACGCAGGGCGACCACCGCGGAAAACGTCATGGCGACCACCACCGGGACGCCCCGGGTGAAGATCTTGCGTGTCAGGCTGGCTTGGTCCATGGGGTCCAGCTGGGTGGATTCGAAGCTCCAGTCGGTCATCCGCCTACTCTCACAAACCGAAAACGAAAATCGACGCCGGGCGCCTGCCAAAGCCTGCCGCCAGGCGCCTGCCAAAGCCTGCCGCCGCGCTCAAGCGCCACGCCGACAGGGACCTTGAGCCGCCCCGAAACTTGGAGGGGACGGCGTCCGCTTTCGCATTGAAGCGAAACATGCCTAAAACACGGTTAAATATTGACGGATTTCCTTGCATATTTTCTGCCTGTTCCGCCCGCCGGACGATCCCCCATCGCGCTTTGAATGACCGGCGGGCAAGCGGTCGGGCGCAAATCTTCCCTTCCCCGAAAGGCGTTGCCCTTCGGGTTCAAACTCAAACAGAACACTTCGGATTCGCCGCACAGACGCGCCACAGGGGCGCCTCAATCGCGCACTAACACCAAGGCCTCGGCAGCGACACGATCCCCCGGTCGCCCAAGCCATAGGCAAAAAAGCCTCCAATTGAGGCGAAAATAGGGATCACGATAAATTTATTTGACAGTGACCAATTGGTCACACGGATAAAACCGGGGCGCCACAGGGGTCGACGCAGCGTCAGGAATCCGGCCGGTCGCGCCAGCGACGCAAGAGAATCCGGTCGAGTCCGGCGAAGACGCCATAGAGCGCGAGGCCGCAAACACACAGCAAAACCACCGCCGCATACATCAGTGGAATTTTCAGCCGGTAGCCCGCCTCGACGATCCGGAACGCCAATCCCTCCCCCTGCCCGGCCGCGCCAGCCGCCAGTTCCGCCGCCACCGCACCGATCAGCGCCAGCCCGGCGCCGATTCGCAACCCCGTGAAGATCGACGGCAGCGCGGACGGCAGCCGCAGCCGCAGCAGGATGGTCGCGCGCGACGCGCCCTTCAGCCGGAACAGCTCCACCAGGCCCCGGTCCGCCGCCTTCAGGCCGGCGCTGGCGTTGGAAAGGATCGGAAAAAAGGCGACCAGCCCCGCGCAGGCCAGCACCGCCGCGCGCGGCTCCAGATAGATCAGCAGCAGCGGCGCCACCGCGATCAGCGGCGTGACCTGCAAGGCCACGGCGACCGGCAGGAAGGCGCGCTCCAGCGTGGCCGACCAGGAAAACGCCAGCGCCAGCCCCACGCCGGCCGCCGCCGCCAGAGCCAGCGCCTGCAAGGCTTCGGACAATGTGGTCGCGGCGGCGCCCAGAAGTTGCGGAGCGTTGGCGACGAGCGTCGAGAGAATGAGGCTCGGCGCCGGCAGTTGCGCCGGCGGGATTTTCAGAGCCGCGACAACGGCTTCCCACACGGCCAGCAGCGTGCACAGCGACAACGCAGGCGTCAGGCGTCTCATCGCTCGCCCTCCATCACCTCGCGCAGACCCTCGCTCAGGCGCGCGCAGATTTTCGCGTAGGCCGGACTGGCGCGCAGCGCGAGCCCCTTCGCCGGCGCCGTCTCCAGCTTGACGATTTCGTGGATGCGGCCGGGGTTCGCGCGCAGCAGGGCGACGCGGTCGGCGAGATAGGCGGCCTCGAACACCGAATGGGTGACGAACAGGATGGTGACGCCCCCACCGCGAAGAGCCTCCAGCGCGTCGTTCAATTCCCAGCGGGTGATCTCGTCGAGCGCGGCGAAGGGCTCGTCGAGCAGCAGCAGTTCGGGTTCGTCCACCAGCGCGCGCGCCAGCGAAACCCGCATCTTCATGCCGCCGGAAAGCTCGCGCGGAAGCGCGCGCTCCTGCCCCTTGAGCCCCACCCGCGCCAGCGCCTCGGCGACGCGGGGCGCGAGCGCGCGCCGGCTACAGCCTGCAAGCTCCAACGGCAGCGCGACATTGGCGGCGACATCGGCCCACGGCATCAGGTTGGGCTCCTGGAACACGAAGCCGATTTCGGGTTTTTTCCCCGCCCAGACCACCTCGCCGGCGCTCGGCGCCTCTAGACCGGCGACCACACGCAACAGCGTGCTCTTGCCGCAACCCGAAGGGCCGAGCAGGCACAAGGTCTCACCGCGCCTGACGACGAGGTCGATGCCGTTCAGCGCCGGCGCCGCGCGGCCGGGAAAGGTGAACGACAGGTTGATGAGCGACAGCAGAGTGGTCATTCGACGGGAGGCTCGTCACGCCCGGCGGCGATCGCGCGCATTCACTTGCCCTCCAGCCCCAGCCCATGATTGACGAACCGGAATTCGAACCCCTGCGCGAGATCGAGCCCCTTGGGGACCACCCCCGCCGCGGCCATTGCCGCATAATGGCGTTCGATGCGCGCAAAATCCATCGCGCCGATCCCTTTGGTCAGCGCGTCGCCGGATTCGACAATGCCGAACGCCAGCATCTGCGCGACGGAAAACGCGATCTGCGCGTCGTCGATGTCGGGGTTGCCGGCCTTGATCGCGGCATTGGCCGCCCGATTGTCGCCGTGCAGATAATGCACCCAGCCGAGGATGGAAGCCTCCACGAACCGCCGCGCCACATCGGGATGGGCTTCCAGAAAATCCCGGCGCGTCTCGATGGTGGTCGCGTAAGTCTCGTAGCCGTGGTCGGCCAGCAGGAAGACATTGGGCTTGAACCCGCCCTCGCGCGCGATGGCGAAGGGCTCCGAGGTGGCGTAGCCCTGCTGGATCGAATGCCTGTCGGCGAGGAAGGGCGCCGAATTGAAATTGTAGGGCGCGACTTTTTCGCGCGAAAAACCGGCGGTCTTTTCCAGCCATGGCCAGACCGTGGTGAGCGTGGCGAGGCCGATGAAGGCGCGCGCCCTGGGCAGGTCCTCGTACCGGTCGAGCCCCACGCCCGGATGCGACATCAGCACCAGCGGGTCCTTCTGGAACATGGCGGCGAGCGTGACGATGGGTATGTGTTCGGCCAGCGCGGAAAACTGGCCGATGACGTTGTCGCCCATGTAGAAATCGACTTTTCCGGCGGCGAGCAGCAAACGATTGTTCTTCTGGGGACCGCCGGGAAGAATGGTCACGTCGAGGCCATAGCGCGCGTAGGTCCCGTCGACCAGCGCCTGGTAGAAGCCGCCATGCTCGGCTTCCGCCAGCCAGTTGGCGGCGAAGGTAACCTTGTCCGCCGCGAAAGCCGCGCGCGGGGCGAAAATCTGGACCAGCAGCAGGCAAACCACAACGATTCGGATCACGACGCTTCTCCGATGGGACGACGCAAGGAGAAGCCATGATCAAGCGACGGTCAAGCCGCCGCTCAGCGCGTGATCGGCGGGACGCCCTGCGGCATGGGCGGCGCCGGCAGCAGCAGTTCGTTCACGGTCCAGACCAGCAGCACGATCAGCAGGATCATCAGGACCAGGCCGCCGAAGCGACTCGCGCCCCAGCCCGCGCGCCGGCCGTAAAAACCGCCGCCTCCGGCGAGCAGAAGAACAATCAGGATGATCAGCAGAAGCGTCATGACGCGGCCCTCCCTAACAGCGACGCGGCCGCGCCCAAAATGTTCCGGTCCAAAATTTCGGTCCGAAAATTCCGGTTTATGTGGAGGCCAGCTTGCCGGCGATCTCGTCCATCGCCGCGTTGACCTCGGCCAGCGCCCGCGTCGCCTGCTCGCGCTCGTGCTCGGGCGCGCGGTCGGGATGCCAGCGCGCCGCGAATTTTCGACGCGCCGCCTGAACCGCCTCCAGCGTGAAGGGCTCGCACAGGCCCAGCTGGCGCGCGATCGCGGCCGTCGACGCGCTTATGCTGAAAGCGGGCGCCGGCGGCTCGGCCCTGGCCTGCTCGGCATGGTCGAGACGCTCGTCGAGCAGCCGGTGATCGATCGCGCGCAGATCGAACCATCCGCCCTCGGGCGAGGCGAGCGTCGCGAAAACTTTCGGCGCGCGATGAACCAGGCTCAGCAGGTGCCGGAAGATGGCGATGCTGCGCTCGGTCCCGTTCTCGAAGGCGAAGCCGACCTCGCGTTTTTCCCGCGCCAGCACGATTCGCAGCGCATGGGTCAGCTGCAGCGACAGGTCGCGATCCGCCAGCGTCGAATGGTTGATGAAGGCGTCGAGTTCGCGCACATGCCGCACATGCGCGCCGTCGAGGCAGCTTTGCGCGAACACCGCGTGCAGATCGGCGCGCAGGTCCGGCGTTCGCGCCAGTCCCGCGAAATCGGCGAAAGCCGCCCCGCCGGCGCCGGCGTCGGCGTAAAGCGCGCCGCCCCGGGTCAGCGCGCCGCAGAAAAACCCGAGCGCGCGAATCTTTTCGCGGTCGGCCGCCGGCGCCTCCGGCTTGCGTTCCGGCGGCGGCGCCGCCGGCTCGACGGGTTCGTCCGGCGCAAGCGCCGGGTTGCGCGCGACCCAGGGCAGAATCCGCCGCATCCCCGTCAGGAACGGCGCCTGAGCTTGCGCTTGCCTTTTCGCCAAACCGAACACGGTCGCCCCCCTGTGACGCACGGCAGCAATCTAGGGTTGAACCCGTGAAGGAGTGGTGAGTTTCCGCCACGGCCTGCGCGCAAGGCTAATGCGCGGTTAACGCGCGCGCTCGTTTCACCGATGCGAAAAACCGGTGTTTCCGTTGAAACCGATCATGGTCTAGATAGAGCCATGCGCCCGTCGCTCCTCGACCCCCTGTTCGCCAGCGCCGCCTCCCTGCCGGGGATCGGGCCGAAAAACGCGCAATTGCTCGACCGCCTGCTGGGCGGCGCCGATCATCCCGCGCGCGTGCTCGACGTGCTGCTGCACCTGCCCCATGACGGCGTGGACCGCCGCGACCGCCCCACCATCGCGCAGGCGCAGTTAAGCGCGGTCTCCACGATCAAAGTGCGCGTCTGCGAACATCGCCCGTCGCACGCGAAAGGCCCCTGGCGCGTGCTGACCGAGGACGGCACGGGCGACCTTACGCTGGTGTTCTTCCGCGCCAACGCCAACTGGATCGAAAAGGCGCTGCCGGTCGGCGCTATCCGCTGGGTGTCGGGCCTCGTCGAAATCTTCGACTATTACAAGCAGATGGTCCATCCCCAGCACATTCTCGACGAGGAAGGCCTGAAAAGCCTGCCGCCGGTCGAGCCCGTCTATGGCCTCACCGAAGGCCTGTTTCCGCGCGTGATGGCCAAGGCGGCGGCGGGCGCGCTGGCGCGGCTTCCCGATTTTTCCGAATGGCTGAACCCATCGTTCGCGCGCGCCAACGGATGGGTCGGCTTCGGCGAAGCCGTGAAGCGTCTGCACCAGCCGCAGTCGCCCGCCGATCTCAAGCCCGACAGCACGTATTGCGCCCGCCTCGCCTACGACGAATTGCTGTCGCACCAGCTCGCGCTGCGGCTGGTGCGAAGCAAGGCCCAAGGGCTTCGCGGCCGCCCGCAGCCGGGCGACGGCGCCTTGCGATCGAAAATCTTGGAAAACCTGCCGTTCGCGCTCACCGGCGACCAGACCCGGGCGCTGGAGGAGATTTCCGCCGACATGGCCTGCGACAAACGCATGTTGCGGCTGTTGCAGGGCGATGTCGGCTCAGGAAAAACCGTGGTGGCCCTGCTGGCGATGGCGCAGGCGATCGAGGCGGGGCGGCAGGCCGCGCTGATGGCGCCGACGGAAATCCTTTCGCGCCAGCATTTCGAGACGATCAAGCCACTGGCGGAGGCCGCCGGCCTCACCGTCGCGCTGGCCACGGGGCGCGATAAAACCACCGAGCGCCGCGCCACTCTCGCCGATCTCGCCAGCGGCGCGCTCGACATCGTGGTGGGCACCCACGCGCTGGTGCAGGAGGATTTCGCCTTCCGCGACCTCGGCCTCGCCGTGATCGACGAGCAGCACCGTTTTGGCGTGCAGCAGCGCCTTGCCCTGGGCGAAAAGAACGCGGGCGTCGACGTGCTCGCGATGACGGCCACGCCGATCCCGCGCAGTCTGGCGCTGGCCTATTTCGGCGACATGGACCTGTCCGCCCTGCGTGAAAAACCGCCGGGCCGGCAGCCGATCACCACGCGCACGGTCAGCACCGAGCGCATCGACGAGGTGGTGGCTGGCCTCGGCCGCGCGCTGAAGGGCGGCGCACGGGTCTATTGGGTGTGCCCGCTGGTGGCTGAAAGCGAGGACAGCGACCTCGCCGCCGCCGAAGCACGCGCCGAAGATTTGCACAAATTCTTCGGCGACAGGGTCGGCCTCGTCCACGGCCGCATGAAGGGTCGCGACAAGGACGCCGCCATGGAGGCCTTCGCGTCCGGCGAGACCCAGATCCTGGTGGCGACCACGGTGATCGAGGTCGGCGTCAACGTCCCCGAAGCCACCATCATGGTGATCGAGCACGCCGAACGCTTTGGCCTCGCGCAATTGCACCAGCTGCGCGGGCGCGTGGGACGCGGCGACAGGAAATCCTCGTGCATCCTGCTCTACGCCGGACCGCTGGGCGAAACCGCCAAGGCCCGCCTGGAAATTTTACGCGAGACGGAAGATGGGTTCCGCATTGCGGAAGAAGACCTGCGGCTGCGCGGCGAGGGCGAAATCCTGGGGCTGCGGCAATCGGGCGCGCCGGGCTTCCGCATCGCAAGGCTCGACCTCCACGCCGACCTTTTGCGCTTTGCGCGCGACGATGCCGAGAAACTGCTGGCGGAAGATGCCGATTTGCAGGGCGAACGCGGCACTAAAATCCAGCTGCTGCTCTACCTGTTCGAGCGCGACACGGCGCTGAACCTTTTACGCGCGGGATGACGTGTTGAAGCTGAGCGTCAGGCCGAGCGCCTTGGCGACGCCGAGCAGCGTGGACAATCGGGGATCGCCGTCCTCGCTGAGCGCGCGATAAAGCGCCTCGCGGGTGATGCCGGCCTCGCGCGGCCCCGCGCGCGCCACCGCGCCCAGCGCGGCCGCGATATAGCGCCTTACAATTGCGCGTAAATCAAGGTTTCCAAACCTGCAGTTTCCAAGCAAGCAAGGGCGCGACTCGCGCCGCGCCCCAAAGTCTCAGCTCAATGCGACACCTGCGGCTCTTCCGGCTTCGGCGCGCCGGATTGCACCGGGATCGTCTTGGCCGCGGTCTCCTTCGCCGCCGGCTTCTGCACCGTCAGATGCAGCACGCCCTTGTCGTAATTGGCGGCGATGGCGTCGACCGCGGGTTCGAACGGCAGCAGGACGGAGCGGTTGAACGACCCGAAACGGCGCTCCATAACGTGCCAGTCCTTCTCGTCCTTCTTGATCTCGATGGTCTTTTCGCCGGAGACGATCAGACGGTCGCCCTCGACGCGCACCTTGATGTCCTTCTCGTCGACGCCGGGGATCTCCAGCGTCGCCTCGATGGTCTTCTCGGTCTCGGCGATGTTCATCGCGGGAACCGGGGCCATGGTCATGCCTTTGGGCAGGTCGAACGTTTTCGGAAGGTCGCGCCCAAACAACTCTCTTTCAAGAGCGCGGAAGGGATCGGCCACGAAGTCGCGCGTCCAAAGGTCGGGAAGCATTGTTTTCATGTGATCCTCCTGTCGCCGCGCTAGCCCCCACTTCAAAGAGGGCTCGCGCGACGTGTCGGCGGAGGTCTGCCGGCTTTTGTTGGCGAGCCGGCCCGAAGCCCCTCGCCACGGTTGGTACGCTATCAACTTTTTCAAAAGCCGCATTGATCCCGGTCATTGACGATTTTTCGGCGCTGACAAGCCCGGCTTGCGCGCCTATAAGACCCGTTCTCGCCGGCGGAACGCGCTCCGGCGCGTTTCGCGTTGTTTCGGAGATCAAAATGTCGGGCACGACCAGATCGAGCGACGGGCTGGACCCGCGCCGGCGCAGAATCCTGTTCCGCTGCTGGCATCGCGGCATGCGCGAGGTCGATCTGCTGCTAGGCCAGTTCGCCGACGCCCGCATCGAAGCGCTTAGCGAAGATGACCTCGACCAGCTCGAACAGTTCATGGAAGCCAACGACGTCGACATTTTTTCGTGGTTCGCGGGTTCCAAGCCGGTCGATCCCGAATATGCGCGGCCGATCTTCGAGACCATCAGGGCGTTCCATACCCACAACGGCCCGATCAACGTGTGATCGCCCCGTCACTGCTTGGCTCCGCTCAGCTCATGACGGCGAGCGTATGAGCAAAACGACAAGATAAACCCTGGCATGACCGAACTCCTCCGCGCCCGCGACGAACTCGAAAAAGGCCGCTCCCTCATTCTTTCTCGCGCGCCGGAAGGGTTTGACGCCTTCGTCGCCGCCGACTTTTTGCGCACGCTGGCGAAATCGGGAGAGGGGCGCTCCGCCGCTCTGGTCCACGTCGCGCGCGACCCGCAGCGCCAGCAGGCTTTCGCCCGCGCGCTCGCCTTCGCCGCGCCGGAAGCCGAAATCCTGGAGTTCCCCGCCTGGGACTGCCAGCCCTACGACCGCGTTTCCCCGACCTCCATCATCTCGGCGCAGCGCATGACCGCGCTGGCGCGGCTGTCGCGCACGCGCTCCTCGCTGGAAAAACCGCGGCTGCTGCTCACCAGCGCCCCCGCGCTGGCGCAGCGCGTCCCCCCGCGCCGCGACATCGCCGCCAAAAGCTTTTCCGCCGCCCCCGGTGCGGCCGTCGACCTGCACGGACTCTCGGCCTGGCTCGAATCCAACGGTTTCGCGAGAGCTTCAACCGTGCGGGAATCCGGCGAATACGCCCTGCGCGGCGGCATCGTCGATCTCTATCCGCCGAGCCTCCCCGGCCCGGTGCGGCTGGATTTCTTCGGCGACGTGCTCGAAACCATCCGCGCCTTCGATCCCGAGTCGCAGCGCACGACCGCGCAATTGCGCGCGCTCGACCTCGTGCCGGTCAACGAGGCGCCGATCACCACGGAGACGATCAAGCGTTTCCGCCAGAGCTACATCGGCCATTTCGGCGCGCAGACGCGCGGCGACGCGCTCTACGACGCCGTGAGCGAGGGACGCCGCCCCGGCGGGCTGGAACACTGGCTGCCGCTGCTCTACGGCGAGATGGACACTTTGTTCGACTATGTCGATGACGCGCCGATCCTGTTCGACCATCAGGCCGACGCGGCGGCGCACGAGCGCTTCGAGCAGATCGCCGACTACTACACGGCCCGCCGCGACGCCTTCGCGCAAAACCCGGCGACCGCCAATTACAAGCCGCTGCCGCCCGACGAACTTTATCTCACGCCGGAAGAATTCAGGACCCGGCTCGACAAGGCCACGACCGCAAATTTTTCGCCCTTCGCGGTTCCCGACGGCGGCCAAAAAGTGATCGACTGCGGCGGCGTTCCCGGCCGCAATTTCGCGCCCGAGCGCGCCGACGAAAACGCCAATGTGTTCGAGGCTGCCATCGCCCACATCCGCGCGCTGCAAGGCGAGGGCAAGAAGGTCATCGTCGCCGGCTGGACCGACGGTTCGCGCGAGCGCCTGGGGACCGTGCTGGCCGAGCATGGCCTGAAAAAACTCGAACCGGTGTCCTCGCTGTCGCAAGCTCTGGCGCTGCGCGACGCAAAAGTGGCGCTGGCGGTGATCGGCGTGGAGGCCGGCTTTGTCGCCGGCGATCTCGCCCTGGTCGGCGAGCAGGATATTTTGGGCGACCGCATCGCCCCGCAGCGGCGGCGTAAAAAGCGCGCCGAAAACTTTTTAGCCGAAGTCTCCGTGCTGTCGGCGGGCGACCTGATCGTCCACGTCGACCACGGCATCGGCCGCTTCATCGGCCTGAAAAACATCGAAGCCGCGGGCGCCCCGCACGATTGCCTGGAAATCCACTACCATGCCGGCGACAAGCTGTTTGTCCCCGTGGAAAACATCGAGCTGCTGTCGCGCTACGGCTCTGAAGACGCCGAGGTCACGCTGGATCGGCTCGGCCATTCCGCCTGGCGCGAGCGCAAGGCGCGGCTGAAACTGCGCATCCGGCAGATGGCGCATGGCCTGATAAAAATCGCCGCCGCCCGGTTCCTGCACGAGGCGCCAAAGCTGCCGCCGCCGGAAGGGCTTTTTGACGAATTCTGCGCGCGCTTCCCCTATGACGAGACCGAGGACCAGCTCTCGGCGATCGAGGCGACGCTCGCCGACATGGCCTCCGGCCGCCCGATGGACCGCCTCATCTGCGGCGACGTCGGCTTCGGCAAGACCGAAGTGGCTTTGCGCGCGGCCTTCGCGGCGGCGCTGAACGGCGTGCAGGTGGCTGTGGTCGTGCCGACGACGCTGCTCGCCCGCCAGCACTACAAGAATTTTTCGGCGCGCTTCGCCGGGCTGCCGGTGCGGCTCGCGCAAATGTCGCGCATGGTCCCGGCGGCGGCCCAGCGCGACGCGAAAAAAGGCATCGCCGAAGGTTCCGTCGATATCGTGGTCGGCACCCATGCGGTGCTGGGCAAAACCATGTCGTTCAAGAACCTCGGCCTGGTCGTGATCGACGAGGAGCAGCATTTTGGCGTCGGCCACAAGGAGCGCTTGAAACAGCTGCGCGCGGAAGTGCACGTGCTCACGCTGTCGGCGACGCCGATCCCGCGCACGCTGCAACTCGCGCTCACCGGCGTGCGCGAACTCTCGATCATCGCCACGCCGCCGGTCGACCGCCTCGCCGTGCGCACTTTCGTCACCCCGTTCGACGATCTGATCGTGCGCGAAGCCCTTTTACGCGAACGATTCCGAGGCGGCCAAAGCTTCTTCGTCTGCCCGCGCCTCGAAGACCTCGACGAGGCCTCGGCGTGGCTGCGGCAAAACGCGCCGGAAGCCAAGTTCACCATCGCCCACGGCCAACTCGCGGCGACCGAACTGGAGGAGCGCATC
>Ga0181519_10001518_pt1 | contig 20450 bp, 14 predicted proteins | sample PEATcosm2014_Bin_26_FD_121102 | JGI IMG/M metagenome (GOLD analysis project Ga0181519, IMG submission 121102) | Peatland microbial communities from MTU Mesocosm Facility, Houghton, MI, USA - PEATcosm2014_Bin02_10_metaG | ecosystem: Environmental > Terrestrial > Soil > Wetlands > Peat | place...
GGCGCCGCCGAAACCCAGCACGGCACCCACAATCGCAATGGGAATTCCAAAGACAATTCCAGCCGCCAGCGCCACCAGAAAGATCATGAAAGTGACGATAACCTTGAGCCACAGATAGCGTCCCAGGCGAGGCAGAGTGGTGGTATAGGCGTCGCGTATGGTGGCCGGCTCACCCAGATGAAGCCATGCCACGGCGCGCGTGGTGGCAGCCACCGTGGCGCCGTAGATAAGAAAAAGGATCAACATGACCACGCCAAAGGCGGCAAGAAAGGACCAGACCTGCGCCCCGTCGGCCATGGATTGCGCGTTCATTCTGGACACGGGCACCAAAATGATCAGGTTCAGGACCAGGCCAACACCCGCATAGACCGCGGCGATGCCGGCAAAGAGCAGGAAGTGGGTGCGGTAAAGCTGTGCGGTGCGATCCAGAATCTCACCAAGCGTAAGCGGGCGGAGGTTGCTTTCCATCGTAGACTCCCCAGAAAGGCAGTGTTAAGCGCTTTTCGGGATAGTAGCACGGCGGAGGTAACTCTATACATCCTTTGATTGGGAGAACCCTCGGTTTTGCCGGAGGATGCCTATTCCAATTGTTGAATATCGGTTCCCTCGGGAATCTTGATTTGAAACTGACTGTCGGTGAGGTTTGGCTTCAGGTTCTCGTTCACCTCTTCGACGTCCAGAATGATTTCGATCTCCTCGATGGGAAGTTCAATGGTCACTCGCGTCGGATACTTGCTGCCGCCGAAATCCTGGTAAGCGGAGTAGAAGACCTGCGTCTCCAAATTACCTTCTTTGTCGTAAATGTCCTGCTGGTAAGGCAGCAGGTCGTCGCGGTGAAAGGTGATTACGCGCTCCGGCTGCAATGCCTGGTTGTCCGCCTTGCGCCGCATGATGTTCAGTTTGTATTGCGGCACAGAGTAGATGTGCTTGCGCGCGGTGTCTTCCACATCGTTGGTGTCGGTGGTCACCATGTATAGGTCATCCGCCGCCAGGCCGCGCACCACCATGGCATCAAAGAAGAAGCCCGGACGCAGATTCTCCAACGGATTCACCGATTTCTTTTTGAGGCGATAGGAGCCTTTGACCACCTTGCTGCCGGATGGCAAATGCATATAGGCCGTGAAGGCTTTGCCGTCGCCGGCCATATCGAAGGCCTTCAATCCAAGATAGGTTCCATATACCCGCAACATCTCCGGCTTGCGGATCAAGATATGCCCGCGAAGAGTGGGCGATCCTTTGGCGATGCCTTCCTTCCGCTTGATTTCACTGGCTTGAATCTCGACGGTAGCCGTCAGGCTCTCCAGCGTGGCCCAGCGCTGGTTAAGGCGCGCCACCAGATCCTCCGGCGCAACCGACAGCTCAATCAACGGCGCTTTGGGCACCGGCAGTTTGCGCGTGGTGGGCAGCAGTGAGCAGCCTGACAAAAGCAGAGCGCAAGCCAGGGCGGCAACGGACGAGATGCAACAGCGTGCTTTCACCGGCCACCCGCCTTCTTGACCGCGTGTCGGTAATCGGCCACGTTTTTGGCGTGCTCTTCAATGCTGCTGGCAAACCGTGAGCGCCCTTGCGGATCGGCCCCGGCGGCCACAAAATAGAGGTAATTACTTTTGGTCGGCTCCATAGCCGCCTTGAGCGAGCGCAGACCGGGATTGGCCACCGGACCCGGCGGCAGGCCGGCGTGCAGATAGGTGTTATAAGGAGTGTTCAGCTTGAGGTCGCTCGCATAGATTGCGCCCCGCCAACGGCCATCCAGCTCCAGGCCGTAGATCACCGAAGGGTCAGTCATCAGCGGCATCTTGCGGGCAAGGCGGTTTTCAAAGACGCCGGCCACCAGCGGCCGTTCCGCTTCCACCGCCGTCTCCCGTTCCACCAGCGAAGCCATGGTCACCACGCGATGCACATTCCCTTTCAATCCAATTTGGCCGGCGACGGCTCTGAAGCGCTTCACCATCGCCGCGCAGATCTGCGCCGGGGTAAACTGGCGGGCAAAATGATAGGTGTCCGGAAAGAGATAACCCTCCAGGCTCGTCGCTTGTGGGTCCAGATCAGCCACCAGGCTCGTCTGCATCGCCGCACCGTCCAGAAAGCTCTGCCGCGTGCCGAATCCTGCCTGCTCCAGCCGCGCGGCAATCTCAAAGAGGCTGGAACCCTCTGGAATCACCACCGTCCGCGTATAGACGTCGCCGCGATGGATGCGCGCATAGACATCGATCACCGAGGCCGGATGGTCAAAGCGGTACTCGCCTGCCTTGAGCGTCCCGCGCTTCCACCAGCGCACCAGATCAAAGGCAAACTGGCTGCGCACCACCCCCGCCGCCTCCAGTTGCCGGCCCATTTGCAGCGTGGATGATCCCTTTTCCAGTTCGACAAAGCACTCAGTGGATGGCCCAAACGGAGCAACCACCAGCCACGCCGCGCCGCACGCCGCTAGTACCAAGACGAAGAAGAACAGCCGCAGGACGCCGGCGGCTCCGGACCCCTTCCTTCTTCTGCCCCTCTGTCCGCGGCTTGCCATCGATTGCTGTCAACCCTTCTGTGATGAAAGACAAAGAGTCCCCTGGGAACTCCTCCTTTGATTGTACCGGGCCAAAGACGCGGCGAACCAGAATCCTGTTCCTGAAATGGGAAATTTGAATTTGGATTTGAAGTCTTGAGACGGACCGGAGCGGACCGCCCAAAGATAGAAAAACAACCAGAAAGCTCGGGCGGTAAGATCATTAGATTCTCACTATTTGGGAAGACGCTTCAGTGTCTGGAAAGGCGATTTAGCCGCTCAAAAAAAGACTATTGACTGGACCATCTTACGTAGGTTATCGTTTACGCGGCTCGAAAATCAGTCCTGATTCGTCCCGAAAATAGACTGGTCGCCGGGGTTTTTTCACTTACGGTGGTATCGATAACATGGTGGAGGCGCGGCGAATGCAGCCCCCAAGACAAACAAATTGTTGATTCAATGGAGGAGTAGTGATGCAAAAAATGTTGAAGATGTCTGAGAGTTCAACACGGTCGCGCTCAGCAGGTGTCTGGGGTGTTCTGCTGAGTGTCATGATTCTTTGTCTGTCTGCGGCTACGGCTGGCGCAGCGTCGCAGCCGACGGCGTTGGTGAGCCAGATCAGCTACCTGTCCCAAATTGGTGGTGGCGGCCAGGGGGCCGGCGGCTATGCGGGCGGCAGCTTTGCCGTCAACCAGTTGGGCGACGTGATTGTAAGCAACGAGTGGGGCAATACGCTTTATTTGATCAACGGCCAGACCGGTGCCGAGACGGTGCTGGGCAGTTGGGGCAACGTCGGGGCGGTTGCCGTGGACGCTCAGAATAACTTCTATGTGGCTGACATCTATTCGCCAACCGTAGTCAAGGTGCCCTATGTGAACGGCGCTTACGCGGCCTTCAACAGCGCGCCATCCGCGAATTGCACGGGAACGGATACGGTGGCTTGCACCATTCCCAACCTGACCTTTTCAGCGGACGGTTGGTGGTTCGGTACCCAGGTTATGGCTGTGGACCCCGCCGGAAACTTGTACATCGGGCTCACCAACTCCAACACCCTCAAGAATGGCATTCTGGAGTGCAATGCGGCCTGCAAGTATGGCAGCGGCAGTCCGAAGGTGGTTTTCACAGAGCCCGCGGCTACACCGCAACTGACTCTGTCCGGCTTGTCCTTTGATGCCAATAACAACCTTTACATCAGCGATTACGCCGCAGGTAACCCCAATAGTGTCTCTAACGTATGGGAACTGCCTTACACGGCTGGAACGGGCTTTGCGGCTAATACAACGCTTGTCCTAAGCGTTACCTCGGCCAAGGACTACATCAATAGCGTGGCCTCGGATGCTGCGGGCAATCTATACCTCGCCTACGCCAACTCCGGAGTTTATGTGCTTCCCGGTGGCAATACCTCAAAGGAATATGCGATCAGCGGACAGTATGCCGTTGACCTGACCGTCGATGCCAAGGGCAATGTTTACTCCGTTTTCTGGAGCTCCGCCTTTGGTGGCGGCAACTTCGGCGTAGGCAAAATCTCGGTCAATAACGTCGAGATAGCCGCAGCCGCAGTCGGCGGGACGGCCACCACCAACTCCAACATCTCGGTCTTTGAGAATGGCGTCAGTTGCGGCACGGCCAATCCTACCATCACCTTCACGGCTTGGGAAGACGGAGCCAGCAGCACCGAGTTCACCGGTTCCGTTCCTGCGGTGGTTCAACCTACCCCCCCAGTGACTCCTGCTCTCACCACCACCTGCGTCAACACGGTGACTGGATCGTATAATCCGGTGACCATTACCTTCACTCCGACCTTGGTCGGCGGGCGCAGAGCGGTGCTGAGTGTTGACGACACGACCAACACGCTGACCGTGAATGCAATTGCCCACGGTGTAGGCCAGGGTCCGCTGGCAACGACTGATCCCGCGTCCGCCGGAATCTTGACCGGCACGGGCTTTGTTGCGCCGGCTTCGGTTGTAGTCGATGCGGCGGGTGACGTCTTTGTAGCCGATCCGAGCGCCAAAAAGGTCTTCGAGATTGCAATGGGCACCACCACACCGGTGGCGGTTGGCACGGGCTTCAGTGAGCCGATGGGTCTGGCTCTGGATGCATACGGCGATCTGTTTGTTGCCGACGCCTCCAATGCTGATGTTGTTGAGATCGCCAATACTGCTACCACTGGCGGCTTCACGGCGGGCGCGCAGACCACGCTTGTTTCATCGAGCGTGATGTTTGGCGGCGCGGCGCTTTCCGAGCCGGTCAGTTTGGCCTTCGATGGGCATGGGGTGTTGTACATCCAGGATGACAATACAAACGGCCAGGTTGACACGTATAACACTTTCACCGGCGCAACCGGAGTTTTCGCCGCAAACACGGGCGATGCATCGCAGATTGCCGTAGATGACTGGGGCAATGTTTATGTCGCTGTTAACTCAGGCACAGTGACGGAGTTCACGCCCAGCGGCATCACGGTGTTGTCGTCGATTCCCGGCGCTGCGAATCCGAATGGCGTTGCCGTGGAAGCATCAGGCAGCGTAATTGTCTCCGACCAGGCAACAGGCAATATCGTGCGCATTCCCAATGAGAACGGTACGCTGACCGTAGCCGATGCCATCCTCATTGACAAGAATGCAGGTTCCGGCGAAGGGCTGGCTCTGGACACGGCCGGCAATCTTTACGCCGCGGACGGATCGAGCGCGGACGTTGTTGATTACATGCGTTCCACCGCGTCGGTTGACTTCGGCCAGGTCGATGACACCGATCTGAGCAGTGCGGTCAACATTTATCTGGAGAGTGCGGGAAATACCGCAGTCACGCTTTCGAGTCCGGTCTTTGCTCCTTTGTCCGTGACTGACTTCACACTGGCAGCGGCCTCCTCGAACGGATGTACGGCGGGATCCACCGGACCGGCCGGACGCTATTGTGTGTTGCTGGCGCAGTTCGCTCCGGCAGCCACGGATTCGGGCGCGATTTCAACCTCCACCACAGTCGCAACCGATGCTTTGAATTCAGCGACTCTGACGGTTAATTTGGCAGGAACGGCAATACCCAACTTGGTCAAGCAAAACGTTGCCTTCACCTCGCCGACTTTGTTGACTTACACCTACGGCGCTGCTCCCATCACGCTGGTTACGACCAGCGGCGCTTCGGGCAACCCTGTGGTCTTGTCCGTTGACGCTCTGACGACTGGCTATGGGAGCGTTTCCGCACCTACGGGCATTGCTTCCCTCAGTGGCAGCGTTCTGACCATCACCGGCGCGGGAACGATCGTCATCGACGCCAACCAGGCGGGAGATCAGTTCTACGCCGCTGGACAGGCGCAATTGACCCTCACGGTTCTACCCATCGGCATACCTCCGACAGTGAATGCCTCAGTTGCTTCTGGCGGCACGGTTTACATCTCGAACGAGGTTCCGATCACCCTCACCTCTGACATGGCCAGCGCGGTCTTCTATTACACACTGACCAGCGGTGCAACCGGCACAACACCAACCCACGCTTCAACGGTTTACGTCGTCAAGACGGGCATTCCACTTCCTGCCGCAGGAACCTGGACACTTGAGGCCATTGCCACGGCATGGGGTTACGTGGACAGCGCGCCACTCTCGGTCACCTTCACGGTTGGCGCTATTCCGCCCAACTTCACGCTGAGTGCCACCAATGGAGCGGTCAGCCTTTCCAACAACCAAGTTTCGGTGCAGGATACGGTCACGGTGACGCCGCTCAACGGCTTCAGCGCGGAAGTTGACTTCACCTGCCAGGTTCCGGAAGGCCAGGTATCGTGCACCTTCACACCTGCCTCCGTTACGCCCACAGGCGGAGCCAAGGCGACTACATCGTTGACCATCAACACGGTTTCAGGGACCGCCTCCCTGCACCACAACAACTCCAACCCGTTCCTGCCCGCCGGCGCCACATTGGCCACAGTCCTTTGCTTCTTCGGCTTCAGGAAACGCCGCAACCTGCAGATGTTGCTTTTGCTTGCGGTCAGCTTTGTAGCCCTTGGCGTTTGCACCGGCTGCAACAGCACCTACTCTGGCCCCATCAATCCGCCCAGCCAAGTTACAGTTCTCGTGACCGGCACTTCGGGCACGCTGCAACAGACTGCGGATATCGTGGTCACGCTCCAGCAAAATTAATCGATTCACAACGGTTGCAATCAGAACGGCCTCTCCCGGTGGGAGAGGCCGTTCTGCGTAAAGCGATATGGAATTGCATTGGGACTCCGACCCCCGCAAGCCTGCCCTGATAAACTGATTGGATAAATTTCAAAGGCGGAAGCAAGGGAAAAATGGAGACACAGTTTGCGCGCAGGATGAGCGGGTTGCGCCCCTCCACCATTCGCGAGATCCTCAAGGTGACCGAGCAGGCCGACATCATCTCATTTGCCGGCGGGCTGCCCGCGCCGGAGCTGTTTCCGGTGGCCGAGGTTGCCGCTGCCACCGAGCGTGTGTTGCGCGAGGGTGGGCCGGGGGCGCTGCAATATGGCCCCAGCGAGGGCTTTGCGCCGCTCAGGGAGTGCTGCGCCGAGGAGTCTCGCCGCCGGGGGATTCGATGTACCGCGGACGACATCCTGATCACCACCGGCTCGCAGCAGCCGCTGGATCTGGTGAGCAAGATCTTTTTGGATGCGGGCGATTGCGTGTTGACCGAAAGCCCAACCTACATGGCTGCTTTGCAGGCCTTTCAATGCTACGAGGTCCGTTTTGCCGCCGTCCCCACCGATGAAAACGGACTGATTCCAGAGGCGTTGCCGGAGCTGATTGAGCGCGAACGACCCAAGTTCCTCTACACCATTCCCAGCTTTCAGAATCCAACCGGCGTGACGCTGACCGCCGAGCGCCGCCTCAAGCTCTATGAGATCGCTCGCCGATACGGGTTGGTTGTGCTGGAGGACGACCCCTACGGGGCGCTACGCTACGCGGGAGAGAATATTGCGCCGGTCAAATCATTGGATACCGAGGGGCTGGTGATCTATCTCAGCACCGTATCGAAGACGATCGCGCCTGGCTTGCGGATCGGCTGGGTGGTGGCCTCGGAGGAGATACGGCACAAGCTGACGATCGTCAAGCAGGCGGCTGACCTGCACACTTCGAGCCTGGACCAGAGGATCGCCCATCGCTACCTGGCCGACTTCGACAGCCAGGCGCACGTCGAGCGCATCCGGCGCGCCTACGGAGAGCGCTTTGCGATCATGGACGCGGCGTTGCGCGCGACCATGCCGCCGGGCTTCACTTGGACCCATCCGCAGGGCGGGATGTTCCTGTGGGTCACCTGCCCGGAAGGGATGGACACCTGTGAAGTCATGCTGGAGGCGCTCAAGCGCAAGGTGCTCTTTGTGCCGGGACGGGATTTCTTCCCCGACGAAAGCAGCCAGCGCTTCATGCGTCTGAACTTTTCCAACGCAACGCCGGAGCAGATCAAGGAAGGTGTCGGGCGGCTGGCGGAGGTTTGCAAAGCTGCAACCGTTCAGACAGTTTCGTGAGTTGCGAGTCATTTGCAATTCAAGGGACTAGAATACGCACAGCGGGGCACCGTTGCCTTGGCAATCCTATCTTGCCGTAAGCGGAGGCGGGCCGGAAAAGCCGGCAGTGGACGAGTCTGCGCCGTACCGGAGGGAACAATGGAGGATGCACCTTGGAAGACAAGGAAAGTCGTAATTGTGGGCGCCGGCGCAGTGGGATCTACATTTGCCTATGCGCTCGCGCAGAGCGGTTTGGCTGATGAGATTGCTCTGCTAGATCACAATCACGAGCTTGCCCTCGGACAAGTGCTTGATTTAGCACATGGTCAGGCATTTTTCCCATCCGTTCAGATTCATGAGGGCCAAGCCAAGGATTACCACGATGCGCATATGATTGTGATTACGGCAGGGGCCAAACAGGGCCCCGGCGAGTCTCGCCTGGATCTTTTACAGCGCAATGTGAAGATCATCAACGGCATTATCGACGAGATTCTGCTCCAGAAGTCCTCCGCCGTGGTTCTGATGGTGAGCAATCCGGTGGACATTCTGACGTATGCCGCTTACAAGAGGTCCGGTTGGCCGCGCGGGCGCATTCTCGGCTCCGGAACCGTTCTGGACAGCGCGCGCTTCCGGTATTTGTTGAGCAAGCATTGCGGCGTCGATGTGCATAATGTTCATGCTTATATACTGGGCGAACATGGGGACAGTGAATTTGCGGCTTGGTCGATGACCAACCTGGCCGGCCTTCCCATTGAACAGTTTTGCAAACTTTGCTCCCAGTGCGACGACCCGTTGGCCGGTCGCCATGAATTGCTGGACGAGGTGAGGAATTCTGCCTACCACATTATTGATTACAAAGGTGCTACTTGGTTTGGGGTGGGACTGGCTTTGACGCGCATTGCGGCGGCTATCTTGCGGAACCAGCATGGAGTTCTTACAGTTTCTTCCGTAATGGAGGGCGAGTTTGGCCTGAATGGCGTGAGCTTGGCAGTTCCTTGTATCGTCTCTCAGAATGGAGTGGAGCGCGTTTTGGAGGTTGTTTTGCCGCCAGATGAGCAAAGCGCCCTGATGAACTCCGCCGCTATCTTGAGGAAAACCATTGAGCAGCTTGAGTTGGCGTAATCACCCAAGGCTCTAACGAGGTGCAAAGTCAGCCGGTGCTTTCGGCCAGATCCTGTCGGCTCTGGTAGCGTTAAGGAAGGGTCGGGATCGGAGATTGGATTCAGGGCAGATCGCATTTTTGCGTCAGGCAGTCCTTGGCTTTGATTTGCCTGTTGACCTTTCCGGTGCCGGGGCCGTCCAAACCTCAGCTACGGCCAGAATCGGGCGGGTTTGCCCAGATGGAAGAGGTTATTTACCGGACACCTGGGTATGAGGTTGGAGAAAAATGGGCTGTTTTGCCCTCTTTCCGGCCAATACTAGGCATAACCCACCTTGGGCTTTTACAATGCAACAGGGACCAATCCCAACCCAGCTCTGCTGTGGAACTAGCAAACTTGGCGGCGCACGCCTGACCAGGATGAAGGAATCGCATGAAGTTCACGAAATTCGGCAAGACCCTGCTGCTGAGCGCCCTCTCCGCTGGTGTCATCCTCAGCGTCACGTCTTGCATTCAGAGTTATTCGGTTGGCTACTTGTATGTGACAGGGACAGTGACGTCCGAGACCAACGGCAACGGCATCATCAGCGGCTTCAAGATCAATCACGATTCAGGTGGCCTGACTCCCATCAACGGCCTGCCTGTCTCCTCCGGCGGGGCCAACCCGGTGCGCGCCGTACTGGTGAATGGAAGCCACTACCTTTACGTGTTAAACCGGGGTGTGAATAAGGAAGGGAACGGCGACTGCACCACGGACGATCCCTGCTTGAATCCGAATATCACGCAATTCCTGGTGGGGGCCAATGGCGTTCTCACCGCGCAAGAGACCTTCTCTACGCAAGGGGTCAACCCCTTCCGGATGCTTCCCGATTCCGGTGGAAATTATCTTTACGTTCTTGACCACGATTCTCCTGACCCCACTTCCGTCGGCGGGAATCCCGTTGCTGCCAAGAACAACCCTTACTGCGCGGCCGCCCTTACCGGCGCGACCACCTGCGGCGACATTACCGCCTTTCAGATCAATCAGACAACGGGGCGTTTGAGCCTGGTTGTGAATGATCAGGTCACTGCGACCCAGGGCGGAGGAACCTCTCCCTTGACTTACTTCCCGGTCCCGGTCAACCCCATCGACTTTTCCTGGGGCGGAGGCCTGCTGACGCTCAGCGGCACCCCGGCGACAGGCGATTCGGTCTTTCCGTATGTGTATAGCCAAGTCAATGGTCAGTTGACGGTCAATCAGAACAACGTTCAACCGCTTACCAATGCCCAGAACGCCAATGGGCTAGTGGACCAAGCCACGGGCATCGTAGACGCCGGCGGTGAAATCTATGTGTTGGACAATGAGCCTCTCTATGTGAACGGTGTAAAGGTCTCTGCCAGCCAGATTCTGCCCTTTTCCACGGGTACGGGTGGAGCTCTGCTGCCGGCAGTTAGCGGCCCAATCCCGGATGACGCTTCGCAATCCAATCCTGTGTGGGTCGTATCGGAGGCCAAGGCCAAGTGGATCTATGTGGCCAACCAGGGCAACCTCACCACGCCTACTCTACCATTGAGCGGCATTACCGGGTACGTCATCAACAGCCCATTCCAGCCGACAGAAATGGCTGGCACGCCAGTCACATTCGGTTCTGGCGGTGGCCCTCAATGCCTGGTCGAGGATCCATCCAATCAGTTCTTCTACACCGCGAATTTCAACGATTCAACCGTCACCGGCCTGGACCTGAACCAGCAGTCGGGCAACCTGACGCCGCTGAACCAATCCACCAAGGCACCCACGCAGTACTCGCTGAGCGGTCCGGCGACCTGGTGCCTGGTAGATGCACGTATCGACGACTAAGCCGCAGCGTCTGTTCGTAGCTCTCTGGAGCGGACGGTTTCCGCTCCAGAGTTGAATGTACGAGACAGCTCGACGGCCTTCAAGAACGCAGCCGACGACCGGGGACAATGAAACGATGGATTGTTCCGGTTTTCGATTCCAAATCTGATTGATTGCGCGACCCGGTTTCCGGCGCGCTGACGAAAGATGCGCATGAAGTTCAACAAAACGAGCCAACTGCTGCTGGTTTCCGCGGCCAGTCTTCTGGCGGCGGGAGCTCTGGCTGCCTGCGGCACCGCCACGGTGGACTTTGTCTACGTGGCCAGTTCCCAGGCCGTGGCAAATAACAATAACTACGGCGAGATCAACGTCTTCGAGATCAACCAGACCTCCGGATTTATGCGCCAGATTCCCACCTCGCCCTTCCCCTCGGCCGGACGCAAACCGGTCGCCGAGGCTGTTTCACTGGACTATACAAATTTGTACGTGGCCAACCAGGACGACAATACAATCGTGCAGTTCCTGATCGGCAGCGATGGCAAGCTCTATCCGCAGAACACTGTGAATACGCCCGGCATCTTTCCGCTGGCCGAGGCCGTCAGCAGCTCCTATCTGTTTGTCGCTGACACCTACCAGCCGCTCTCCTGCACCACGGCCGTGCCCTGCTCCGGGTCGGTGGGCGTCTTTCCCATTCTGACCGCTGCGCAGGCCCAGGCGCTTACGCCTCCGCAGATTGCCGATACACTGGGATCGCCAGTCTCCAATCCGGCCAATGGTGCAAATTACTGGCCGTTGACACTGGCCGGCAAGAAAGCCTCAGACATTCTTCTGCCGACGGGGATCAATGTTTCCGCCTCGGGCGCAAACTTGTACGTCTCCGCGTATGACACGACCGCCAACACAGGCTATGTTTTTGCCTTTTCGGTGGGTTCCGGCGGAGTTCTTTCTGCCGTAAACGGCTCTCCCTACCCTGCTGGAGTCCATCCCTCGGCCATTGCCAGCGATTCAACCGGCAGCTTTGTCTACGTGACGGATTTCTCCAATGGAGATGTTCTTGGCTTCTCTGCTTCCGCTGGAGTTCTCACCTCGTTAGGCAACTCGTATGTGGCCGGGAATCAGCCGTCGGCCATCGCCGTCGACCCCAAGTATCCTTATGCCTTTGTCGCCAACGCGCAAGATGGCACGGTGAATGCATATTCGGTCGGGGCCAACGGGGCTCTTACCAACCTTGGAACCTATACTGCGGGCGTAGATCCGGTGGCAATCGGAATTGATCCAGGAACCAGCCACTTTGTCTTCACCGCCAACTTTCTCGGCAACCAAGCCGTCGGCACTGTCTCCAATTTCGAGCTGAACACATCCAATGGCACGCTGACCAACGCACAGCACTCGCCATTCAACTCCAATGCTCTGCCAACCGCGGTGGCGGCGGTTCCGCATACGCCGCAGGCGCGGTAATTTCGCGCGTGGCTTGACTCCAGCAACACCCCGTACCGGGTTTAACTAATACCCACGGGGCAACTCAACCGGATTTCCATGGGCTCGGATTTCGAGAGCCCACGACGAAGGAAGCGCATGAAGTTCAGCAAATTGAGCCAGCTTTTTCTGGTCTCTGGCCTCGGCCTCTCGGTGGCCGCTCTTATCTCTGCTTGCGACATTATCACCGTTGATTATGTTTACGTCGCCAGCTCTGCCGGATCGGGAAGCGGCGGCGCCGGGAAGATCGATATTTTCGCGGCCGACTCGGCCTCCGGTGCCCTGCGCCCCATCGATACTGCCGTCTCATCGGGCGGAATTGACCCGGTCTCCATCATCGTCGATACCGCGTATGCCAATCTCTACGCGGCCAATGCGGGAAGCGACCTGGTCGCCCACTTCGCCATCGGCCTCGACGGCGGGCTCACCATCCAGAAGGATTCCGCCTCGCTGACCACTCAGCCCGTGGCCATTGCGGTCAATGCCGCGGATACTTATCTTTATGCGGTTTCGGGAACTTCTTCGGCCACGCTCACGGCTTTCCCGCTCACGGCAGGCGCGCTCGGCAGCGCAGTGAGCGCGGCCTCGTTTAAGCTTCCCACCTATCCGTCAGATGTCATCATTCCCACCGGGGTTTCCGTGTTGGCCAATAACTCCGCCGTCTTTGTTTCAGCTTACGACCAATCCGCGTATAATCCGGGCGGGACCACCACCAGCACAGCCAACCCCGGTTGGGTCTTCGGCTTTGCGGTGGGCTCGAATGGCAGTCTGACAGAGGTCTCCGGCAGTCCCTGGAAGGCGGGCATCAAGCCCAGCGCCATTGTTTCCGATCCCACCAATCGCTATGTCTACGTCACCGATTATGCCTCCAACGATATGGTTGCCTATACCGTCCTGGACGGTAATACCCTGGCCTTCCTGCCGAACGGTCCATTCAGAACCGGCAACGAGCCCTCGGCGATCACCATTGATCCGCGCGGCAGGTTCATGTACCTGACCAATCAGTTGGATAACTCCGTTTCGGCTTACACGATTGATTTGGCCTCAGGAACTCCGACTTCCGTGGTCAACTCCACCGGCTCCTCGACCAACTCCACAGAGGCTGAGCCAGTGGCTCTGATCGTTGATCCCGCGCTTGGCCAGTATGTTTATACAGCCAATTATTATGGCTCTTCGGTCACCGGTTTTGTTCTGGATGCGACAGCCGGTTCACTGAAGCCCGTTCAGGCCTCTCCCTACCCGACGGATTCAAAGCCAACCTCAATCACCGCGATCCCACACGGCAACCACGCCACGCAGGTGACCGATAATTAGCAACGGCTTGATGCGCAAGCAACCCCAAAGCCCAGCCCCAAAGGCTGGGCTTTTTGCCGCCCGGATGCGCGCTTGCAAATCGCGTGGCGCCGGCCTGACAACCGGCTGTCATGTAGGTTTCTCCTGCGCTCAACTCCCGCCGACAGTAGTGGCTTGCCCAACCGCAAGCAACCCCCGATCGGTTCAGCTCGCTGAAAATGCGCTCATCCATTTGCGGAGTTGGCGTTGCGCGGGCTTTTCAATCAGATGCAGAGCCACCAGCGCCAGCGCGATCAGCAAAGCGTAGCTGAGCCATGGATCAAACCGGGTCAGGCCCAGCCGCTCCAGCAGGTGCGATTTATGAAGCAGGGTCCACAGATTGAAGTGCAGCAGATAGAGGCAATAGCTGGCCTCGCCCACAAACACCAGCGGACGCCAGCCTAGCGCGGTGGCCAAGGGGTTTTGCCCCGCCAGTCCCAGCACGATGCAGCCGAAGAGCGGCATCAACAGGCCGTCGTGCATGATGGCATAGGGCATCAGCGACCCCAGTGTCAGCAAGCCGTAGATGGCGGCAAATCCACCCACGCCGAGCCAAAGCCGCACAGGCCCACGCCGAGGAATGATCTCGTCCAGCTCGGCCAGCATAACGCCAAAGATGAAGCTGGCAAAGTGCGCATAGGGGGTATACTTGAGCGCCCAGAGCCAATGCCCGTAACTCCAGCGGTCGGGCCGCGCGAGGCCGTCGGGATGGAAGGCCATATAGAGTAGGCCGGGAAGCAACCCCAGCACCCAAATCCCCGCCATCTTCCAAAGATGCGGAGCTACGCGCGTCGGGCTCTTCCAGCGGGCCAGCCATGGAAACACCGCATAATAAAAGGCCTCGGCCGACATCGTCCAGGCCGGGGTGTTCATAAAGGTGGCGATGGCGGGAATCCAACCCTGCAGCATCAGCGGCGTCAGCACAACGCCGGTCCAGAACATGGCGTGGGTGTGGCTTCCATACTCACTGCGAAGTGTTCCCAGGCTCAAAAGCAGGCTGAGCAGGTAGATGGGATAAATACGTGTAAAGCGCGCCACCCAAAAGCGCTTCCGATTCAGCTCGCCGGCTCTGGCGCGGGCATTGTAGTTATACCCCAGAACGAATCCGGAGAGCAGAATAAAGTAACTCACCGAGACAAAGCCGGCGTTGACCACCGGGGCCAAAAAACCAAAGGTCCGCGGGTCCGAAAAATGGAAAAAGATAATATTGATGGCCGCAAAGCAGCGCAGCCCCGTCAGGGCGTTCAGACGCTGCGGCTTGCGGATTTCCTCACTATCTTCCGTGGGCGGTGTACTGCGGTCAGTCATAAAATCCGGTTTTCCTGATCACTGATCACAGACCACTGACCACTCATTCTTTTACGCCGTCACCAGCGATCCGACCTTCTCGCCCAGAACCACGCGCCGAATGTTCCCAGGCTGGTTCATATTGAAGATAATCATCGGCAGGCTGTTGTCCTTGCAAAGACTTACGGCGGTCAGGTCCATCACCTTCAGTCCCTGGCGCAAAATCTCCATGTAGGTGATCTCGTCGTATTTGATGGCGTCCTTGGTCAGCACCGGATCGGCACTGTAGACTCCATCGACCTTGGTTGCCTTCAGCAGCACTTCGGCCTTGATCTCCATGGCGCGCAGGCTGGCGGCGGTGTCGGTGGAGAAGTACGGATTGCCGGTTCCGGCGGCAAAGATGACCACGCGTCCCTTTTCCAGGTGGCGCACGGCGCGGCGGCGAATGTACGGTTCGGCCACCTGGTCCATGTTCACGGCACTCATCACGCGGCATTGCACGCCGCGTTTTTCAATGGCGTCCTGCAGGGCGATGGCGTTGATCACCGTGGCCAGCATACCCATATTGTCCGCAGCCACGCGATCCATCTCTTTGGCCTGCGCGGCCACGCCGCGGAAGAAGTTGCCTCCGCCGACAACCACGCCGATCTCCACACCCAGCGCGTGAACTTCAACCACTTCGCTGGTGATTTCGGCAATCTTGGCGGCATCCAGCCCGAAGCCCTTGGACCCGGCCAGCACCTCGCCTGACAGCTTGAGAACAATGCGTTTATACATACACTTCTAGTATCGCATAGCTCTGAATCGTTCCATCTTACGCTGCGCAAAACTAAGGTGTCGGCCGACGGCTCAGAAGGCTGAATGGGAAAGGAAAACGATGAGCATGTTGGCAGATCCTCCAGCCCGCCGACTGAGGGTTACAATGTGGCCATGGCAGACTTCTGCCTGGTGAGGTGGTGATTCGCCCCATCCTTGGTTCATGAAGCCTGGATTTTTGAAAGGAAGTTTATGCAACTGAAAGGCCGTCTTGCCGCATTGGCCGCGCTGATTCTTTTCTTTTTGGGCGCAACGTCGGTGGCGCAGAGTTCCAATAGCAACCAGCCCGCAGCCACTCCCAATCTCGATTTTCCCACCGTCCTTTACGGCGCGGCTTACTACAACGAGTACACGCCGCAGGATACGCCCACCGCGCAAGCCGAGCGGCTGGACAAGGATGTGGCGCTGATGAAGGCCGCCGGGCTCACCGTCGTCCGCATGGGCGAGTCCACCTGGAGCCTGTGGGAGCCCGAAGACGGCCGCTTCGAGTACGCCTGGATGGATCGCGTGGTGGAGGCCATGGGCAAGGCCGGAATCAAGGTCATCCTGGGCACGCCCACTTACTCGCTTCCGGCCTGGATGGCGCACCAGCATCCGGAGATTCTGGCCGACCGCATCCCCGGCGGAATGTTTGGCGGCAAGGCGGTCCCTAGCGTCTACGGCTTGCGCCAGAATATGGACACCGATTCACCGGCCTATCGCTTTTATGCCGAGCGCCTCATCCGCCACATCGTCGCTCACTACAAGGACAATCCCACCGTCATCGGCTGGCAACTGGACAACGAAACCAGCAGCTATGATGCCGCCAACCCAAGCGTCTTCATCGGCTTCCAGCATTATCTGGAAAAGAAATTCGTCACGCCCGAGGCGCTCAGCAAGGCGTGGTTTCTGAATTACTGGGGCGAAGACATTCACACCTGGGAAGACCTGCCGACGCGCGAAGGAACCATCTCCACCGGCTACAAGCTGGAGTGGACGCGCTGGAGCCAGATGCGCGTGACCGACTTTCTGCACTGGCAGGCGGCGCTGGTGCGCGAGTGCGCCGGCAAAAACCAGTTTGTCACCACCGATTACGGCGGCATGATGAAGCGCGACGTGAATGAAGAAGATGTGGCGGCGGGGCTGGATATTGTCGCCGACAATATCTATCACGGCACGCAGGATCATTATGACGGCTCCTTCCAGGCCTTGCAGAGCGACTTCTCGCGCTCGCTCAAGCACGCCAACTTTCTGGTCACCGAGACTAATGCGCAGTCGATTGGCTGGACCTCCAGCGGCCAGTACCCGCCCTACGACGGGCAACTGCGCGAGGATGTCTACACGTATCTAGCCAGCGGCGCCAACATGGTCGAGTACTGGCACTGGTCCTCGATTGCCGCCAATCAGGAGACGTACTGGAAGGGCGTGCTCTCGCACGATGGAGAACCGAACCGCGCCTATGCCGAGGTGAGCCGCACCGCGCATGAGTTGCAGAAGATAGGCCCGCGGCTCGCCGGTCTCAAAGTCCACAACGATGTGGCCATTCTCTGGAGCCGCGACTCGGCCAACGCCATCAGCTTTATGCCTTACGGCGGCCAAGTGCCGGCGCGAAGCTGGACGGGTGAGCCGGACGGCTACGCCTCGCTGGTGCAACAGATCCACCACTCGCTTTACGATCTGAACATCGGCGCGGATTTTGTCTTCCCTGAAACGCCGGACTTTTCAGCCTACAAGCTGCTCATTGTGCCTGCGCTTTACATCTCCGACGACGCGCTTTTGCAGCGGATTTCGGATTACGTGAAAAACGGCGGCCACGTGGTGATGACCTTCAAGAGCGGCTTTGCCAATGAAAATTCGGCTGTGCGCTGGGTGCGCGCGCCGGGCCCACTGCGCGAGGCTGCGGGCATCAGCTATCAGGAGTTCTCCAGCTTGGAGCATCCGCTGGCGCTCAAGGGCGATCCCTTCCAGGCGGGCGCGGAGAACCAGGTCTCTAACTGGGCCGAGTTCCTCACACCCGAGCACGCCAAAGTTCTCGCTACTTACGATCATCCATTCTTCGGCAAATGGCCGGCGATCACCGAGAACGACTTCGGCTCAGGAACGCTGCTCTACGAGGGAACGTTCCTTTCCGATAAGCTGCAAACCGTTGTGCTGCGCCGCTCTCTGCAGCAGCTCGGCCTGCTTGGAGCCGACCAGCAATTGCCCGCCGCCGTCCACGTGCAGCACGGCGTCAACCGCCTGGGCAAGCGGCTGCATTACTACTTCAACTACTCAGGCAGCGAGGTCAAGTGCAGTTATGCGTATGCCGCCGGAGTAAATCTGCTGGACGGGAAGCCAGTTGCCAAATCTGCGAACCTGACCCTGGGTCCGTGGGATCTGGCGATCATCGAGGAGTAAAGGAAAACAGGCACAAAAAAAGGGACAGCCTTGGAAGCTGTCCCCTTTTTGCTTACCCTTTCAATCAACTGATCTCTGTTACGCCCCCAGATACTCCACATGGACGTAGGTTCCCAGGCGGACGTTGTAGGCCAGATAATAGCCTACGTGGTCCGGATCTTCGTAGATCACAATCTGATCGGAGTTCCACAACCATCCCTCGCAGAAGGCCATGTCAAAGTCCGCGACGCGCCAGTTCCAGCCACGGAACCAGAAGCGATCGGGTCTGCCGCCTTCGATCCGCCAAACGTGTTCGCGGCCAAATCCGCCCTCGAAGTGGCCATGCGCCCAAGGCTGTTCCACGCGATAGTGCGGATCGTCGCGGCCCGTGTCGTGACCGACCCAGGCCTCGGTCCGGTTGAAGATCGAGCCACCGCGATCCACGTGCGGGACGTTGGGATGGCCGTCCTTGTCAGCGTAGTTGCGCACGGGATCGGCTGCGTGGGGCGCTGCCAAGAAGGGCTTGGGGCCGCTCTTGGGAGCTGCCTGATGGGTTCCACCGCCCGCAAAGCGGACTTCACCGTCATGATGCTGAGCGAAGGCTGGAACAGAAAGCGCCAGCAAAGCGACCAATGCGATCTGAATATGTTTCATACAATTTCCTCCGGATGCCTTTGGCGGGAGCAGCGAATCTCTGCTGTCCTTTTGCCATTTTGGGGTCATCCCCAACAACATTAAATAAGACACGGCTCGCGTTGGCAAGTTGCGGTGAAGCGTGGCTTACCCTCCCTCTTTATCCGTTTGCATGGCATTTTTCCCCGGCTCCTGCTAGGCTTGATTCATGCAGGTTGTGGTCAACATTCCGGATGAACTGGCAGCGCAGGTTGAGGCGCGCGGAGTTACGCTTGAAACCTGTCTGCGCGAGTTGATGGAAGAGAGGCTTTCTCAGGAGCCAATCCGAGCGAAGCGGCGCCAAGCGGTAGAGGCGATGCGCGGATTTGCCAAGAAGCATGGCGCAACGCTGGGCGAACTGGACCTGAAGAACATGGTGCATGAAGGACACAAATACTGATGCCGTTCGTGCTGGATGCCTCCATGACCATGAGCTGGTGTTTGGCCGATGAAAGCACCTCTCTTAGTCGCCGGGTATTGGACTTGCTTCTCGATTCGTATGCAGAAGTTCCAGCTCTATGGAGCTTCGAGATTGTCAACGTGCTGTCCGTCAGTGAAAAGAGAAAGCGGCTTACGAAATCTGCTTCTGTTGAATTTCTGCAAAAGCTCTCCGGTCTTGATATTCGCATCGACAGATCATTTCCCGCGGTGGACGGGAATGCCTTGCTGCCCTTGGTATGGCGTTATGGCCTGACGGCGTATGATGCGGCCTATCTGGAATTGGCCAAACGCAAGGGACTGCCGCTGGCCACCTTCGACAAGCAGTTGATCGCGGCCGCTCCACTCGAAGGAGTCAAATTGATTAAGTAGTGTTCGCAGCCTTTTAGCTTTAACAAAAATATTGGGTACTCCAGACTTCAATGATGGAACCTGCGCGATGCAACATTTGATCTGAATGGATTTTCAGTGATACCAATCCAAATGCCGTAAAGAAATCCCTTGAGAAAATCGAAGACGTTAGCAACTTTAGTAGCCATGTTATCCTCATTTCTCTTCAATTCGAAGTATATCCCAGGTCCGGATTTTCGAACCTGGGATACCTAGAAACTCATGGCGCGCAAGCGCCCTACGCCTGGACGGCAAGTCCCCGCCGCCAAGCATAGAGCGGGAACTGGTTGGCCAGCTCAGCCACTTCCAGGCGAATCTTTTCAAGCGCGGCATCGTCGTTGCGCTGGTCAAGAGCCCGGACAATCCAGGCAGCAATCAGCAGCATCTCCGGTTCCTTCATGCCGCGCGTGGTCATGGCGGGCGTGCCGACGCGGATGCCGGAAGCCTTCATCGGCGGATTCACGTCGAAGGGAATGGTGTTCTTGTTCACCGTGATGCCGGCCTTGCCCAGCGCCAGCTCAGCCTCCGAGCCAAGAATGCCCTTGGCAAAGACGTCCACCAGCATCAGGTGATTGTCCGTGCCGCCGGAGACGATGCGGAAGCCGGCCTCCTTGAGCGCCGCGGCCAGCACCTTGGCATTGGCCACAATTTGTGCTGCGTAGGCCTTGAACTCCGGCCGGAGCGCCTCACCCAGCGCCACCGCTTTGGCCGCCACAATGTGCATCAGCGGCCCGCCCTGCTGGCCGGGAAAGACCGACCGGTCGATCTCTTTGCCGATGGTCTGCTCGGGCTTTTCGCCCACTTGATAGTCCTTGCCGCAGAC
>Ga0181519_10001520_pt1 | contig 20439 bp, 8 predicted proteins | sample PEATcosm2014_Bin_26_FD_121102 | JGI IMG/M metagenome (GOLD analysis project Ga0181519, IMG submission 121102) | Peatland microbial communities from MTU Mesocosm Facility, Houghton, MI, USA - PEATcosm2014_Bin02_10_metaG | ecosystem: Environmental > Terrestrial > Soil > Wetlands > Peat | place...
GCAGCTCATAGATTTGCCCGGTGAAGTCGTGATCGAGCACATAAAGCTCGCCGTGGCTCGCTTCGCAGAAAGCAACGATCCGCAGGTCGGTGTCCAGGAGTGTGGAGTGAGAATACGAGCGGTCCTTGTCGGGCTGGATGGCCCAGATCGTGCCTGTAATGTAGTCGCCATAGACGAACGCGCCGGCGAGCTTGGGCAATTTCGAGCCGCGATAGACCGGCCCGCCGATGACGGAGTTGGCCTCGGTGTGCGGATGGTCCATCACCGGCGGGACGATCGGCGTCGGCCCGAGCTTCACTTCGGTCCGCAGTGCCGCGCGCCCCTCCATGATTGGCCAGCCACAATTGCCGCCGCGCTCGACGCGATGCACCATCTCCCACGTTTCCCAGCCGTTGTCGGCAACGAACAACTGGCCGCTTCGCCGGTCGATGCCGAACTTCCACGGGTTTCGCAGCCCATAGCCCCAGATCTCCGGCCGCGCTCCGGCCAGCTTCACGAACGGGTTGTCTGTGGGCACGGCGTAGGGGAGCTCGCCCGAGCGGTGGTCGACGTCGATTCGCAGGATCGAACCCAGTAGGTCGGCGACGTTCTGGCCGGTGGTCAGGCCGTCGGGCGGGTTGGGCCCAGCCCCGTCGCCGGTCGAAATGTACAGGTAGCCGTCCGGCCCGAATTCCAGGCAGCCGCCACTATGGCCGCCGGCCGGCCAGGCGATCAGCACTTGTTCGCTCTCGGCTCGCGCACACGGAGGCGTGGCATCGTCGAGCGTCAAACGCGACACGCGCACCTGCCCGCCGTCGGCCGGATGCGAATAGCACACGAAGAACTGCCGGTTTTCGGTGAACCGCGGATGGAACTCCAGGTCGAACAGGCCGACGCGCTGCGGCTTCGATCCACCAGCCCCCAAAGACAGATCAATCAGCAAGTCGGCTTGCTTCGCGTTAACATCTTTGGCGAAGCTGAAGATCTTGCCGCCGATTTCGGTCACCACGAGTCGGTCGCTGCCGGGCAACTCTTCCAAGCTCGTCGGCCGCTTGAAGTGAAGCTTCGGGAAAGCCGACGTCACGCGATAGGGTTCCGGCGGCTCGGGCGTGCCACGCAGCTTCGAACTTGTCCACGGTGGCCGCTTGGCGACAGGTGCATCGGCCGCAAATGCTGAAGAATTCAGAGCGACTAGCAGCCCGAACAGGAGTGCGAGATGACGCATGAAGTTGACCGTGTCGTGGAGGGAGTCGGAGACTACAGGCTGAGCCATTATATTCCGCGGCGCCGGGCTTTCGAAACGGAACGCAGGAGAACCTTGCGCGAGCCGCTCGCCGACGGGAAAACCGAGCGACGGGCCTGTCGCGGGGTTCGAATGCGATGGACGAGGCCCTAGAATGCGGCCGACTGCTTCTGGCCCGATCACGGAGGTGTTGTGGCAACCCGAGCGTTTACGATCGCTGAGTTGGCGCCGCGCTTGCGCCGCCGCGAGCTGTCGCCAGCGGACCTGGTCGAGCACTGCCTGGGGCAAATCGACCGGCTCGAGCCGGCGATTCGCGCTTGGGTGTTCGTCGATCGCCAGGGAGCACGGCAGGCAGCTCGTCAGGCCGCCGACGATCTCGCTGCCGGCCGCGATCGTGGACCGCTGCACGGCATGCCACTGGCGATCAAGGACATCATCGACGTCGCTGGCTGGCCCACGCGCGCCGGCTCGAAGCTGACTGACGATCGGCCTGCGATAGCCGATGCCCCGCTCGTCGCGAGCCTGCGGGCTGCGGGAGCGATCCTGCTGGGCAAGGCCGTAACGACCGAGTTCGCTTGGGTCGATCCTCCACCGACGCGCAACCCTTGGAACCACGCACGCACGCCCGGCGGTTCGAGCAGCGGGCCGGCGGCGGCCGTGGCGAGCGGCATGTGCGTGGCCGCGATCGGCTCGCAGACCGGCGGCTCGATTACGCGGCCAGCGACGTTTTGCGGCGTGGCAGGCTGCAAGCCGACGCATGGCGCGGTGCCGCTGGCGGGCATCGTGCCGCTGAGCCCGCGCTTGGACCATCCGGGACCGATTGCGCGTTCGGTGGCCGATCTGCGAATCCTGCTGCAAGTGATCGCAGATACAACGGCGAGGAGCCGGCCAGGCCCCCTCACCCCCGACCCATCTCCCGCGAGGGGAGAGGGGGGAATGCGGCTGGCCCTGGTCGAAGGCTACTTTCACGACGACGCGACGAGCGACGTTTGGGCGGCGACACTGACGGCGGTCGATCGACTGGCCGAGGCCGGAGCGACGGTCGAGCGGATCGTGCTCGATGCAGACCTGCGACGAATCGTGGCACTGCACCGTCGACTGATGTCTGCCGAAGCGGCCGCGTCGCATCGCGAGCTGTTCGCGCGACGAGGGGCTGAGTTCGCGCCGTCGATCGGGGCGCTGGTGCGCGAGGGGATGCAGGTCACGAGCGACTGGCTGGCCGAAGCGATCGCCGAACAGCAAGCGTTTCGCGCGGCGATGAACGACGTTGCCCAGCGGTTCGATGCGCTCATCATGCCGGCCACGCTCTCGACCGCTCCCGGAACGGAGACGACCGGCGACCCGCGATTCAACTCGCCCTGGAGCTTCGCCGGGCTGCCGACTGTCAGCTTGCCGTGTTCGCTCGCGCCCGACGGCTTGCCCTGCGGCCTGCAACTGGTCGGCCGCTGGCTGGGCGACTTTCCCCTTTTGGACGTTGCCCAGTGGTGCGAACGGCAACTCGCGTTCGACGCCGTCCCAGCCGGCTGCGAGGGGCTCGCATGAATCTCCGCCGTCTTCTGCTTATCGCGGGCTTTTTGTCACTCGCGGCCCTTCATTCACCGGCTCTGGCTGGAGGGCTGTCGGTCGGGTTCGCCGCACGCGACATCTCGCCCGACTTGAAGCGACCAGTATGGCTGGCCGGCTTTCAGCCGAATCGACGCGCCACGACCATCCATGATCCGCTGATGGCCCGAGCCCTGGTGCTCGGCGATGGCGTGACGCGAATCGCGCTGGTGTCGGTCGATCTGATCGGCCTGCAATACCAGGCCGTGCAGAAGATCCGCACAGGCCTGCCGGACGTCGACTACTGTCTTGTCGCGAGCACCCATACGCATCACGGGCCCGATACGATCGGCCTGTGGGGGCCATCGCCGCTCGTGACCGGCGTCGATCCGGCCTATCTGGATCGCGTTTGCGTGCAGACGATCGAAGCGGTGAAAGCGGCGACCGCGGCGATGCAGACGGCCAGGGCGAGTTACGGCACGACGCGCGCCCGTGAGCTGCTGCACGACAGTCGGCTGCCGAAGGTCTACGACGACGTGTTGCGGGTGATCGCATTTACCCCCTCACCCCCGACTCCTCTCCCACAAGGGGCGAGGGGAGATGGTCCGCAGCCGCTCGGCATCCTCGTGCAGTGGAACTGCCATCCCGAGGTGCTGGGCCGGAAGAACCATGCCGTGACGGCTGACTTTCCCAGCACGGTCGTCGCGGACTTGGCGAAGCGCTATGCTTGCCCGATCGTCTACTTCAGCGGGCCGCTCGGCGGGCTGATGAGCCCGCCCGAGGGGTTGTGGCGCGATGCGGCGGGGCGCCGCGTGCCGGATGAAACCATCGAGTCGATGCAGCGTTACGGAGCTGACGTCGCCGAGCAAGCCGCGAAGGCTGTCGAGCAAGCGTCCCCCTGCGAATTGACGCCGCTCGAAGTGTCGGCCGCCGAAGTCGCGCTGCCGCTTGATAACCCTTGGTACCTGATCGCCAGGAGCATGGGCGTCGTCGCCCGTCCGGGCTTCTATTGGACCGGCTCGCGCGATCGGCCTGGCGATCGGCTCACGCCGCAGACTCGCGGCCGGGGCGGGCGAGCGGCGCTGGTGACCGAAGTGGCCTGCCTGCGGCTGGGCGACGTGCTGGTCGCCTGCTTGCCGGGCGAGATTTATCCCGAGCTCGCCTATGGCGAATACCCGAGTGCCGCAGAGCCGGGCGTCGACTTCCCCGAAGCGCCGTTGGAAACGCCGATCACGCAACTTCTGCCGAACGAACGCGTACTGTTGCTCGGTCTGGCGAACGATGAGATCGGCTACATCATCCCTCGCCGGCAGTGGGACGCTCGCCCGCCGTTTGCCTACGGCAAACCGCGCGGACAATACGGCGAGATCAACAGCGTGGGGCCGGACGCCGCTCCACTGCTGATCGAGGCCCTAGCCGACCGTGTCCGTACGCTCGGCATAAGTCAAGCCAGACAAATTAACCCGTGACGAACCGGAGCTACCGCCGATGACCTTTCATGAACGTCCCTCGCTCGCGCCGCTGACCTTCGCCCTGCTTATTGTTTTGGTGCAACACTCCCCAGCCCTGGCCGCGGACGATGCGGCCGACCCGCGGCGCCCGGCGGCGATCAGCACGGCCGAAGTGCCCCGCGTCGGCGACGCGATCTTCGCCCGGCAGCGGCAGTATCAGAACATGCGCTCGGCCGCGTTCCAAGGTTGGGCTCCCGATGGACACGGCATCTTGATTTCCACGCGCTTCGGCAATAGTCCACAGTTGCACCGGGTGTTCGAGCCGGGCGGGCGGCGCGAGCAGGTCTCGTTCTACGACGAACCGGTCGGCGGGCGATTCGTCCCGGCGTCGAAAGACAACGCCATCCTGCTGACGATGAACGCGGGCGGGAGCGAGAACTTCCAGATCTTCCTGCTCGACCATCACGCGTATCGTACAGAGTTGCTGACCGACGGCAAGAGCCGCAACGAGCTGGGCCCCGTACGGCGCGATGGCTCGCAGATGATCGTTCATTCCAACAAGCGAAACGGTCGCGATACCGACATCTACATCGCTGACACCCGCAAGCCCGACTCGATGCAGATGCTCTACGAGACAACCAACCAGTTCTGGGTCGCCAACGACTGGTCGCAAGACGGCAAGGAACTGGCCCTGGTGCGCGAGGTGTCGATCAACGAGGGCTACCCGGCGCTGTTCGATGTGGCCTCGCGTCAGCTCAAGCCGCTCAAGCTGCCGGCCGAAGGAAAGGCCGCGGTCGGCGGCATGGCTTTCGCGCCCGACGGCCGCTCGGTCTATCTGACGACTGACGCCGAAGGGGAGTTCCTGTCGCTGTGGCAACTGGAGCTGGAGAGCGGCAAGTACACGCCGCTGTCGACCGACATTCATTGGGACGTGACTCACATCGAGGTTGAGTCGAAGTCCGGTACCGTGGCATTCGTCGTCAATGAAGACGGGGCCAGCCGGCTGTACCTGATCGCCGACGGGAAGCGGCGGTCGCTCGACGTGCCGCTGGGAACGATCGATCAGCTCGACTTCTCGCCCGACGGCGAGCAACTCGGTTTCACGCTTTCGCGGCCCGACGCTCCGGCGGATGCCTATTCGATCAGCCTCGGCGAGGGAAAGCTGACGCGGTGGACGTTCAGCGAGACAGGCGGCGTCGATCCGGCCTCGTTCGTCGAGCCGACGCGGGTGAAGTTCCCGACGTTCGACGGGCGCGAGATCCCGGCCTATTACTTCCGCCCACGCGGGGCTTCGGCCGAAAAGCCGGCAGCCGTGCTGGTCGTGATCCACGGAGGGCCCGAAAGCCAGTACCGGCCCGACTTCTCGCCGGTCGTACAGTATTACGTGAACGAGCTGGGGCTGGCCGTCGTGCAGCCGAACGTGCGTGGCTCGGCCGGTTATGGCAAGACCTACCTGAAGCTCGACAATGGCCCGCTGCGTGAAGACAGCGTCAAGGACATTGGGGCCTTACTCGATTGGGTCGGCCAGCAAAAGGAGCTGGACGCGAAACGCTTAGCGGTGATCGGCGGGTCGTACGGCGGGTACATGGTGCTGGCGTCGCTCGTCAATTATCCCGAGCGGATCAAGGCGGGGATCGACATCGTCGGGATTGCCAACTTCATCACCTTCCTCGAGCGCACGAGCCCCTACCGGCAGGACCTGCGGCGCGTCGAGTACGGCGACGAGCGCGATCCCGAGATGCGGGCCGTGTTCGAGCGGATCAACCCCACGGCCCGGGCCGAGACGATCAAGTCGGCTTTGTTGATCGTTCACGGGAAGAACGACCCACGCGTCCCCTTCTCCGAAGCCGAGCAGATTGCGGCCAAGGTGCGTTCAGCCGGCCGGCCCGTGTGGACTGTCTATGCCGAGAACGAAGGGCACGGGTTCGTGAAGAAGGACAACCGGGACTATTTGGCGGCCGTGCAGGCGCTGTTCCTCGAAAGAGAAGTGCTGGGGAAGTGATGAGTGATGAGTAGAAACGCGCTGTGCATCGCTTTTCGTTCATCATTCATCACTCATAGTTCATCATTTTCTCATCCTCTCCCTAACGATCGTCTCCAGCCGGCTGACGACCTCGTCGGGTTGGAGTCCGTCGGTGAGGATCTCGATCGCGTCGCTGGCGACGACGAGCGGGCCGACTGCCCGGCTGCGGTCGCGCTGATCGCGCAGGTTCTGCGCGGCCAGAACCTCTTCGAACGGAAGCTGCTCGCCACGAGCGGCCAGGTCGTGCATCCGCCGGCGCGCCCGCTCAGCAGGGCTAGCGGTGAGAAAAAACTTGCACTCGGCGCTGGGGAAGACGACCGTGCCCTGGTCGCGCCCTTCAGTAACGACGTTTTGTCCGTGGGCCGCTTCACGCTGTAGCTCGACGAGGCGCTGGCGCACGCCGGGGTTGTCGGCCGCGTGGTGCGTCACCTCGGTGATGGCCACGGTGCGGATCTCGCGGGTCACGTCCTCGCCGTCGAGCAGCACGCGATCAGCGGCCAACTCGATTCGCAGCCGCTGTGCCAATTCTACGAGCGCTTGTGGCTGCGCCCAGTCGTGCCCCGAGCGGACGGCAGCCAGGGCCACGGCCCGATACATCGCGCCGGTGTCGAGAAAGCGGAAGTCCAGCCGCCGCGCGAGCGTTCGCGCCGCGCTGCTCTTGCCGGCTCCGGCTGGTCCATCGATGACGACGATCATAGGGAAGGGCGGAAGGTGGAAGGCGGAAGGCGAATTAAACACGTTGGCCGCGTCGCTTGCGACGCGTTCTCCGCACACGTTGGCCGCGTCGCTCGCGACGGGTTCTCCGCACATGCCGCCGACGCAAACTCGGAAGACATATTCTTCACCAAAGGGCTTCGATTTGGATCCAGTCGAACGGCGAAACATCGACACCGATCGCATCGTTCTCGATCGCCAATTCGACCAGCCGACGCCCGGTGAAGTCAACCTGCCAGGCCTGGCGAGGCGTGCGGAATGTGCGCAAGTGAACGCGACCGCCGAGCCCTTCGGTTTCGAGCAGCCGGGCACGAAAGCCCCCCTGCTCTTCGCCGAGCGGCGCGAGATGCGTCAAGACCACATTCGGCGCGTCGACATGCAGCAGCCAACCGGTGGCGGGCGACAATGGAGCCGGTGCATAGCCGGTCAACTGCGGCATGGGAGTGAGCAGGTCGAGGGCTGCCTGGGCCGGGTGGGCCAGGTCGATGCCGATCCCCAAGCGGAACGAATGGGCCTGCTCGCGCTTCAGCACCAGGATCGAGTCGAGCATGCGGTCGCCGACGCGCGTGTGAAAAGGAAGCCCGCCAGTGAGGATCGTGGCATGAACGTCGTGTTCGCCGATGCGGATGTAATGGGGCGTTTCGACGCGCTTGCCGCCGCCGGGCTGAAGGCGCAACCCAGCGCCGCGCTGGAGTTCGACCGTCGGATCGGCCCAGGCGAAGCGGGCGGCATAGTACGAGTTCCAGGGATCGGCGCGAGGCGGCTCGGCGACGTCGAGTTCGATGTCCAGGCCGATCACGCGCGAGCCGGCGACGACCGAGACGGTTTGCGTGTATCCGGCCAGCCGCCGGCCATCGATCGCGCAGAGCCGGCCTTGGGTGCGGATCTTGCCGGAGATGGGCGTGGCTTCGAGCACGTCGATCTTGTCGACGGCCATGACCGAGTATTGGGCCGTTTCGTCGGGATCGCGCCACAAGTCGCCCGGCTGCGGCCGCGCACCGCTCTGGCGGCAGGCGAGTTGCTGCGAGAGCCGATTGCGCCGCTGGCCCGGCGCGAAGATCGAGCGGATGCCGCCGGTCTCGGGATGGATCATGACCTCGAAGAACTCGTTGCGCAGTTCGAGCCCTTCAGCCAGCAGACGCGGCGGTGTCGAGCGGGCGAACAGCCCCTTAGCCTTGGGCGCCGGAGCGGGAGCGTCGCCGCGCGGGCTCAACCAGGCGAAGCCACAGGCCGGCACCTCAACGAGCGCGGACGTCTTACCCTCCTGCTCGGCGACCGAGATCACGGCAGATGTCTCGGCGAGCGGAGCGACGGTCGAGACATCGACTAGCCGGCGGCGCGCGAAGCTGCTGGGATTCAATAGGATCAGTGAGCCGCGCTCGGCAGCCGCTCGCGCTCCGACGGCACTCGCCAGCCGCTGGGCCGGCTCGCCTTCGCCCGATCGCCCAGTCACCAGCGTGGCCAATGCGCCCAGTGTGTCAGCGGCTTGCGTCTCGGCTTTTTGCTGGTGCAGTTTCGCGATGCTCGAGACCGGATCCTGGTGCTCGCGAATGATCGCCTGGCGTAGGTACGGAGAGCGGTAGCGATCTGCGGGGAACTTCGTCAGCTCGCCCGGCCGGTCCGTCTGGCTGAAGTAGTCGGCGAGCGTGATGAATTTGCCCAGCGGCGAACCCCACAGGGCCATCCGACGCAGGTCGCGATAGGCATCGCTCACGTTGCCTGGCCAATGGGCGAAGACGACGGTCGCCACGCGGTCGAGATCCATCGAGTCGCCCATCTGCCGCGGGAAGCCGAGCATGGACTCGTGCTCGGCCGCGTCGAGCGGGAGCTTGCAGAGCGTGTCGATGGCCGCCAGGTCCCAGCCTTCCCAGCGCACTTTGGCCTGTTGGCCCGGCGGAAACCGGCCGTCGTCGAGCGTGAAGTGCAGCGCTCCCTGATAGCCCAGGCTCGAGAGCAGCCCTGGCAACTCGGGCGACAAGCCGAACCGGCGGCGGCCATAGACGCTCGGGCGAAGTTTGAGGTGCTCTTCGAACGTCGCTAGCCCTCGACGAAAGTTGGCTAGCTTCGCTTCCTCGGGCTCCAGCGGAAGCGGCCCTTCTTCGTACTCCCCGCCGATCAGATCGACCGTGCGATGATCGAGGGCCTGGCGCAGGGCGGCGAGCGCCAGCGGCGCGGTGCGCGCGAGTTCGTCCAGGGTGTGGCCGGAGAGGAGCAGGTTCGTGGGAGCGTCGGTGCCCAACTCGGCGAGCAAGGCTGGGCCGAGAGTCGTGGGGGCGACGAGCGTGAGGTCGATGAGGTAGGCATCCACCGGATAGAACCGCTCGCGGGCTTCGAGCAGGACGTCGAACGCCTGGCGGAGGTAGCGTTCGGTCTCGTCACGGTCGCCGGTGCAGGCGGCCTGGGCCGCGGCCAAAGCGGCGTTATGGAGCTGGGTCTCGTCGATGTTGCTCATGTAGCGCATCTGGCGGGTGAGCAATTCGACGAACAAATAGCACGTTCCCAGAGCCAAGAAGTCGGGGGCCATCTGGCCAACCAGTTCGCAGCTCGGCTCGAAGCCCTCGAGAGCGGCGGCAAGCATCGGCGCGCGGCTGGTTTGCTTACGCACGAGCCGAGCCCCCTGCTCCGCGGCTCGGGCGGCCCAGCCGGTTTCGAGCAGCTCTTCGCTGGCCGTGGGAATGAGGACGAGGCGGCCGGCGAGGTTGTCGGGGGGGCCATCGGCGCGGAACCAGCTCGGCGCTCGGCCGGCCGAGGCGAGCAGTTGGGGGTGCCACAGGGCCGACCAGGCGGCCAGGATGCTCTCGGCTTCCGGTCCCACGAGGTGGACCGGAAAGTCCTCCAGGCTATGGCAAGGTAGAAGAACGATCAGCTCTTCGAATTTCATGCGGCGGAGCTGGGCGCGGAAGCGGAAAAGGAGGTGGCGGCGAAGCGGAACGGGTGAGCGTCACGATAGCCGGTCACGGCCCCGCCGTCGAGCGGCTGAGACTGCCTGCCGAGATTGCCCAAGGATCGGCCCTTTCCGCCGATAGGTAGCATTTTTCGTTGACAGCCGCTCGGGCTTCTCACTAGATTGAAGTGTTGACGAAGAGATTCGAGTGCGGTCCCTACGCGCCCCGTTTCTTGGCCCGCCGTTCGGCGGGGCTGGGGTTCGAGAATCCTAAGGGCTGCGAAGGATTCGCGGTCGATCGTCGGTTTGTTCGCATCCACAGCAAGGAACCAACGCTCATGGCGAAACAAGTCGCCGTGTGGGGCATCGACATCGGTCAATCGGCCCTCAAGGCGCTGCGCTGCCGCGCCGCGGCCGATGGCAAGATCGAAGCCGATGCCTTCGATTATATCGAATACTCCAAGATTCTCAGTCAGCCCGACGCTGGCGATCCGGCCGATCTGATCCACGAGGCCTTGCAGCAGTTCCTGTCGCGCAACAGCGTGCGGGGCGACAAGGTGGTGATGTCGGTGTCGGGTCAGAACGGCCTGGCCCGGTTCATCAAGCTGCCGCCCGTCGAAACGTCGAAGATCCCCGACATCGTCCGCTACGAGGCCAGGCAGCAGATCCCCTTCCCGCTGGAAGACGTCGTCTGGGATTATCAGCAACTCGCCGGCGGGAGCATGGACGAGGGCTTCGCGCTCGAGGCCGAAGTCGGCTTGTTCGCCATGAAACGCGAGCAGGCCTACAAGGTGATGAAGCCGTTCGACCGGGTCGACGTCGAGGTCGACGTCATCCAGTTGACGCCGCTGGCCTTGTACAACTTCATCTGCCAAGACCAGTTGCCGCCGCTGAAGCCCGACGAATACGATCCCGACAGCCCGCCGCCGTCGGTTGTGGTGTTGTCGCTGGGGACCGACACGACCGACCTGGTGGTGACCAACGGCTACCGGGTCTGGCAGCGGAGCATTCCGGTCGGCGGGAATCACTTCACCAAGGCGCTGACGAAGGAGCTGAAGCTCAACTTCGCCACGGCCGAGCATATGAAGCGCAATGCTTCGGCGGCCGCAGACCCCAAGGCCCTGTTCCAGGCGATGCGGCCGGTCTTCAATGAGCTGTTGAGCGAAGTGCAGCGCTCGTTGGGCTACTTCAAGAACATGGACCGCAAGGCCACGCTGGGGCGCGTCGTGGCCCTGGGCAACGTGATGCGGCTGCCGGGCTTGCAGCGCTACCTGGCCCAGAATCTTGGCTACGAGCTGACGAAGGTCGACGGTTTCAAGGGATTGATCGGCTCGGGTGTGGTCGATGCGCCGGCCTTCAAGGAAAACCTGCTGGCCTTCGGCGTGTGCTATGGACTTGCCCTGCAAGGACTGAAGCTGGGCAAGATCGACACCAACCTGCTCCCGCCCGAGATTGCCCAGTATCGGATGATTCGGGCCAAGAAGCCCTGGGCTCTGGCTGCTGCCGCGCTGCTGCTGATGGGCTGCACGGCCGGCTACTTCCAGCATTTTCGGGCCGTGAAGTCGGTGTCGCTCGATCCGACTCCGAGCGCGGCCAGCTATTCGTTCGCTGCGGCCAAAAGCGCGGCCGACGATTTCATCCGCCGGGCGAACCAATGGGATGAGACGTTCAAGGAATCGCGGGGCAAGTTCGCCAAGGCCGATGAAGTCGGTCGCAGCATGCTGCAGAACGTGGCCGGGCGCGACCGTTGGATGAAGCTGCTCAAGGCCGTGAACTTGTGCCTGCCGCGCAATGAAAGCGAACGTCCCAAGGACATCGCCAAGCGCAATGAGATCAAGATCGACACCTTCGAGTGTCGCTACGTGGAGAAGCTCGAAGACTGGTACGCCGTTGCCATGACGCACAACGTGCTGGCCCCGGCCAAAGCGGCCGCCGTGCCAGCGGGCGATCCGAACAATCCCGCCCCGGCCGATCCGAACGGCACGCCGCCCCCGATGGGCGATCCGAATGCTCTGCCGGTTGATCCCAACGCGCCGATCGACCCGAACGCCCCGCCGGCTGATCCGAACGCGGCCGCGATCGTCGGCGGGCCGACTGGGCCGGGCTGGGTCTTCAAGGTCATGGCCCATCACTATCACAACGAAGACCCGCAAAACCAGGGAACGACGTTCGTCCGCAACACGTTGCTGAAGAATCTGGAGCAGGAAGAGTTGCCGATCCCGCCGGCCGAGCGAGCCGACAACGGTCCCAAGACGTTCCCGATCAAGAAGCAAGGGATCGAGTTCCCGGTGATGATCGGCAAGCCGCTCCCGGAGGACTTCAACCTGCCGATCGATGACGACGGTGAGGCCGGGCCGCAGGGCGCGGCTGGCGTCATTCAGCCTGGCATCATGGGGCAGCAGGCCCGCAAAACGAAGGTTCAGCGGCGATTGAATTTCAGCATCGAATTCTGCTGGCGCCCGCCACAGGCGGCTGCCAAGGCGGCCATCAAGTCGGCGGACGCGCCACCTCCCGTCCAATAAGCAAGCGTTCGACATTCGTCAAGCGGTAGAGCGTCGAACGGTTCGCACGGCAACCGGCCAGGAACAAGTCATGGACAACCTCAAGAAATACCTTCGGACGCTCGGCAAGCATCATTTCTGGGTCCTGTGCGGCCTGGTGCTGATCATCTCGCTGGCCACTTGGTCGAGCGCGCTGTCGAGCCTCGACATGAAGTTCGAGCAGGATCGGCGATCGATTGCGAGCACATACGCGTCGCTGGGTGAGTTTCATGCCGGTTCCCCCAATGCCACGTTCGCCGAACGGCCCGACGCGGAACGCTCCAAGATCGACGCCATTCTGCTCGACGCCTGGAAGTTGTTCGGCAAGGACCAGCACGAACGGCTCAAGTGGCCCGAGAGCGTCGACGAGATCAACAAGCTCAGCCCGCGCGAGGAGATCAGCGAAGCCCTTCGCGAGAACTACGTTTTCAACACGCTGAAGGTCGAATGGGAGCGGATCTTCAAGAAGGCCAACCTGCGCCACCCCAAGGGTGGACAGCAACCGGCCGGCGGCGGGTTCGGTGGCTTCGGCGAGAATCGTGGGCCGATCGAGTACGAAGGGATCGTTGAATGGAGCGATACGAAGCGCGCCGCGCTCAAGGCCCGCCACGAGATCAAGGAGCGTCCGTCGACGATCTGGGTCCGTACGACGCAGGAGAATCTGTGGGTTTATGAGTCGATCGTCGATCTGGTCGCCAAGATGAACAACGACTTCAATGCCACCGACCAGCTCAACGCCGTGATCAAGCGGATCGATTCCATCGAGCTGGCCCAATGGGCCACGAGCGACGCCCAGCATCATCCGGGTGCGGATCTGGAGCTCAAGAAGGCTGAAGACCCGATGGCGGGTGGCGCGTCCCTGTCGGCCGAGGATATGTACGTTCGCACGCCCGACATGCCCCAGAGCGACGACAAGGAAAAGAAGCTGACGCCCGACATGGCGCTGCTCGATGGCCGCTATCTCGACGAGAGCAACCGGCCGGTCAGCGCCGAGGCGGCGCTGAAGGATCCGCCGTTCACCGAATTCAAGCAATTGTTCATCAGCATGCAGTTCCTGATGGATCAGCGGCGGATCAGCGAGTTGTTGGCGGCTTGCGCAAACTCGCATATTCCGATCGAGGCTCGCCAGGTCATCATGCACTTCCAAGACACGGACTACGTACCTCCAAAGAATGAAGCTGGTGGCGTCGGCGGCGGTGCAGGCGGCGGGGGCGGTGCCGCGGTGGCTTTCGATCAGGGGGGCGGCGGCAATAGCCGCGACCGGGCTCCATACGACGCGATCGTGGAGATCCGCGGGATCGTCTACATCTACAACGATCCCGAGCCCGATAAGCTCGGCAAAGGTTCGGCCAAGAATCCGGCCCAGCGCTCGTTGGGCATTCCGCTGCCGAACAAGGCGGAAGAGCAACCGGCCCCAGCGCCCGATCAGAACTTGTAAGGAACGCCTGCCATGAAGAAACCAAGCTTCGACTCGGCCAAGCTCAAGCGGTTCTTCGTCCTGCACGGAGAGAAGCTGGCGCTGGGCGTCTTCTTCCTGCTATTCGTGGGAATGGTCTACGGTGCCTTGGGAACGAAGATCTACGACAAGACGCCTCAGCAGTTGCGCAACGATACCATGCGGATCGAAGGCGAGGTCACCAGTGCCCCGTTCGACCCGACGATCTACGATGTCGTTTTCCCCAATCCGCCGTACGCCGTGCAGGCTCAGGTGGCGATGGCCCCGCTCGACGCGAAGCCGTTCATGCTGAGCACGCTGTTCAACAACCCCAACAGCGAAAACAAGGTCCGCCGCGACGAACCGAAGTATTTCGCGGTCAACGATCTGCGGGCCACCTACGGCACGGGCGCCGTGAAGCTTAAGACCAACGGCTATGTCGGCAAGCGTTGGGTCGTCGTCACGGGGCTGATTCCCTATGTCGAGCAGCTCACCGAGTACAAGAAGCTGTTCGACAACGCGATGTTCACCAAGCCCGAACTCGATGCACCGCAGTACGACGGTTTCGAAGTCGAGCGCGCCGAGATCACGCCGGGCAGTAGCGAGTTGGCCTGGCAGCCGATCGACGTGATCGCCGCGATCGGCAAGGAATTGAAGGAGTTCGCCGGGGCCGGCGAGCGGCCGATAGTCGTCGATCGCAAATTCATGGAGCAGTTCGTGTGCGAACCGCTGCCACCGCTGGTCGGTTCGCAACCCGACGCGTCGATGGCCCACGAACCCGAGATTCCCTTCGCGCTGCAGGTGAAGGACAAGGAAACCGAGCAGAAGCCGGCGGCCGAACAGGCGAAGCCGGCCGATGTCGATAACCCGCTGAAGCAGTTGGGCGAGAACTTCCAGCCGCCAGCAGTGCAAGTGATCGGCCCGGCTGCTGGCAGCGGGACGGCCGCCAAGCCAGAGGTCACGCCGGTTCGCTTGTTCCGCTTCTTCGACTACTCGGTCGAAGACATGAAGAGCTATCGCTATCGGGTGAAGGTGCATCTCAAGAACCCGAACGAGGGTGTCGCCGTCCGGTTCTTGAAGAAGCCGGAGCTGGCCGACGGGAAGCTGCGGCCGACCGACTGGAGCAAGCCGTCGACGACAGCATCGGTGCCGACGAACTTCCGCGTACTGGCAGGCGAAGTGAAGGTGCCCGCTGGCGCCGGAGAACCGAAGGGCAACGTGCTCATGCTGCAATGGGTCCCTGAAAAGGGGGTCGAAGTGCCCCATGAGTTCGGCGGAAAGGGAACGGAAATCTACCGCGGTACGCTGATGAACTTCGCTGACACGAGCGTGCTGATCCCGGTTCCGGGCAAGGCCGACACGGTCGAAGGAACGGTCAGCTTCATCACCAATACTCTGCTGCTCGATTTCGTCGGTGGTGAGAATGTGAGTCTGGATAAGGGTGGCAGGACGTTCAAGTCGCCCAGCCAGTTGGCGTTCATGGGCCCGGATGGCGAAGTGTTCATCAAGACCCAGGCCGACGACGCGCCCGAGTACGCTGAGCGCAAGCCGGTGGTGCAAGCGGCAGCGCGGGTCAAAGACGAGGATAAGCCCGACGAACCGGCCGGCGGCAACAAGCCACCGAAGCGAGGCGGGCTGTTCGATTTGAAGTAGTGGCTTTGGCTGCTGCTGGGGCACTTCTCTGAGATGCCCTGCATCCGACCGCTGCTAGTGGTAACGGCTATCGCTAGCCGTGGCGGCACGTGAGGACGCGCGCGTCGGCTGTCTGCGCACCGCACGAGCCGTTGCCGAGGGTGCTTGGTGGGGCGGTTTGGGCGGCTTCGGCGCTGGCACGCACCCTCATTCACGCGAGTTTTCCGCGTTTGCATCGTTGGCCGAAACCCTCAGCTCCGTCCAACTGCCCTTGACCGCTTTGGGGGCTCGCGGTATTTAACCGCCTCTTCTCTGCCTGTTCCTGTCCGTTGCGATCCGAGGATCGTCCGTTCGAAGCCCGTGTCGTCACCGCGAAACACCGGTAAGCAACCGGAAAACGCGATCCTGGCGATGTACGTCAGCTCTCGACGGAGGTCCCAATGGATCGATCGCATCTCGGTAGGTGCGATCCGATGATCCGGGGAATGGATTCCCAGGATCCGATGAGTCGTGAAAGGAGTTCGTTTTGAAAACGAAACTTCGAATCCTTCTGGCATGTTGTGCCCTGGGGTTCGCCTGGGAGGCGAGCGCGGTTTGGGCCATGCACCCCGCCACGCCTGGTCTGCTAACCGCGGCGACAGCGCCCACGCAGACCGGCGATGGGGAAAGTCCCGAGGCGGTTCGCCAGAAGTCCATCGAACTCTGCAAACGGGCGCGGCAAGCGATCGAAGCTGGGCATTTGGAAACGGCCGAGTCGCTGGTGTCGCGGGCCGAGAGCCTGAACGCCAGTTTCGGCTGGTTGCATCGCGGGGATACGCCCCAGAAGGTTCGTCGGGATCTTGGGCGGGCCGTACAGGCCAAGGCCGATCAGCGACGACCGAGCCAGAAGGTCACGCCGTCGTTAGCTGACGAAGATGCGCAAGCGCAGGCGATTGCTTCCCAGGCGAAAGCCAGGCAGCCGGCCATGACGGCAGGCGAGCCGGGCGGCGTGCCGGCCGGAATGTCGCTCAACGATCCCAAGGCTCAGGCCAGGGCCTACGTCGTCAAGGCGCGGGCCGAGATGAGCCGCGGCAATCTGACCGGGGCCACGCACTTCTATCAGAAGGCCGTGCAGGCCGGAGGCACGTTCAATCCGGGCGAAGATTCGCCGGCCGCCGTTTTGGCGGACTTGCAGAAGGCCGGCGCCAAGATCACGCCGATGACCGAGCAGCAGCTCGATCCGAACAGGCTTCCCGTCGCCGCCGACCTGCCCGGCGGGCGTCAGTCGTTCCCGAATGCCTCGCCGTTCGGCAAGCCGACGATTTCGGCCCCCCCAGAGGGCCAGCAGCTTGCTCCGGCTTTCTTGCGCGAGATGCAAGCCCAGCGTATGGCGGCCGGAGGGACACCGAGCGCCACACCGGTTGGTGCGGCTCAGACACCGCCCGGCATGCCGGCTACGCTGGACGGTATGACGGCTGGGGCGGCTCCGCTGGCGAATGCCGGGGGCAATGCGTCGGCGAGCGGTGCCGCCGCGCCGATCTCGCCTTTCCCTCAGACCACGGTCGCGGCAGGCAATCGTTCGCAAAGCGATCAGATGCTGTTGGCCGCGCGACGCGCGCTGGCCGCCGGCGATCTGCGGCGGGCTGCCGAACTCGCGGGCCAGGCCAAGGCGCTGGCGGTGCGTTATGAATTCCACGAAGACAACCCGACCAAGGTCGAGGCCGCAATCTACAAATGCAACGAGCTGCAACAACGTCCGGCACAGGAGCGCGGCAGCGAGAGTTACCGTCGTCGCTATGCCGAGTTGCAGATGCAGCAGGCCGAAGATCTGCTCCGCTGGCGCGAGTTCGACGAGGCTGAGCGGCTGGTCAGCGAAGCTCAGCGCCTGGGGCTGAACTACGGCCCCTTCGAAAGCAGCCCGGAGATGTTGCTCAAGCGAATTGCCGAGAGCCGGCAGCGGGCGCCTGCCGCCGGACGGATCGAGCCGTTGCCGAAGGTGACCGAGGCTCCGGCCATTGCGCAGGTGCCGAGCGATCCGCCGGGATTTTCGCTGGCCGCCAAGAAGTCGCGGACGCTGGCCTTGGTGAAGCAGGCCCGGGCCGCGCTCGCCGCGGGTGATCTGGAGCGGGCTAATCAATTGGCCGAAGAGGCGCAAGCCTTGGGCGTGCCCGATTCGGCATTCGGCAAGCAGGACGATCGTCCGTTCCTGGTGATGCTCCAACTCCAAAAGGCGCGGCGCGACCAGGCTAAGGCGTCCGAGGTCGTGCCGGCGCAGGCCGTGACCCCGATCGCCACGGGCGCCGAGAGTGAGAAGTCGGCCGTTCAGCAGGCGGTGTACGATCCGACTACCGATGCCACGCAGAACATGCCGGCTGGCGCCAAGATGGTCAGCGACGGCGATCCGAGCCCCAAGCCGCCTGCCGGGACGCCGAAGACCAGCGCGCTGCCGGCTGGTGTTGCGTTGCCGGTCGATGGCGCGGCCGTCGCCGCAGGCAGTGAGACCGTCAGCCATGGAATGCAACTGTTCATCGAGGGCGAAGAGGCGTTGCGGGGACGCGACACGCGGACGGCCTTGATGCTGTTCAAGGAAGCACAGAAGTTCCGCACCGAGCTCGATCCGACGACGCAGCAGCGGCTTCAGGATCATTTGCAACTGGCCTCGCAATCGGCAGCAGCCACGGCTGGCAGTGGAGCAGTCGAGCGGCTGCCCCTGCTGCCGGCAACGCCGGGGGCGACTGCCCAAGCACCGGCTTCGACCGGTGCGGTCGAGGGTTCGCTGATGAAGGAAGCGGCCGCGGCCGAGCAGTTGAAGATCCGGCAGGTGTCGGCCGACATCGCTCGCCAGGAGAACCTGGTCAAACAGACTCAAGCCACGGACCCGAAGGCCGCCAAGCTGGCGCTGGTCGAAGCCCGGGACATCGTGCAGAAATCGCCGCTCTCGCAACAGGCCCGCGACGCGCTGCTGCGGCGGATCGATCGCGACGAACGCGAACTGGACGAATACGTCGCCGCGAATCTGGGCAAGATCGAGCTCAACGAGCGCAACGACAAGGTCCGTAAGCAGATGGACCACGAGCGCAGCCACAAGGTCGAGGTCCAAGAAAAGATCGCCATGCAGGTCGAAGAGTTCAACAAGCTCGTCGGCGAGCAGCGCTACGATGAGGCGGAGGTGGTGGCCAAGCGTCTCAAGGAGTTGGCCCCGAAAGAGCCCGTCGTCACGCAGATCAACCTCCAGGCCAAGCAGCTCCGCCGGATGCGCGTGGTGAATGACACTCGCTCCGACATGGAGGAGTATGGCTTTGTCGCAACGAACGACGTCTTGAACGCCGCCTGGGGCAAGGTGAGCGACAAAACGCCGATCGATTTCGGCGACAAGAAGCATTGGGATGATCTGACCAAGAGCCGCTTGGCGATGATGAAAGAGCACCGCGGTCGGCGCTCCGAGAAGGAACTCGAAATCGAGAATCGGCTCAAGACCCCGGTCTCGGTCCGTTTCAAGGAAAAGCCCCTCACGCAGGTGCTCGAAAGCCTGGCGACGCTCGCTCAGGTGAACATGCATATCGATCCGCGCGGGCTGAGCGAAGAAGGCGTGGCCAGCGATACGCCGGTCACCATCGACCTGAGCCAGGACATCTCGCTCAAGAGCGCGCTCAGCTTGATCCTGGAGCCGCTGCACTTGGGCTACGTCGTCAAGGACGAGGTGCTCAAGATCACCAGCGAAGTGCTCAAGGAAGGCGAGGTCATCACCAAGACCTACAACGTGGCCGATCTCGTGATGCCGATTCCGAACTTCGCGCCCAACGGCCGAATGGGCCTGAGCGGTGCCTTGGCCGACGCGCAGGCGAGCCTGGGTGTCGGCGGCTCGGTCGGCCTGGGGAACGGGCCTCTGGCCGTGATGGCCAGCAAGGATGGCTCGCCCACCAATGCCGTCATCGATCCGAAGATCCTGGCCCAATTCAACGTGCCCAACCCGACCAACAACGGCGGCATGGGCGGCATGGGTATGGGCAACGGCACCAACTCCGGCATGAACCAGCCGATCGGGTTTGGCCCCGGTGGGATGGGCGGCGGCGTGCAGCCCGACTTCGACAGCCTGATCGAGCTGATCACCGGCACGATCGCTCCGCAAACCTGGACCGACGTGGGTGGCCAAGGTGCCATCAAGCAATTCGCGACGAATCTGAGCCTGGTCATCAGCCAGACGCAGGAGGTGCACGAAGAGATCGCCGACCTGCTCGAACAGCTTCGCCGGCTGCAAGACCTGCAAGTGACGATCGAAGTCCGGTTCATCACGCTCTCGGACGTTTTCTACGAACGGATGGGCGTACAATTCGACTTGTTCGCCAACGCCAATGCCCAGAACTCGGCCTTCGGTCAGGCTTACTCTGCCGGCACGGTGATGCCCAACGGCAACACGGCCCAGAACAACAGCGACGGTGCGGGCAACAACAGCAATCCGCTGCGAAACTTCGCCAACGAACAACTCAACGCGTCGAATGCCGTCACCGTCGGTTTGGCGGCGCCGTTCGGCACGGGTGCGAATCAGACGCCGACCTACCAGCAGGATCTGACGATTCCGTTCACCCAGAGCAGCTTCACCGTGGCTGCGCCGTCGAACGCCTTCTTCCCGGGCTACACGGGGCCGGGGGCGTCGGGTGGTGCCACGTTGGGCTTCGCGATCTTGAGCGATCTGGAAGCGTACTTCTTCATGGAAGCCGTGCAGGACGACGACCGTACGAACATCATGCAGGCTCCGAAGGTCACGCTGTTCAACGGCCAGCAGGCGTTCGTCTCGGATACGTCGCAGAGCCCGTTCGTGATCAGCGTGATCCCGGTGGTGGGCGACTTCGCGGCTGCTCAGCAGCCGGTGATCGTCGTGCTCTCGGAAGGGACATTCCTGAGCGTGCAGGCCGTGGTCTCGAACGATCGGCGGTTCGTGCGGCTCACGGTCGTGCCATTCTTCTCCAGCATCGGTGCCGTGAATACGTTCACCTTCACCGGCACTTCGAGCAGCACC